>ERZ795046.1137-NODE-1137-length-28527-cov-140.394809_pt1 | contig 28527 bp, 23 predicted proteins | sample MGYA00375130_ERZ795046 | MGnify/ENA primary metagenome ERZ795046 (study PRJEB30175, sample SAMN05720202) | activated sludge metagenome | isolation source: anaerobic digester from wastewater treatment plant | place: Japan | collected 2015-05-15 ...
TAGAAAAAATAAGGAAGAAAGAACGGATACTCACGGAAAGGTTTCTTTCCGGCCTCGAGGCATTCGATGAGGACGTTAAGATTTACGGCGCCCGAGAAGAAAAGGACAAAATAGCCCTCGTCTCTTTCAACATCTCCGGGCTCTCACCTTCTTACGTGGCCCAAGTGCTCGATGAAAATTGGGCAATCATGTGTCGGCCAGGTCTTCACTGTGCCCCCTCGGCGCACCGTACGATCGGCTCTTTTCCCGTCGGCACTGTACGTTTCAGTTTTGGTTACTTCAATACGGAGGAAGAAATAGATTTGGCTTTAGAGGCGCTGAAATCTTTAATCAAAAAGAGGGACAAAGGGGCTTAAATTGGCAGGGTATTGTGTCGTCCTCTTCGAATCTATAAGTCACGCCGTGAAGGCGGAAAAGATCGCCCAGAAAGCTCACATTGCCTGTAAACTCATACCCGTTCCCCGCCACTTGAGTTCGGATTGTGGGATTTGCCTGCGCATTCCGGCGGAAAAAAGGGTGGAGATCGATGAATTGCTACGGCAGAGCCTAAGGGGTTACGTCATTGCTGAGCTGTAGGTAATATTGACAAGGAGAAGCAATTGAAGTAGAGGCGATTCCACGGCCGCCTGAAGAAGGGAAGAGGGGTGAAAGACCCCCGCTGCCCCGCAGCCGTAACGGGAACGAAAGCCCGGAGATGCCACTGCCGCGTAAGCGGTGGGAAGGCGGGTAAGTAGGTATTGAGCCCGGAGCCGGAAGACCGATCAGGCGGATGACCTCGCGGGAGGAAGTCGATGTCCTTTGTTTTCCATGACCTGATTTTTGTCTTTTCCCATCCCCGCAAAAAAGGCGTTTGCGATCCGCGGTGGACGGAAGCCGGTGCGAAACCGGCACTGCCCCGCAACTGTGTGCGGAACGAAATCCCCCTCAGAGGCCACTGGTGGTACAAAGCCGCCGGGAAGGCTGGGAGAGTAGGTTTTCTTAGCCGCAAGTCAGGATACGTGCACCGCGGATGATAAATACCATATCCCCGAGGGGGGAGAAGGAGGTTTTTCACATGCGTTTACGGTTGATCTTTGTTGGTCTAACGGTACTGTGTTTCGTTTCGTCTGCCTGGGGGGCGATGGATGCGCTCTCCAAACCCGAGGCGGTGCTGGAGGAAATAGTGGTGACCGCCACACGGGAGAAGGCGGAGTTAAGGCGGATCCCAGCCCATGTCACGGTTATTACCCAGGAACAGATCGAGGCTTTACGGGCTTCCACCTTAATCGAGGTCCTCGATCGGGTAGAGGGCATCCATTTCCGCGATTACAGCGGGAATTCTCCCCAGGCCATGATCGATATGCGCGGCTTCGGGGGGGAAAACCCCTTCGGCAAGACGTTGATCATGTTGAACGGTAGACGTTTGAACCGCCCGGATATGAGTTCCATCAACTGGCTGGAGATTCCCGTAAGTCAGGTGGAACGCATCGAAGTGGTGCGGGGTACCGGTAGCGTCTTATACGGTGATGGGGCCGTCGCGGGGGTGATAAACATCATTACCCGCACCGGGAAAGGCAAGCCGACCGGTGGGGCCTCGGCCACGGTGGGCAGTTACGGATTGCACGATGAGAGGCTTTGGATAAGCGGCTCCCAGGGCCGTCTCTCCTATGCCCTTTCGGGCATGAATCGCTTTAGCTTCGGTTACCGGGAGCGCTCCAAATCTTCCTTTCAGGGTGGGGCGTTGGATCTGGGCTATGAAGTCTCCCCCAAGAACCGCCTCTCTTTGGGGGTGGATTTCTCCCAGAACCAATACGAGCTCCCCGGCGCCTTGACAAAGGCCCAGATGGCTATCAGCCGCCGACAGTACCAGCCTGGCCACGAAAACGACGACGGCAAGGACCGGGACGAAGGGATGAATATCCGCTGGGAGAGCGACTTCGGGGCCAAAGGTCGTTTTTCCCTCCAGCTAACCAATGCCCAAAGGGATGTGGTAACCGACATGGATTCCTGGTGGCAGTGGACGAACATCCACATGACGAAGCAGTCGGTAAGTCCTCAGTATACGTGGGAAAAGGAATTTTCGAAGAGTCTTAAAAATAAAGTGACCGTGGGCCTTGATTGGTTGAGGGAACCTTACAAAAAAGACCTCTACGCAGATCGGGAAAGAAAGACAAAATACGCTTGGGCGGACATGGAGAAGGGAAGCCTTGGCCTATACGGACGCGATGAGGTGACGGTAGGGGAGAGATTGATCCTCACGGCGGGATACCGGAAGGAGAGGGCCCGCATCGAAGGGTCTTATACGGACATTTACCGCCCCCCCGACTGCTTTTCCGATCGAGAAAAGATCTACCACGCCGAGGCCTGGGAGTTGGGGGGAACTTACCTCGTGGGGAAAAGGTCGAAGGTCTATGCCCGTTATTCCACCGTTTATCGTTTCCCGTTTCTCGACGAGGTGGCCTCGATGACAGGTTTCCCGGGCACGGGTTTCCTTACAACCTTGGAGAAGGAAAAGGGCAAGTCCTGGGAAATGGGAACGGAAGTATATCCCGTAAGGAACCTTAAGTTAGGGGTAGCACTCTATCGAATCGATATGAGCGATGAAATTACTTATGTGGGGATTTTCCCCACGGGTTACAACCAAAATATAGGCCAAAGTAGGCACGACGGGGCGGAGGTCAATTTCACATGGAATCCATGGAAGTTTGTGCGCCTTTACGGAAATGCCACCTATCAGAAGGCTACGTTTGAGGACGGAGAATTCAACAAAAAGGAAATACCCCTCGTGCCCAACCGGCTCGCCAATTTAGGGCTGGAAATTTTCCTTCCCCACGAGATATCCATCAGGCCGGAAGTAAGGTATGTGGGGGCATGTTTCCTTTCTCAGGACAACGCCAATACGGGGGAGAAATTGGGTTCCTACACCCTTCTCAACCTCTACTTGAGCTACCGACCTAAGATAAAGAATTTCAATTTCCACGCCTTCTTAGGCATCGAGAACCTAACCGGTGTGGAATACGAGTCTTTTGGCATAGACATGCGGCCCTGGTCGGCCAATGCCTATTACCCCATGCCCAAAGCCACCGTAAAAGGCGGGCTTTCTTTTTACTTTTAGTCCTCAGGCGGGGTGGGGAAACCCCACCCCTTTTCCTTTCCCTTTTTTTCTGCTAAAAGGCCTTATCCTAACGGTGGAATACTTATGCCCCTCATCGAGACGTACGACATACACAAGATTTACGCGATGGAAGAAAACCCCGTCTATGCCCTAAACGGGGTTACGCTCTCCATCGAGAAGGGCGAATTTGTTGCCATCATGGGTCCTTCCGGATCGGGCAAGTCGACGTTTATGAGTATTTTAGGCTGCCTGGACAAGCCCACGCAGGGTGCCTATAAGTTAGACGGCATCGACGTAGAAAAGATGTCACGCGATGATCTCGCCCAGGTGCGCAACGAGAAGATCGGCTTTGTCTTTCAGGGGTTCAACCTCCTTTCCCGGGCCAGCGCCTTGGAGAACGTAGAACTTCCCATGATTTACCGGGGGATCCCCGCTGGGGAAAGGAGAAAGAGGGCCATGGAGGCGTTGGCCATGATGGGGCTGGCCGATCGGGCGACCCATCTTCCTTCTCAACTCTCCGGGGGACAGCAGCAGCGGGTGGCCATTGCCCGCTCGCTCGTGAATAACGCGCCCCTTCTCATGGCAGATGAGCCGACGGGTAACCTCGATACGAAAACGAGCATCGAGATCATGGAACTTTTGGTGCGTCTCAACCGGGATAACGGAATCACGATCGTTTTGGTTACCCATGAGTCGGATATTGCCGCCTTCAGTCATCGGATTATAAGATTTCTCGATGGAAAAGTGATTAGCGACGAAAGGAAGCATTAATCATGATCGGGGTGGGAGAGACGGTAAAGATTTCGCTGCGCGCCTTGCGCTCTAACAAGATGCGTTCGTTTCTCACCATGTTAGGTATAATCATCGGCGTAGGGGCGGTGGTGGCCATGCTCGCCATCGGTCAGGGGGCGAGCCGTCGCATTTCCGAGCAGATAGCGAGCATGGGGAGCAATATGCTCCTCGTCTTACCCGGCGCGCAGACCTCGGGAGGACTGAGGATGGGTATGGGGACCCAAATGACCCTTACCTACGACGATGCCCTGGCCATTGAGAGGGAATGCTCGGCGGTCAGCGCGGTCGCCCCTTCGGTGCAGGGGGTGGTTCAACTTGTCTACGGAAACCAGAACTGGTCAACGATCGTTTACGGGACGACCCCCGGCATTTTCGCGGTGCGCGATCTGACCATCAGAAGCGGCCGCCCCCTGCTCGACCAAGATGTGCGAAACTCGACCAAAGTCTGCGTTTTAGGCCAGACGGTGGTGGACAACCTCTTCGGGGATATGGACCCCGTTGGCCAGATCATAAGGATTAAGAAGGTGCCTTTTGTCGTGGTGGGGGTGCTGGATGTGAGGGGGCCGAATGCCTTCGGCCAGGATCAGGATGACGTCGCCTATATCCCCCTGACGACGGCACAGAAGAAGATATTGGGAACCCAGTTTTCCGGCACGGTAAGGTCGATTGGGGTGAAGGCGAAAAGTGACGAGCTCTTAGAGAAGGCAGAGGAACAGATTAACGATCTCCTCAAGCAGCGGCACCGGATTGGGCCGAGAGGGGAAGCGGACTTCACCGTGCGTAACCTAACACAGCTCATGCAAACGGCTCAGGAATCGAGTCGGGTCATGACCCTTCTCCTCGGGGCCATTGCCTCTGTATCCCTCCTCGTGGGGGGGATCGGCATTATGAACATTATGCTCGTCTCCGTTACGGAACGTACGAGGGAAATAGGGATCCGGATGGCCGTGGGGGCCAAGACTTGGGATATAAGGTTTCAGTTCCTCATGGAGTCCCTTACCTTGGCCATTATCGGGGGTATCTTAGGGGTGGCGGCGGGATGGATTACCTCCGTGATGATCGGACGTATGGCCGGCTGGAGTATATTTGTTTCCCCCTTTGCCATTCTCCTTGCCTTTGGGTTTTCCGCTTTGGTGGGGATCTTTTTCGGTTTCTACCCTGCTTATAAGGCTTCCCTCATGCAGCCGGTGGATGCCCTGCGTTACGAATGATCAGGTGCCGGCGGCGCGTTTGATGAGGATGTAGGCTACCACCCCGAACGCGATCACGATGAGGACGAAGAGGACCCCCATCTGTTCGAGAAACGTTAAGTTTCCGTACCAGGCAAGTATTTTGTCGTAATAGTCCTGAATCAAGGCCGTGACTTTTTCCATTGCGTTTCTCCTTTCAAAGGGAAGTGCGGCGGCCTCTCCGTGTGGACCAGAAAAGGGCAAGGAAATAGGCCAGGCCCGTAATGACGATCGTTATAGCCCCGGCAGGAAGGTCGGGACCGTAACTCAGCACGAGGCCTCCGATGGTGAAAATCATGGTGAGAAAGGCCGATAGGACCATAAGCTGCCATAGGCGGCGGGTGAAGATACCGGAGATGGCGACCGGTAAGGTGAGGAGGGCAATGGCCATGACGATTCCTACCACGGTCACAAGCAGAACCACCGTGAGGGCGGTAAGCCCGATGAAGAGCAGGTGGTAAAAGGCTACGTTTACCCCGCGGAGGCGGGTGAACTCTTCGTCGAAGGAGAGGGCGAAAAATTGGTGGTACAGAAGGAAGCTCAGTAAAATTATGACCACATCCAAAATGACGATCAGTACGAGGTCATTGGCCGATACCATGAGGATGCTGCCGAAGAGGTAACTCATGAGGTCTTCGCTCGAACCCGGCGTCCGGGCGATAAAGAGGATGCCGATGGCCATCCCTATGGCCCAGATGGCACTTATGACGGTGTCTTCCCTCTCTTTCGCTTTTATGCTCGTTAAGCCGATGACGAGGGCCGCAATTATGGCGGCCACGATGGCTCCGTAGATGGGATTAAGCCATTCGATATGGTACACGCGTTCCAGGTATCTCGCGATGCCCAACCCGCCCAGGACGGTGTGGGCGATGCCGCCCGCGATGTAGGAAATGCGCCTCGTGACGATGTAACTGCCCACAATGCCGCAGGGGATACTCACGAGGACGGCGGTCCAAAGGGCATATTGGAGAAAGGCATGTACCTTCAGGTCTAAGAAAAACTGGGCCATAAATTAACCTCCGTGTTGGTGCTTAACCATGCGTACGCCGCAGCCGTACAGTTTGGTCACCACTTCACCGGTGAGTTGAGCGGTATCGTGGACCATGACTTCGCGGTTAACACAGACCACCTCCTTTACGTACTGAGAAACGAATCCCAAATCGTGGGTTACGACCACACAGGTCATCCGCTCGCTCATTTCTCGCAGGAGTTCGAAGAGGTCGATTTCGGTAGCAGCATCCACATTCGTAGTGGGCTCGTCGAGGAGGAGGAGCTCCGGTTCGCAGGCGAGGGCCCGGGCAATGAGTACGCGCTGTCGCTGGCCACCGGAGAGGCTGGCAAAGGGGCGATGGGCAAATTTTTCCATGCCCAATCGCGATAGGGCCTCCAGGGCCTTTACCCTCGATTTCTTGCCGAAGGGGCCGATAGGGTGGTTTTGCTTCATCAAGCCCATGAGGACGATGTCCATGACCGTCGCGGGGAAGTGCGGATCGAAATGCAGATACTGGGGCATGTAGCCGACCAAGGGTCGGGCGTTTTCCGGGGTCGTGCCAAGCACCTCAATGCTCCCCCGCGTGGGGGTGAGGAGGCCTAAAATTAGTTTGAGGATGGTGGTTTTGCCACCCCCGTTCGGGCCCACGATCATGGTAAAAGTGTGGGCGGGAATGGAAAAGGAGGCATTCACAATTACGGGGGCACCGGTATACGTGAAATTTACCCGATGAAAGGAAACGGCCGTCTCTTCCGTCATTTTAAATTCTCCCGGATGGATATGGCTATCTTTAAGAGGTTATTTGTGTAGTCGTACGCTAGGGGATCGAGAAAGACCAGGTGGGCGCCGATGGCATCGGCTATGGCTTGCGCCCCTTTCGGGGAAAACTGAGGCTGGACGAAGAGGGCGGTCACCCGATCCTTTCTTGCCTCCGCTATGATCTTGGCGAGGTACTTGGGTGGCGGTTCCTTTCCCTCCCTTTCTATGGGTACCTGTTTGAGCCCGTAGGCATCGGTAAAGTAACCGAAGGATGGATGAAACACGTACATCTTTTTCCCCTTCAGAGGGGCAAGGAGACGTCTTATTTGCCCGTCGACCCGGTCTAATTCTCCCAGAAACAACCGCAATTGATGGGAAAAAGCGTCCTCCGCCTCCGGCGCCAAACGTACCAACGCCCAATGGATATTTTGGGCAATGATCTTGACCCTTTGGGGATCAAGCCAGATGTGTGGATCCGGCCCGGCATGGCCGCTTAGGTTTTCCATCGGTCGGGTTTCGACTCCGGCCTGCGCCGGTATGATGACCATGTTTCTGTTCAATATCTTAATGCGGCCGAGAAGGGCGTCTTCGGCGGGAACCCCAATGGTAAAGTAGGCCTGCGCCTCGCTTAAAAGGGCGACCTGTCGGGGTGAAGGTTCATAGGCATGAGGAGACATGTGGGCCGGAATGAGCACATGCACCAGGCAGCGGTCGGCGCAGATCTTGTTTACGAAGTAGGCCTGGGGCGGGATGGTGACAAATACGGATAGCTTCTTTACTCCCTGGGCCCCCGATGGGCAGGGAAAGAGGGAAAGTAAGAGAAAAATCCCTGCCATGAATACGCTTTTTATTCCCTTGTCCATTAATTCGAGCCCTTCTACCTTTCCCGGCACTTGATGATTATCCCATCACAATCCGGGCAACGTTCCACGGTATGGGAGCGCAAGAATTCATGCCAGTGTTGCCTCTCTTTGCCCGTTAGCGCCCCCCGCCCCTGACACAAAGGGCAAGCATTGTCGAGCGCCGATTGGATGGCCCCGCGAATAAACTCGGAACGATTGGGCATGTCTTTTATGCGTGCCCACAAATCTTCCGTAACCTTGAATGAGACGATGCCTTCTTTCTTTTTGGTCATGGCTGAAATTTGGTTCATATTACCCTTTAATACGAGTTTGTCAAGAGAGGGGTGTAACTTGACAGTTCATGCATCATCATCTATACGACGGTGGGCTTAAAACTCACTTTGGGAAGGTGAAATACCTTATGCATACGTTCTTTTATCCGCAAAGCCTCGTGGTTTTTGGTGTCTCCGTCTCGAAGATAAACTTGGGCACCATCGTAATCCTGAACAACTTGCAGAACGGCTACCGGGGAAGGCTCTACGGCGTGGGCAGCCAGGAGGGAGAAATCCAAGGGGTAAAGGTTTATCGTTCCGTTTTGGACCTACCGGAGACACCCGATGTGGCCATCTTCCTCACGCCCGCCAGAACCGTGCCCCCCCTCATGGAAGAGTGCGGGAAGAAAGGTATTAGACACATTGTGATCGAATCGGGGGGTTTTAGCGAGTACTCTCACGGCGATACGACCCTGGAGGACGAGGTCCTCGCCATAGTTAGAAAGTACGACATGAAGTTAATCGGCCCCAACTGCGTGGGAACGATTAACTTTGATATTAACATGATGATGCCCTTTGGCTTCTTCCGCGATTTCAAGCCGGGGGGAAAGGTGGGTCTCATCTCTCAGAGCGGAGGCATCGGCGGTTCTTATTTGCGCTTCATCGCCGGAAGCGGCATCCGGCCAGGAAAGTTTGTGGCCATAGGAAACAAGCTGGTGCTCGACGAAGCAGATTTTCTCGACTACCTGCTGAAGGATGAGGGGACGGAGATGGTAACCGTTTACCTGGAAGGATTCAAACGGGGGCGTGCCTTCCATGAGCTGGCCATGGCCGCACAGAAGCCCATCATCATCCAGAAATCGAATCGGAGTCCCGTAAGCGCCCGCATTGCCCAGTCTCACACGGCCGCTTTGGCGACGGATGACGAGGTATGCAACGCATCCTTTAAGCAGTCCGCCGTCGTGAGGGTGGAGGATGAGAGAGAGCTATCTTCCGCCGTCAAGGTCTTGCGATTACCCCCCATGAAGGGGAGAAGGGTAGCCGTCCTTTCCCGTTCGGGCGGCCATGCGGTCCTTTCGGCGGATGCCTGCGCCGAGTTTGGATTCGAAATGGTGCCCTTTCCCCGAAGTTTCATCGAAAAGCTGAAGACCATGTATAACACCCGCGTCATTGCCCATCAGAATCCGCTGGATTTGGGGGAGATCTTCGACTACACTATTTTTACAGATATCTTGGAAGAGGTGCTGAAATTAGGGGAAATAGATGGGGTTTTGTTCAATCACCTCTACAGCGCCCATTACGAAGCGGAGTCTTCCCGAACTTTTCTCTCCGGGGTGGAGAAGCTGGTGGGGAAATATGGAAAACCGGTAGCGGTGGCGGTCATATCCGAAAGGAGGGAGATCATCGATCTCATCGAAAATCACCCTTACCCCATCTTCGAAAATCCCCGGGAGGCTGCCCATGCTTTGCATATCGCGGCGACTTACTATGAGAGAAAGAAATTCCGGGATGAGAGGGGAAACGAGGTCCTCCTGGATCTGGATCGGGAGGCCATCGGCGCTATCTTCGAGCAGTGTCGCCGCGAAAAGAGGATGCCCCTCATGCCGGAGGCCTTTGAAGTTTGTGAGAAGGCCGGAATCAGGGTGGTACCGTGGAGGGTGGTGCAAAAGGAGGAGGAAATTTCGCAGGTCTCTTTGTCCTACCCCGTCGTTATGAAACTCATCTCCGAAAAGGCCTCCCATAAAAGTGACGTCGGCGGGGTGGCCTTGGAGGTCAAGACAGTTTCCCAGGCCAAAAGCGTCTGGCGCCGCATGGAGAAGAAATTCCGGGCATGGGAGCCGAAAGGGTATCTCATCCAGGAAATGGCACCTAAAGGGTTGGAATTCATTGTCGGTGGGAAGAAAGACCCCTCATTCGGGCCGGTGGTAATGGTGGGTTTAGGCGGCCTTTACGTCGAAGTATTCCGCGATACGGCCTTGCGCCTGGCGCCGATTACCCGGAGGGAGGCAGAGGAGATGGTGAGGGAATTGAAATCTTACGAGCTCTTAAAAGGCGTAAGGGGGCAAGGGCCTTTTGATGTGGATGCCTTCATCGACGTCGTCTGTGGCGTCTCCTCTCTCATGGCCCAGTGTCCGGAAATTACGGAAATAGACTTAAACCCCGTCATCTGCCATCCGAAAGGGCAAGGGGTGTCCGTCGTGGATGCCCGCCTCGTGATTACCCAAGGGCCCGCATAAAAGAGCGTGAAGAGCAAAATTGTAAGCCATTACGCACAGGGGAAGGCAGAGGAGAAAGTAAGGGAGGCCTTGGCTGCATGTCCCTTGGAAGATACGGCCCTGCTCGACGAGTTTCACGTTCGCGGGCGGGAGGGCACGGCGAGCTTGGTTTCCCATCTCGGTCTATCCCCGGAAGATTTTGTCTTAGATTGTGGTTGCGGGGCAGGTGGGGCCCTGAGATGGATTTCTCAAACGTATGGCTCGCGGGTGTTGGGCGTTGATATTACCCTTTCATTTCTCCAAGCGGCGCGTTATATTTCCCTTTCCCAGGGCATGAGGGAGGCGGCTTTTTTTGTAGCGGCCGATGGCCTGAGACTGCCCTTCGGGGATGCGACTTTCAGTGTGGTCTTGTGTCAACACGTAACGATGAATATCCCTGATAAAGGGGCCCTTTTTCGGGAGTGGTGGCGGGTTTTGAAAAGCGGGGGCAAGGTAGCCTTAAATGAAATCGTGAAGGTGAGGGGAGAGCCCGATTATCCCGTGCCCTGGGCGGGCGATGAAACGATGAGCTACCTGGTCGGGGCCGAGGAGTTAAGGGGCCTCCTCATGGCAAGAGGGTTTGACCTATGCTACTTCGAGGATACCACGGCGTTGGGCTTAAATTGGTTTGCGAGGGCGCCGCGACCGGTAAGTAATGTCAATCTTAGGCTGCTCATGGGAGAAGAAATCGGGCGGATGTCCAGGAACTTAAAAGCCGCCCTCGCCGATGGGAGATTGGGGATGGTTGAGGTCGTGGCCCGGAAGGTAGGTTAGCATGAGGGAGTCGGTCAGGCGTTTTAAAGCCGTTTTAGATGCGCGGGCGGGTTTTTTTACGAGTTATGTGCTTAGGGCCCATCATCCGGAGGCCCCGTATGCCCTTTGGCTGCGGTATTCCATCACGCAGCCCCCGGGACAGGAGGAAGGGGTAATGGGAGAATGCTGGGGGGTATTCTTCGACGGCCGTCAAGAAGCACATACGGTCGTAAGGAAAATCGTGCCCCGTGAAGAGGTTTTTTTTGCCCCCGACCAATTGGATGTGCGCCTGGGAAGTGCCGTTTTGAATACCGACACGGCCAGGGGGGAAGCCGATTTAAATCCTGATCACATGACGTGGCAAATCGATTTCACGGGAAATGAGCCGCCCGTTTTTTTGCTTCCCCCGCGATGGTATGAAAAGGCCTTTCCCCGATCGAAAAGCCTCGTTTTGCTCCCCTTGGCCAGATTCGAGGGTTCACTCGAAGTAAACGGAAAAAAGCACGTCATCGACGGCTGGAAGGGATCGATCAATCACCATTGGGGTAGGAAATATACGGGGGAATACGCCTGGGGGCAGGTGGCGGGTTTTGATACCCACCCCGACAGCTTCCTTGAAGCGGCGACGTCATGCTTAAGATGGGGGCCCCTTAAGAGCCCGAACGTGACCCCCGTCGTTTTTCGCCATCGGGGTGAGGAATTTGCCTTCAATACCTTCTTCCATCTCTGCGACTCCCGAGGCTCCTTTTCCGAATCTGTCTGGGTCTTCCGCGCCGAAATGAGGGGGGTACGCATCGAAGGAACCATCTCCGGGCACAAGGGGGGTTTTGTGGGGCTTCCTTACCGCAACCCCTCGGGTGGATTAAAGTACTGCCTGAATACCCAGCTTGCCGCCTGTGAGGTGAGATTCGAGGATTCTCGGGGCAATCGCTCGGTAAGGGAGACCCTTTTTGCCCGTCATCGGGCGGCGTTCGAGATCGTAACGAATCGAACGGACCTCTCCATTGCCGTGGCGGGCTTGGGGACGTAAATTTCATGATTCTCCTCCTCCATCCGCCGGTAGCCAAGCCGGGTGAACCCCCCGGCGGTCTGGTGCAGATTGCCGGCAACCTTAAAAAAGCGGGGGTCGCCTTTCGGGTATGGGATGCCTCCCTCGAGGGGCTCCTTTACCTTATTCAATCGGCGGAAGTGGAGGAGGCAAGGGACACGTGGACCAGGCGGGCTTTATCCCATCGCTTTAGACATCTCTCGGCCTTCCGTGATCTTGCCCTCTATGAGAATCTCTCGCGCTACCGCCGGGTAGTGGGAGATCTGACCAGGGTCCTGCAGATCGAGGGGGATAAATACGGCGTGCGCATAGGTCTGGCCGATTACCGGGATCCGCTTCATCTGCCTGTCTCCACGAAAGACCTTATTTATGTGGGTGAGCACCCGGAAATTACCCCTTTCTACCCCTATTTTAAAAGGCGCCTCTTCGAAATACTTGAGGAAGAAGAGCCCCGCATCTTCGGCATCTCTTTGAATTTTTTGAGTCAGGCCGTAAATGCCTTTGCCCTGGCCGGACTGATAAGAAGCCTGCTTCCCCAAGCGCGCATCGTGTTGGGGGGAAGCCTCGTTACGTCGTGGGGAAGGATCATAGGAGGGCGTAATCCCTTTCAGGGATTGATTGACGACCTCGTAGTCGGACCGGGAGAAACAGCGCTCCTCAAAATGGTGGCGGGAAAGGGGCATAAATTTGCCCCGGTTTTGCAGGCGTGTTTTTACGATTTCGAGTCGGAATACACTTCTTTTGGCCGGGAATTATCTTATGTGGACCTCGATGGCTTCCCCGCCTCGGATTATTTGTCCCCGCAGTTGGTCTTCCCCCTCGCCCTTTCTCAGGGGTGTTACTATGGCGGTTGCCGTTTCTGCCCGGAGCGCTCGGAGGGAAGGGGTTACCGGGTGTTGAGGCCGGGCGCGTTAGAAGGGAAGATCGAGGAAGTGGTGAAGAACTACCGAACGGGGTTAATCCATTTCCTCGATTCAGCTTTGAGCCCCCGCCTCCTTAGAGACCTCATCAAAATTTCCCCCCGTCTTAGCTGGTACGGATTTGCCCGCATCACGGAGGAGCTTGCCGACTATACCTTTTGCCGCGCATTGAGGGAAAGCGGCTGCGTGATGTTGAAATTGGGTGTGGAATCAGGTTCTCAAGCGGTATTGGATAGTTTGGGGAAAGGTACGCGCCTTCCCATTACATCTCAGGCCCTTAAGGCCTTGCGGGAAGCGGGGATTGCCACGTATATCTATCTCCTCTTCGGGACCCCCGAGGAAGGGTATTTAGAGGCAAAAGAAACGATGCGTTTCGTCCTTGAGCACGCCGATTTCATCTCCTACCTCAACCCTGCTATCTTTAACCTGCCCGCCGGCACCCGGACGGATCTTAAGTGCCGCCCCTTTTATCCCGCAGACCTCTCCCTTTATGAGGATTTCGAGCACCCCCGGGGCTGGCATAGAAGGAAGGTGCGGCTTTTCCTCTCCCGGGAATTCAAGGCAGCAAAACCGATCCGAGATATCCTTTTGCGAACGCCGCCCGTTTTCACTTCCAATCATGCCCCCTTTTTCCATTTGATGAAGGCCCAGGCCAAATCTTGATTAAAAGAAACAAGGCGTTTGCCATCTTTAATAAGGATGGCCTCATGGGCGAGCTCCGTTAGCAACGTTTCGATCTCCTTTTCCTCCCGGCCGGTGGCCGAAGCTATGTCTCTTGCCACTTCTGATACAAGCAGATCCTTTCCCCCTTGACGGACGAGATAGAGGAAGGTGAAAAGGGTTAGGGTGAGTCGGGACGACTGTTCTAAGGCTTCGCTGGTATATTTCAGGCGGCGTGAGAATTCCTGAAGCATAAGAAGGGAGACAGACTCACTTTTTTTCAAGAGTTCCCGGAAGGTTGGCCGGTCGATCACGGCCAGGGTGCAATCTTCCAGGGTAAAGGCCGAGGCCGTCCGGGGGGCATCAATGAGGGCCGCCATTTCTCCGAAGTACTGAGCCGGCCCCATTTCTCCTAAGACCTTCTTTCCGGGCCCCGATTTTTTCTCCATCTGTACGCGGCCGGCAATGACGTAGTACATCTCCTGTCCCGAGTCCCCCTCCATAAAAACGTACGTACCTTGGGGAAAAAAGCGCCCGAACTTTTTGACGACCCGTTCGTCGAGGATGACCCTGTTCCGAGCGGTCCGGGAGAACATCTTTTCCAGGAGGATGAGGTCGCGTCTTAGGTACGAGGCCATCATCTCGGCGCAGAAAAGAAAGATGAGAGAAAGGTAAAAGATCCAAAAGATTAGAATAATTAAGGTGCCAAGGGACCCGTAGATCAGGTTGTATTTTGCGTAGTGGTTGACGTACCAGGGGAAAAGATATTTGGTCGGCTCCACCAGGGTGGCAAAGACGACGGCGACCATGAGGGATAACTTCCAAGGTATCCGCACGGCAGGAATAATTTTGTAAAGCAGGGTAGAGAAGAGGACATTGATGGTATAGGGGATGACAAACCGTGTAAAACCACTTTTCAGAAAACTGAAAGAAGGGAAGTTGAAGATGGCGGAGAGGGAGGACAAAGCGAAACTCGCCGTCCCCACTACCCAGGCGAGGGGGATCATGGAGATGGCGAGTGCCTTGGATACAAGATAGGATCGGGGTTTCTGAACGCGGAAGACGATGTTAAAAGCTGTTTCCACGGCTCCAAAGACCATGGAAGAAAACCAAAGCAGGGTAATGAGGCCCAATCCGCCGAAGACTTTCTGATTTTCTTCCAGCGTGCCCATGTGGTCCATCAAGGTGGAGGCGGCGGTGGGATTCATGTATTGAATGGCCTTAATCAGCTGGATTTTTATCTCCGGATGGGCCCCGAAGATGTAGCCGGCAATCGAGGTAGTAAGAATGATAAACGGAATGAGGGAAAGAATCGCGTAAAGAGAGATGGCCGCCGCCTGGTTGGTCTGACCGTTCTCCCGGAAATTGGCGATGGCATTTCCCATCACGTCCCATAAGGCATGGGTAAGATGCCTCAAATGCTTGTGGAAGTGACGGCGCATACCTTTACGATAAGATAAAAGATATGATAAATCAATCGTAAAAGACTTTGAGCCGCTATGGAAGACTATCCGCGAATAAGAGCCATTGAAATGATACCTTTTTGCCAAGAGGGAAAGGAGATGGTGCTTCTTCGCGATCCCGAAGGGGTGATGGAGGAGCAGCTAATCGTCTCGCGTGAGCTCGCCTTTGTGCTTCTAATGATGGATGGATCCAGGTCTTTGAGAGATATCCAGGTGGAGTACATGAGAGCCTTCGGGGAGTTGATCTATACGGAAAGGCTCGAGGAGATTTGCACCCGTCTGGACGAACGTTTCCTTCTCCACACGCCGCGCTATGAAAGGCGCATCACCGAGCTAAAGGATGACTACGAAAGAAGGGCGCTGAGACCGCCTACCCTGGCCGGGAAAAGTTACCCTGCCCGGCCAGAAGAACTACTTGAATTTCTTAAATCCCTCTTTTCCCGTACCGAAGAAGGGGAAGATGCCCTGATCGACCTCCGGGGCGTCCTTTCGCCCCACATCGATTATCGGAGAGGGGGGGAGGTGTACGCGGCCGTCTATCCTTATTTGGCCAAAGAGAAAGAAAAGCTCGTCGTTATCTTCGGTACCTCTCATAGGCCTTTGAAGCGCATGTGGGCCGTCTCCCTCAAGGATATGGAGTCTCCTCTGGGAGCGGTAAAAGTTCCCCCGGCCCTGAAAGAAATCATCTGGCATTCGCCGCTTGCCCGTTACGTGGATGAGTGGCCCCACCGCGGGGAACATTCCATCGAATTGCAGCTTCCCTTACTTCAGTATTTTTTGGGCTCGGATTTCTCCATCTTGCCCATTCTAATGGGGAACATGGATGATTTCATCTCCGGCCGGAGAAAAGAACCGGACCCGGAGGTGGAGGAGGTGCTTACGGCCCTAAGGGATTGTCTTAAACGGTATGGCCGGCCTTATATCTTGCTTTCCGCTGCCGATTTGGCACATATTGGTCTTCAGTTTGGCGATCTATATCCTTTGAACGAAGTCATCCTCGAGAGATCGAAGAAGAGAGATGAAATGCTCTTGGAGAGGATAAGAGGTGGCGATGCCCGCGGTTTCCTGAGATTGATCCAAGAAGAAGGCGACAGCCGTCGGATCTGCGGACTTGCCCCCATTTACTTTCAACTGCGGATGCTTGAAGGCTGGGCGGGTGAGATATTGTCTTACAGGCAGTGGTCCGACGGTGCTTCATCGGTTAGTTTTGCCGCCGGCATATTTTACGATCAAAAAGAAAGAGGGGAGTGCCAAAATGGAAAAAAAGATAACGACCGATGAGGATCTCAAACAGTTAACCATCTTGGGGAAATCGGGCGTGACGGAGGGGGGACTGGAAACCTTTCCCAATCATCATCGGGAAAGGGAATATGTGGTCACCCTTCAGACGGATGAATTTACCTGTGTGTGTCCCGTCACGGGTCAACCTGATTTTGCCCACCTGGAGATCAGCTATGTGCCGGATGAAAAAATATTGGAGTCCAAGTCCCTGAAACTCTATCTTCAATCGTTCCGGAATAAAGGGGCTTTTCACGAGCATGTGGTAAACGTCATTCTGGACGAGATCGTCCGGGTACTGTCTCCCCGGAGATGCCAAATCAAGGCCAAATTTGCCGTGCGGGGGGGGATAGGCATTACGGTCGAGGCCGAGTGGAAAAAATGACGATTAACTTTTAAGCGAAAATGATGCTTGACAAAGATGGGTGGTGGTGCTTAATGAAAACATCCCTGATTAAAGGGCTATTTTTAAATTATGGTGAAGCAGGAATCGGACAATCTGAGATGCGAGCCTGACGATCCTGGATCGTGGGGCGTCTGTGGCCACGCTGGTTATGTGACCGGTCGATTGTCTCTCTTCTGATCGGGTGGTTCACTTCCGGCCGTGGCCAGATGATACCGTGGCCAAGGGGAAGTGGACCATGAAAGGCAAGAAATCCACGCCAAGCTTTTTTCTTTTCCTCGCGAGGGGGTGCTCTTTATGAAGGTACCTCCTATTCCTACCCGTTTTCCCACTACCCCCCCCGGCGAAAAACGCCTCCGGGAGATATGTGCTCTCTCCATACCCGAAGCCTTGAAGGCAATGGGTACCACCGCCTACGGCTTGAGCGAAGAGGAGGCCAGCGCGCGCATAGAAAAGTTCGGACCCAACGAGCTCAAGAAGGCCAAGAGGCTTTCCTTCTGGGAGGATATCTATGAAAGGATAAAGAGCCCTCTGGTCATACAGCTGATGGTGATCGCCTTGGTTTCCGGGCTTATCGGTGAACTCAAGTCTACCTTTGTGGTCATAGCCATGATTCTGCTCAGCGTGGGTTTGTCCCATCTGCTCGATAGGCGCTCCGTTAAAGCCGTGGAAGCATTGGGAAAGCGCGTCCAATCCCGTACCGTCGTGATCCGCGATGGCAAAGAGGTGGAGATCAAGGTGTCGGAAGTGGTTCCCGGGGATATCGTTGCCCTCTATGCGGGATCTATCGTTCCTGCCGATATACGTCTCATCGCCACCAAAGACCTGTTTATCAGCCAGGCGGCCCTCTCCGGTGAATCCATGGCCGTAGAAAAATTCGCCGAACCCATCTTCTTGCAGGAACAGGTGATATGGGATCTGCCCAACGCCTGTTTCATGGGGAGCAATGTCACGAGCGGCACCGCCCAGGGCGTGGTGGTTAACACGGGAAGCGAGACGGTCTTCGGCTCTATTGCCGAGAGATTGACACAGCGCCGCTCGGAGACGAGTTTCGATTTGGGGGTGAAGTCCTTTACCTGGCTCATGATCCGCTTCATGGTCGTTATGGTGGGTATCGTCTTTTTCCTGGTGGGTGTGACGAAGGGGAACTGGATAGAGGCCCTACTATTCGGCCTGGCCGTGGCCGTCGGCCTCACCCCAGAGATGCTCCCCATGATTATCACCGTTAATCTTTCTAAAGGGGCCCTTTCGATGGCCAAAAGGAAGGTGATCGTAAAAAGGTTGCCGGCCATACAGAATTTGGGGGCCATGGACGTCCTGTGCACGGACAAAACGGGCACCTTGACGGAAGACCGGGTGGTGCTGGAACGACATGTGGATATTACGGGCAACACGAGCGAGGATGTCCTCACCTATGCCTTCTTGAATAGCTATTACCAGACGGGATTGAGGAATTTGATCGATCGGGCCGTTATCGAAGCGGCCGAAACGATGCATGAACATGAGCAACTAAGTGTCGTGGACGAGCTCCCCTTTGATTTCCAGCGCCGGCGCATGTCGGTGGTGGTCAATTACGAAGGGGCGCATGTGCTGATCTGTAAAGGGGCAGTGGAGGAGATTTACTCCTGTTGCTCCCAATATCAGATCGGAGACGAGGTATACCCCCTGATCGACATGATCAGGGCTGATCTGTTCGAAGAAGTGGAGCGGCTAAACCAGGATGGGTTCCGCGTGTTGGGGATCGCCTATCGAGAGTTTCCCCAAAGTAAGCGCATTTTTACCACTGCCGATGAAAGTGATTTGATCCTCTTGGGATACATGGCCTTCTTCGATCCACCCAAAGTTTCGGCCACGGGAGTCATTAGGTCTCTAAAGGAAGCCGGGGTAAGGATCAAGGTACTAACGGGTGATAACGGCCTGGTTACGAGAAAGGTGTGCGATGAGGTGGAACTTCCCTGCGAAAGGATGATGTCCGGGGTAGAACTGGCCCAGCTTTCGAGGGAGGAGATATCGCGGGTCGTGGAGGAGGTAGATGTGTTTATCAAACTCACGCCGTCGCAGAAGGAAGAAATCGTCCACTGTTTGAGACAGAATGGACACGTGGTCGGTTTTCTCGGGGACGGCATAAACGATGCCCCGGCTCTTAGGGCCGCCGATGTGGGTATTTCCGTGGATTCGGCTGTGGATGTGGCGAAGGAAGCGGCGGATATCGTGCTGCTCGAAAAGAGCCTCCTTGTCCTGGAAGAGGGTATCAAAGAGGGACGACGGGTCTTCGCCAACATCGTTAAGTATATCCGTATGGGGGCAAGCTCCAATTTCGGAAACATGTTCAGCGTGCTCGGCGCAAGCTACCTCATCCCCTTTTTGCCCATGCAGCCCATTCAGATCCTGACCAACAATCTCCTTTACGATTTTTCCCAGACGGGCATTCCCACCGACCGGGTAGATCCGGAAATAACGGCCCGTCCTCTCAAATGGAATATTGAAAATATAAAGAGGTTTATGGTGTGGATCGGCCCGATCAGCTCTATTTTCGATTATGCCACCTTCGCCCTCATGTGGTTTTTCTTTGGCTGTAGCGCTTACTTAAGCCCTGACCTGGGGGCGGCAGAAAAAGGGGCCCTCGTGAAATTATTCAATACCGGCTGGTTTGTCGAGTCCCTGCTTACCCAGACTTTAATCGTGCATATTATCAGGACCCCCAAAATCCCCTTCTTGGAAAGTCGCCCCTCGCTCCCCATGGCCATGGCGACGCTTACCGTGATGGCTATTGGTATTTGGCTTCCCTACTCACCGCTTGCGCACACTTTAGGCCTCGTTCCTCTTCCTTTCGTTTACTGGTTCTGGGTGGTGGGTTTTCTCATCGCCTATGGGATTATCACCCACAAGGTAAAAACGTGGTTTTTTGCCCGTTACGGAGGTGATTAAAAATGGATACTTTACTGGACGCGCTGCAGGAAGGTAGGCTAATTGAACTGCCCGATAACAACAAGGAACATGCCCTGCAGTTTCTGGCCCACATTTTGGAAGCCATTCCTTCCGTTCCCATTAATACGGATATTGTGGGTTTGGTGATGGAACGGGAGGCCTCCACCAATACCGCTTTGGGAAGGGGATGGGCTTCCCCTCACGCCCGGGTGAACTTTGAAGAGGACCTCATGTGCGTTATCGGTTGGAGTCCCCAGGGCATTGACTATGGCGCGCCGGATGGGATCCCCGTCTCCGTCATCGCCATGTATCTCGTACCTTCCAACCAGCGAAACCACTATCTGAGGGAGATCTCACTCCTCGCCAAAGCACTGAGGGCCCATCCGGAGTTGGACAGAATGAGGTCTGCCCATGACCTGAACGAGGTGAGAAACTATCTCCTCGATCTGATCAGCACGGCCAAAGAAACGATCGGCCCCGATGCCCGGGCGCGCATGATCCGCCTGCAGGCGAGGCCCATCTTGGACGAAATCCCGCCCCATGATTTATCGCACCTCATCATCGAACCTCTCACCTTGATTGCGGCCCCCGGCATAAAGCCCCTCGTCCTTACACAAAACCTCGAATTGATGGAGGCCATAGAGAGCAAGGTAGGTAGCTGGATCGATCAGTTGGAAAGTGAAGGGGTCGTTCAGAATAACGGCTGGCGCATCGTAAAGAGGGCCATGACCGTCTATCAGGGCAGTCGCGTCGTTTACGACTGCCTGGCCATCAGAAGTGCCTTAAAAAGGTAAAAAGCCAGGCCCCCTATGTTTTTCATAAGGAGCCTGGCCGGACCTGCGAAGCTTTATTGGGCCGTGGGGAACCAGTAAATGGGCACGCTTTTATCTACCTTGGTTATCTTCTTTATGGCCTCGAATTCTTTATTCGTCTTCGGCCACCAGGCGTAGAGGGCCGAGGGGTTCGACTTACCCGCCGTGACCGTCTGGACGGAGGCGAGGATCAGGGTATTTCCCTTTTCGTTGATACCGTAAACTTCATTGGGATATTTATCTGCCAGCATAGGATAAGCCTTCGGGAAAGAAGCCCTGATCTTTTGTACATCGGTCGTGGTTCCCGCCGCCTGAATTGCCCGCGCCAGGGCATGCATAGCAGTGTAATTGAGGGCGCACTCCCAGGTCACCATCCGCTTGTAGGCCTTCGTGTAACGAACGTCGAAGTCCTGGCCGGGATAGGGCGGTAGGCTCGATACCCCTGCCGTTCCGATCAGGTCGCCCATGATCTTGGTGCCTTTGAGAAGCATGGCGATGTAGTCCTGCTTCGCTTGATCGACCAAGACGAAGCCCCCCTTGAATCCCATATTGCGTGCCTGCTCGATGAAAAGGGCGGTCGTGGCCGAGGGGCCGCCGATCAACATGAAGTCCGGTTTGGTGGCAATGGCGGCGGTCAGAGGCGCGGAAAAATCCGTTTCGGCATAGTAGTTGGCCGGTTTCTGGATGGTAACTATCCCCCCCTTCTTCTCCCACACCTCCTTGAATATTTGCCGCTACTCATCTCCATAGGCGCCGAGGGTGCAGGCAATGGCACATTTCTTCCAGCCTTTTTTCTTGGCCCAATCCGTGAAGACTTCCACATACACGGTAAAGGGAAGGGTTGTATTGACCAAAAGTTTGTTCTTGAGCTCCGTGACCTTGGGCGTGCTGGTGTAGGCCATCATAATGAACTCGTTACCCTTTTCTTCGTTGATTTTCATCATGGGGGCGATGGTGTTGAAAACCCCATTGAAGACGGCAATGGCACCGTTGGCGCGGAAACGCCGGGCGTTGTTCACGGCCTGGGTGGGGTCGATGCGGTCATCGAGCTTTTCGAGACGGAAGGTGTACTTTTTCCCCCCCACGGTTACACCGCCTGCGGCATTCAGTTCCTTAACCGCCATGTCGACGCCGTTCAAGATATCCTGGCCGTATTCTGCCCCTGGCCCGCTCAACGGGCCCGTGTAACCGATGACAATCTCGTCGGCAAAACCGGTTGTAACCCAGAAAAAGACCCCCACGAACAACAAAAATGCGCACCATAATTTCCCTTTTTTCATAGTGCTTCCTCCCCTTTTTTGAATTGTGTCTTCTTGTATAATACTTATCTCTTTTCATTTCAAATGATTTGTGGCCTGAAGATGTTTTTCGTGTTAAGAAAAACCCATGCCCGTTTGGCCGCCAAGACCTTTAATCTACGAATTAAACGCCTTTCTTTGGCTTAAGGAGAAGAGTGTTCCGTTCGGGGTAATGCCGTCCCATATCTGGGAGGAAATAAAATCAGGCGGGATCGATGCCGTATGGTTGATGGGCATCTGGCAAAGAAGTCCCGTAGGGAAGGCGCTCCTTTGGCAGGAAAGGGCGATAAGGGAAGCCTTCCCTGCGGGGATAAGCGCCTCGCCTTATTGTATCAGGGATTATACCGTCGATGAGGTATTCGGTGGGGAGGTGGGATTAAACAAAATAAGGGAAAGCCTCTCGAAGCAGGGGATAAGACTCATCCTTGATTTCGTTCCCAACCATACGGCCCCCGATCACCCGTGGACGGTAAGTCACCCGGAATTCTACGTGCCCGGTGAAGGCTTGACCCCGGAGGAAAGCATTCTTTGCGGCCGACATCGGCTGGCCAAAGGAAGGGACCCCTTCTTTCCCCCTTGGCCCGATGTGGTTCAGTTGAACGCCTTTCATGAAGGGTACCGGCAGGCGGCCACCGACGCGCTTCTTAACATAGCCAGGCTCTGCGATGGCGTGCGCTGTGACATGGCCATGCTCCTCTTGAACGAGGTCTTCGAGCAGACCTGGGGGAATTACGTGCCGGAGAGACCAAAGGAAGAATTCTGGTCCCAGGTAATCAGGGCGGTAAAGGACAAGTATCCCTCCTTTCTCTTCCTCGCCGAGGTTTACTGGGGAAGGGAAAAGGATCTCCTTCGGGTCGGTTTTGATTACTGTTATGACAAGGTACTTTACGATATATTGAAAAGCTTAGACGTCTCGGCCCTGCGTAAACACCTCGCAGAAGATAAGGACTACCAGGATCACCTCCTGCGGTTTCTGGAGAATCACGACGAGGAAAGGGCGGCGAAAGTCTTCCCCCTCGCCCCATTAAAGGCGGCCAATGTCGTAATGGCAACCGTGCCGGGGGCCCTTTTATTTCATCATGGACAGTGGGAAGGTCGGCGGATTAGGGTGCCCGTCTACGCCCCCGAACTGCCTGCCGAAGAACCGGACGCAGAAATATGTTCATTTTACCGGTGGGTTGCCTCCCTTAAAAGGCGTGAGATCTTGAGGTGCGGTATTTGGGAGCTTTTGCCCCCCTTTCAGGTCTGGCCGGATAACGATTCGGGTAAAAACCTCATGGCCTGGATGTGGAGCTACGGCCGTGAAAGACTTCTCGTCATCGTCAATTATTCATCCCATCCCGCGCAGGGCCGTTTGCCTTTACCTTTCTTCGGGGATGGTAGGCAAGAAGGGTTGCACCTCTTCGACCTCGCTACGGCTGAGGTGTACTTAAGGAGTGTTCAAGAACTTACTTTCCCCGGTCTCTTCGTGGCGCTCCCCCCGTGGGGATACCACCTCTTTCTCTTTGACCAACCTTAGCCTTTCGCCTTTTTGTAACGCAAGGCCGCGGCGATGAATTTTTTGAAGAGAGGATGGGGATCGGTGGGTCGGGATTTGAATTCCGGGTGGAATTGGCATCCCACGAACCAGGGATGGTCTGCGATCTCCACCACCTCGACGAGCCTCTCGTCGGGGGAAGTGCCCGTTATCCTGAGGCCTTTTTCCGTCAGGATGTTCCTGAATTCGTTGTTTACCTCGTATCGGTGGCGATGGCGTTCTGAAATTTCTCGGGTTCCGTAGGCTTCATGGGCAAAAGAGCCCTCTTGGAGGAGGCAGGGATAGGCACCCAGCCTCATGGAGGCGCCCTTGTCCGTTACGTGTTTCTGCTCGGGGAGCAGATCGATTACGGGGTAGGGGGTGGATACGTCAAATTCAGCGCTGTTGGCGGCCGCAAGGCCGCAGACGTGACGGGCGTATTCCACCACCGCCATCTGCATACCCAGGCAAATACCGAAGAAGGGTATTTTCTTCAAACGCGCAAAGCGTACCGCCTGCACCATGCCCTCCGTTCCCCGGGTACCGAAGCCGCCCGGAACGAGAATGCCGTCTGCCCCTTCGAGTTGATGCCCCAGACCGTCCTTCTCGATTTTTTCCGAGTCTATGTAGCGCAGATTTACGCGGCAATCGTTGGCAATGCCGCCGTGGATCAAGGCCTCGTTTAGGCTCTTGTAGGAGTCCTTCAGGTGTACGTATTTACCCACAACGGCGATGGAAACCTCGTGGGTGGGATGGGTAAACTTCTCCACCACCTCTTCCCAAGGCTCCAGGTGGGGTCTTCCGGTCCAAATGTTCAGAAGGTCGACGATTTTTTCGTCCACCCCCTGCCGGTGAAAGATGAGGGGCACTTCATAGATGCAGGAGACATCCTTGGCCGTAAAGACGCATTCGATATCGACGTTGCAAAACAGGGCGATCTTGGCGCGGATATCGTCGGAAAGGAATTCGTCCGTCCGGCAAAGGAGGATATCGGGTTGAATACCTATTTCCCGCAGGGCTTTTACACTGTGCTGCGTAGGCTTTGTTTTTACCTCTCCCGCCGTTTTTATATACGGGACCCAGGTGAGATGAATGAAAATGCCGTTTTGCCTTCCTATTTCGTTGCGGAATTGTCTTACCGCCTCCAGGAAGGGTAGGCCTTCTATGTCCCCCACGGTTCCCCCTATTTCTACGATGGCACAGTCGAAACCGCGGGCATTCTCCCGGATGAAGGACTTTATTTCATCCGTAATGTGGGGGATGACCTGCACGGTTTTCCCCAAGTAGTCACCCCGCCGCTCCTTGGTGATGACGGAGAAGTACACCTGGCCGGTGGTGAGATTGTTGGAGCGTTTCATTCGGGTTCGGGTAAATCTCTCATAGTGACCGAGATCCAAGTCCGTCTCTGCCCCGTCGTCCGTAACGAATACCTCTCCGTGCTGATAGGGGCTCATCGTTCCGGGATCCACGTTGATGTAAGGGTCCAGTTTCTGATTCGTTACGTTGAGACCTCGCGATTCGAGGATGGCGGCGATGGAAGCAGCCGCCAGCCCCTTGCCGAGGGAGGAGAGGACGCCGCCCGTGATAAAGATGAATTTCGTCGTTTTCATATGTTGTCACCTGTGTTGATTATACGGTTTTTTATTTCTTCGGCAATGATTTCAGCCGGTTCGCCGAAGAGACGAACCAGGGGGATGTCTTTCAAGTACTCGTCGTGCCACGGCAGGTTGTATTCCGTAACGGTGTTTTTGATATCGTGGTACTTGTATCCCAAGAGGTCCATCTTTGATCTCAGGCCGATGCCCTCATCGAACTGCACGTGGAGAAGCAGTAAATGGCCCACCCGCTGGTCGTTAGCAATGAGGGGGATGATGATAATGGAGGCCCCGTCGAGCTTTCCCTGTCCCACGTAAACGTGCTTCATGCTGGTAATGGTGCGTTTAGTGCCGATGAGGGGGCTTTTTTGTTCCGCGCGGGATTTCATCTGCGTGGAGATGCCCCCCCGCGCAACGATGCAGATGGTGGAATCGTCCGTCGGGTTGCCGTCCACATCCAGGTTCTCGATCGCATAAAGGGTGTACCCCTGTATCTCCGATACGGCTTCCTGGACCCGATGTAAGGTGAATACGCTTTTGCTCGTCAGCTGTTTTACCGAAAATCCGAGCCGCACGATGAGATCGTGAATCGGCCCCTGGAGGGAGATCTCTTTCCGGCTGGTGCCCACGGTGACCGTTTTTGCCTGGTGGCGGATGGCGTCTATGGGACGGCTCAATTCGTCTATGATCTGCCCCAGACAGATGTCCAAACGTTCGAGGGGCGTAAAGCCGTACCCGTTTTCCTCCGGGAAGTCCTGCCAAAACTCTTCCAGGGGGATTTTCCCGGCCGCATACTTGATGAGCAACGTAAGGTCGGAGAGGGTATTGCCATCGATGAAGGCCAGGAGGTTTTTCCGGCGGCGTTCGTTGAGCTGGGAGGTAAACTCCTGAATCATCCTGCGGAAGCGGCGATCGGCCATGATTTCATAGAAGGCACCCGGACCAAAGCCTGATTCGGCCATGCTCGTATTCAGACGATTTCTGAATTCCCTGAAGAAGCGAGCCTCTTCGTCCAGGGAGAGGGCGGCGAAGTATCCCCACAGGTGGCCGGCCATGGTGTTGACGATTACAGATAGCGGTTGGGGGCCGGCGGGTAAGTGAATGACGGCATCTGCCAGTCCGATGAATCTCTCCTCATCCCGGTCGGCAAATACCACGACGGCCGCTCGATGGGCACGGAATATGGCCACGTCTTTAACGATGTCGCTTAGCACATGTTCCGGATAGCCGGCGGCGCAGACGATGATGAGGGGTTCGGCGGAAAGATCGATGTGCTTTTTGTTTTCCACTATATCCGATGAGATGGTCTTGTAACATAGCTCGCTCAGCTTGATCCGGATTTCGTCCGAGGCGGCCTTGTTCGGCCCGCTTCCGACCACCGCCCAATATCTCCGCGTTCGGGCCAGTCGATAGGCCGCTTCCTTTATCCGGTCCTGCACGTTCAAGACCTCTCTCATGGCGGGCACCGTTTTCTCCAGATTTTTAATCTCTTGAACGATGGTTTCATCGGGGAGCGTTCCCATAATTTTTGCGAAGTAAAGCCCCAATAGGTGCCCGGCGATCACCTGGGAGTAGAAGGCCTTGGTAGAAGCCACCGCCATTTCTATGTCTCGGCCGTCACTGGTGTAGAAGACCCCGTGGGATTTGGTGGTGATGTCTGACTGGCGGCGGTTCACGATGGAGATAACCCAGGCCCCCCTATCCCGGGCCATGGCGACCGCGCGGTTGGTGTCCGTGGTCGTTCCGGACTGGGTAATGGGAATGACCATCGTGTCCGATAGGTCTTCACGTAGTAAAAATCCGCTCATCTCGGACGCCACGGTGCTCTCGATCCGCATGCCGCTTCCTGCGAGGTACCTTTGTAAGCCGTGCTCCACGGCCAGGCCTGCCACGGCAGCCGTTCCATGGCCGATAATGATGATTTCTTTTATTTTACCCTTCTGAAGGGCTTCTTTTAGCTCTGCCGGTACCGTATCGGGGCCGAAGTTGAACGATATTTCCCCTTCCGGGGTAATTCTGTACTTCCCCAAAAGCGTCTTCTCCACCGATTGGGGGGATTCGGATATTTCCTTGAGGAAAAAGTGGGCGTAGTGATTCCGGTCTATATCCCGGGTGGTGATTTCGGCTCGCACCACATCTGCGGGGGAGAGGTGAATTTCACTTCCATCGTAGAACAGGGCCTTGATGCCGAAGAGGCCGCCCCGGTTGCGATCGAGCACGAAGATTTGACCGTTTGTCTCCGGCCGATGGGGGTCGGAAGCCATCTCCCCGTTCATCTTGACAAAGTAAGGCGTTCGTTCGATGAGGCCGTAAATCTCGGAAGAAAAGACGAAGACGTCGGAGGCGATCCCCACATACAAGGCCTGACCGCTGCCCTTCAGGGCCAGGTAGACGCGGTCGGGTTCGCAGTTGCTCGTGACGGTGATGGCGTGGGAGCCTTCAAATTGGCTCACCGCTCGCCTAAAGGCCTCTTGCAGGTCACAACCTTCCAGGAGATACCGTTCTATCAGGAGGGGAATAATCTTCGTGTCCGTGGTCACCTCCAGGGGGAAGGCGATCCCTTCCCTTTCTATTCTACCGCGGAGCTCACGATAATTGTCTATATCACCGTTTAAGGCGGCATTTATCACCCAGCGTCCCGCGCCGTAATGGGGATACACCTTGATGCCGTCCATGTCCCTCGGGGTGTAATTGTTCACGGGGTGGCAATTTTCCTCCGTGATGGCCCCGACCGATGCCCATCGGGTGTGAGCCAGGAAGCTTACACCTTCCATCTTGCCCTGACAGAAGGTGTGGAAGATCTCGTCGTTGGCGATGCTTTGTCTCAATACTCTTACGTTTCTTCCCAACTCGCCGACGACGGAAAATGTTTTATAGGTGAAAGTCGCTGTCTCTAAGGCGGAGGAAAGGGAAATGCTCAGGTGGTATAAATCTCCTATTCGGGAGCGTTTCTCGAAGTCGCCCATTAAACCCTTTTTATGCAGTTCGCTTTTTATCTCTTCCCACGTGGCGGGAGAAGGAAGGGCAAAGGTGACCTGCAGGCCCGCCGAATCCCTTCCCCTGACCTCTAACCGATCGATGGCGTTCAGAAGGAGGTTTAGGGCGCGGTAATTTTCGATGGCCTGTTCACCTAAGCTCTTCACCGGGGCCCCCCCGGCCAACTCGGAGATTTTATCAAGATTGGCGAGGATGTCTCTTTCCAGTTCCCAAGCGAGGTCTTTTAGGGTGGTAAGGCGGCTATTGATGGTCTCCAAATCCGAAGTGATAAATCGGCCAGCGTTTTCTCTCAAAGCGGCCTCTTCTTGGCGTAAGAATTCACGCATCCGTTTGGAGAGACCTGTCAGCAGATCTATCTCCCCGGGGGAGGAAAATATCTTCTTAAACCCACTTTTCTCCTTGAGGTGGGAGATGAGGGCCGCCATTTGGTTCAGAGATGCGACCCCTCCTAAGTATTCGTCTGTGCCCAACCTGATTTCGAGTATAGCTTTCAAATCTTTCTTTTCCGCTTCCGCCCATCGGTGCGAAAGTTCTTTCCCCACGGCCCCTTCATCTTTTTTTGCGCCACCTTCCTTGAGGTAGAGGAAGCCGGCCAGGCCACAGAAAAAAGTGCTGTTGAATG
>ERZ795046.1143-NODE-1143-length-28487-cov-14.319394_pt1 | contig 28487 bp, 22 predicted proteins | sample MGYA00375130_ERZ795046 | MGnify/ENA primary metagenome ERZ795046 (study PRJEB30175, sample SAMN05720202) | activated sludge metagenome | isolation source: anaerobic digester from wastewater treatment plant | place: Japan | collected 2015-05-15 ...
GCACCAACTGATGACCCATTTGCTTTTAAAATAATTTGAACAAAATATGAAAAAAGTGTAAACTATGTCCCAAGAACAAAGTGTAAACTAAGTGTCAGGAATAACACGATATCTCAATCTTACTCCCTACAAAGGAGTCAAAATGAATGAAATAAATGAAAGAAAAGGAATGCCGTTGCTTGGGGATAAATTCCCTGAAATGGTTGTCCAGACAACGCATGGTGTTATGAAACTACCTGGGATATTTTCAGGTAAATGGTTTGTGTTATTCAGCCATCCCGCAGATTTCACTCCTGTTTGCACAACCGAATTTGTGGCTTTTCAAAAAAGATACGAAAAATTCAAAGCATTAAATTGTGAACTCATAGGACTGAGCGTTGACCAGGTCTTTTCACATATAAAATGGGAAGAATGGATTGCTGAAAATTTGAAGGTTGAAATTCAATTTCCGATCATTGCAGATACAGGCGCAGTTGCAGAAAAACTTGGACTTATCCATCCAGGTAAGGGAACAAATACTGTTAGAGCAGTATTTGTGGTTGATTCTGAAGGAATCATTAGAATTATTCTATATTATCCTCAGGAACTTGGCAGAAACATGGACGAAATACTAAGGGTTGTTGAGGCAATGCAAATATCTGACAAAAACAAAGTAGCAATGCCAGCCAACTGGCCAAACAATGAAATTATCGGAGACCATGTGATTATTCCGCCACCAAAAGATGTCAAAACAAAAAAAGAAAGAATAGAAAAAGCGAAAAAGGGCGAATTTGAGTGCTTTGACTGGTGGCTATGCCATAAAAAATTATAATACCTGAATACCTCATTTTCGCCTCTGTAATTAACAAGCAAACGCTGAGTTGATATTGGTTTCTGCATATCTCCTTTTAAGAAATTATTCAAGACTCAAAATTAAGTTGGGAAACCTATAAGAACAATTCTTGGCGGTTTTATTCTTGTTCTGTTGAGTTTTGCTTTTTCGACAAAACATCTTGGACTTGGCACTGAAACGATTAAATCTGTTTTTCAGGGCAGCGAGGTTGTATGGTACAGTTTTCTTTTAAAAATCATCCTTACTTCAATAACATTAAATTTTGGGGGAAGCGGAGGAATCGTTACTCCTATATTTTCGCGATAGGCCTCTTCACTTCTTTCAGGAGCAGCAAACACACCAATCTCTGCAAGTATTATGTCTGTTGAATTATTTGGTCCCTATGTGGCGCCTTATGCAGCAATATCATGTATCATAAGTTTTATCATTACAGGGCACAGAAGCGTGTATCCCTCTCAGGTAATGACAATTACAGAATCAGAATCTATTTAAGTAGAAATGGGAAAAGAAATAGAATTAACTCCAAAAATAAGACCAAGGAAAAAAGATTAACCTATTTTTTCTGAAATTTTTCAGAAGATATAGAAAATAAAAAATTATCATTTTACTGTTTCCTATTAGTTAATGACACGAAACATTCCAAAAACTCAGAATTGTATTGCGCTTAATTCATAGTGTAAAATAAAAAAAGAAATTTTAATGTCGCCTGAACATCTGGCGAAGTCAAAAAGGTTGTGAAATTCATTATACTAAATATTCGTCTTCAAGGAGAGAGGGAAAAAAGAGAGAATAAGGAACAGGATAAGGAAGAGGAAAAATAGAACAACCGGTTAAAGTTTTTAGCAGAACGAAAGATTTTAACAGGGAGAACATATGAAAATTTTTAATGATATCACAGAGACAATAGGTAATACACCGCTTGTGAGATTAAACAGGATTACACAAGGTATCAATGCCACTGTGCTGGCTAAACTTGAATCATTTAACCCTCTGTCAAGTGTTAAAGACAGAATCGGTGTTGCGATGATTGAGGATGCAGAAAAAAAGGGCATTCTCAAAAAAAATTCTGTGATTATCGAGCCCACAAGTGGAAATACTGGTATCGCACTTGCTTTTGTTGCTGCATCCAGAGGATACAAATTGATTCTTACAATGCCTGAAACAATGAGTATTGAAAGGAGGAAATTGCTCTCGATTTTTGGAGCTGAACTTGTGCTAACTCCTGGAAGCGAAGGGATGCCAGGTGCTGTGAAAAAGGCAGAAGAACTTGCAAAAGAAATTCCGAACTCCGTAATTTTGCAACAATTCAAAAATCCTGCAAATCCAGAAATACACAGAAAGACAACTGCTGAAGAAATCTGGAATGATACAGATGGTAAGGTTGATATTCTTGTCAGCGGTGTGGGAACAGGAGGTACTATCACAGGGGTCGCAGAAGTGATAAAGAAAAGGAAAAAATCATTTAAGGCAATCGCTGTTGAACCCGATGCTTCTCCCGTATTATCAGGAGGTAACCCTGGTCCTCACAAAATTCAGGGCATTGGCGCTGGCTTTATTCCTGATGTACTCAATCTTAACATGATTGACGAAATCATAAGAGTGAAAGAAGAAGACGCAGGTGAAACTACTCGCAAACTTGCAAGATTAGAAGGAATCCTTGTTGGTATTTCGAGCGGCGCTGCCTGCTGGGCTGCACTTGAAGTTGCAAAAAGAAAAGAATCAGATAATAGAATAATCGTCGTTATTCTGCCTGACACAGGAGAAAGATACCTTTCAACCTGGTTGTTTGAATAACAGACGAAAAATTAATCAAGGCCAATTGCTTTTCTCAAAATCAAAATGACGTCTGAAATATCAACCTGCTGGTCATTGTTCATGTCCGCAGGATAAAGATTAATAGGGTCAAGGCCTATTGCCATTCTCAAACAGAGTATTACATCGCTGATATCAACATTGTCATCATTATTCAAGTCGCCTTTCATTCCCTGCCTTGTTGTAAAGAGTGTGTAATCACTCCACTGGCTCCATGCACCATAACCATCTTGATATCTCACCCTCCACATATACGGTGAGTTCCCCAGAAGTAATGGTAATGTGATTGATGTAAGATTGTTTGTATCTCTTCCGGTATCAAAATCAACAACGGGTCCACCGTTTTTTGTCGCAAGAAAAACCTGCCACTGAGATGCCACATGCTGAGGGTGAGTACCTGAAACAAATGCGCTTGCAGTCAATGTCACAGGTTGTGAAACATCTTCTTCTCCATCAGATGGCGATTGATTTGATGGCTTGGTTGGTCGGGTGATACCACCCTGGTCTGTTGTGAAATTTGTTGGGTTAGACCAATCGCTCCAGGCATTATCCCCATTTTCATGTCTCACCTGCCACCAGTATTTTGTCAATCCTTCAAGTGGCACAGGTGTATGAATTGTAGTTAGATTAATCTGGTCCTCAAAACCATACCAGGTAAATAGTTCTTCTGTTTCTCCGTCTTTCCAGATTCTCCACTGAGATGCCTTATGAATATTGGAGCCCTGACCAGCATTGAAAACACTTGATTGAAGGACATATGTGAAAGGGTCAATTCCTGCGCTACCATTGTCAGGCGATACATTTACGGGCTTTACAGGAGGATACACATTCGCAATGCTCATTAAATTACCAACAATAGGTTCACCCTCACAGGTAACAGGCAATCCCGAAATTTTTGCGTGCACAGATACATCGGCATTTTTGAGTATATCAACACCAAATGTTTGTCCAACTGAAGCATTGCCATTGAAATTAAATACCACAAGGTATTTCTGGTTTAATCCCATATCAACTTCTTTATTGATATTCTTGAAGGTGATTTTGTTTCCTGAGATAATTCCTGTTGAAACTTCGGTTTCATAAATTCCATCATTATTTGAGTCAAGGTAAAGTTTTGCGCTTGAAAGGGATGTTGAAACATTACCTGTCCCTTTTGTTGTTACAATTATACTATCAAAAATCACACTTTCATCGGTCTGCCATTTCATAAGATTAAGCACGAAAGCAAGAATTTTCACATTTTCAGCACTTTTTGGAATATTGGCTGATGGTATGTCTTCTGCCTTATCTTTTATTATCCCGGGAAGAGGTGGATAGGAAACAATTTTTGGAGGACTGGTAATACCATTTGCAAAAACAACTGCCATATTTCTTGAAAATTCAAAACCAGATTTTTCTGCTGTTATGAAGTAGTATCCGGGGTCGAGATTTAGAATAAGAAACTGGCTTGATGAACTTGTTTCAGCAAGTGCTATATCAGGATTGTTGTCTTCATTAAAATAAATGATGTCTGGATTCAATTTATTTCCATTTCTATCGTAAACAACAATCTTTGCTCCAGCAACTGGATTATCGTTAGTTGTAATAAGTTCTCCTGTCATATCTCCTTTTCCTGATATATGACTTTTACCGAGAGACGCCAGGATTGCATTGTAGTCAGACGTAGGAATAGCAAAAAATTCCTCTTCATCATCTCCATTTTGCTTTTTCCCCTGTTCATCAGCCCTGCCAGTAAAATATGAATCAACATAGTTTGGTTTTGAAATTTTGAGAATCCCGTAGGATGTCGGATTAACATCCAGTGTAAAAGAACCATCTGATGCTGATGTGGTGGTTGTTGTGGTACCAGGAATTGAAACAGTTGCTCCTGACACTGGATTTTCATTCCATGATACTTTTGCTGAAAGAGTAAGAAGGTTGCTAACCTGTTCAATACCGCCTACAGTGATTGTATCAGGATAACAAATCACAACACAGGAAGAAAAAACACTTCCTGATTTTGTCCCAATAATTTTAATGGGCTTATAAGGATCAACATTGTAAATAATGAATGCGCCACTTGATGAAGTTGATGTTAAAGAAGCATCAGGCAAATTACTCTCATTTACGTACCTGACTGTGCCAGCATTTGCACTATTGTCCATGTACTTTGCAGAAATTACAACTCCGCTCACATTTGCTTTGTCCCCGCTTTCGACGATACCAACTATGTCTGCTTTACCTGATATGTGCTGAATTCCGCCATACAGTATATTGTGCATAAAGTTATACATAAAATTTGAAAAAATCGGCAACGAAACATCTGTAGCATCTATATCACCGGCATTACCTAATTGTGAATATGTATCCACATAATTTGTTTTGCTTGCCTTGAATTGAAACCCTGTAGAGTAAATCTGTACATTTGAAATTGTAAAAGCCCCATTTTGAGAAGTCGTTGCAGAAAGGTTTGTTCCCACAATTGAAACTGTTGCGCCAGATACGGGTTGCTGTGTCTGGATATCAAAAATGTATCCGGCCATATTAACGCCAGCAAAACCAATGCAAGTTAAAATCAAAATCCCTGAAATTATCATTTTGTTTCTCACAACAACCTCCTTGTTTTCAGTAAACCCTTGAAACATTATCTTTGATATTATATTATTTTATACAAATGGAAGCAATGATTAGTGTGGAAAATTTGATTGTGGACTTTGAGAATATCACTGCATGTAAAAATGTCAGTTTTCAGGTATTTCCTGGTGAAATTTTTGGTCTTATCGGACCAAACGGAGCAGGCAAAACCACCACATTAAAGGTTCTGGCAACACTTCTAAAGCCAACATATGGGATAATCAATATCGGTGGTTTTGACCTGGAAAAACAAACCATTCAGATAAGAAAAATCATTGGTTTTATGCCAGATTTTTCTCCTGTATATGAAGAGATGAAAGTATGGGAATTTCTCGAACTTTATGCTTCTGCTTATGGTATTGAGAAAAATAAAAGAAATAAAACAATTGATTCAGGGCTTCACAGGGTTAACCTTGTTGAAAAAAAGGACGCCTTTATTGGAGAACTCTCAAGGGGTATGAAACAACGCCTTGTTCTTGCAAAAACTCTTCTTCCTGAACCACAGATTCTATTTCTTGATGAACCAGCCAGTGGACTTGACCCTCTTGCAAGAAAAGAACTTTCAGAAATCTTGAAAAATCTTGGAAATGAAGGCAAAACAATTATTATTTCATCACATATTTTGACTGAACTGGCTGATTTCTGCACGGCTGCTGGGATCATGGAAAAAGGAAGAATGATTAAATGGGGTAAACTTGAAAATCTTTCTGATATACCGGCTGACACTGTTTGTGTGGAATTTTGTACCTCTGGGAAATCGACTAATTTAACGAATATTTTGAATAACTACCCTTCCCTGCTGAAATTCGAAAAGGAAACTGATCAATTGTGGCGTATTTACATCAAGGGAAACGACTCTGTAATAGCGGATTTTGTGAAATTTCTGGTAGAAAACAATGTCCCGATTATCGAAATAAGAAAGGTAAAAGAAGATATTCAAACAATTTTTTTCAAAACAGGTGCGAAGGATGTTAGTTGAAAATCCACTTTACACAGCAGTAAAAAGAATTCAAACAAGACCCTTACGAATTCTTTCATTAACTATCGTGGAAGTCATTTCTATTTTGATTGTGTATTTTATTATCTGGATCATCAGTTCGTCATCAGAATTAAGTGACAGTGAACAATTTTTTAAACATATTGGAAGAAACTTCGCGATTGCGATGCTTGTAGGTCAATACATTGTTCTTGTGATTTATGGAACATTTTCAATAGAAACAAGATTTGTCAGGGACAGAATTTCTGAAATTATCAATTTTCATCGCCTCACCCCTGTTTCCCCTCAAAATTTAATCTCTGGCTACGTATTTGGCCAGTCATCAGATGCGATAATTTTGTGGTGTATCTTATTTGTTTCAGGGATTATAGGTGTTCTGTCGGGCGGAATAAGCTTTTCTCAATATCTTTCCAGTAGTATCCTTGTTTGTATGTGTGCCGCATTTTTTTATCTATTTGCAACCTGGAGTGGGCTTGCAAAACCATTAACATTGAAATTTGGCGCAAGGCAAACATGGGGATTTGCGACACTGTTAAGTTACATCATTATAGGTTGGTGTGGTGATTTATCTTATCTTTCTCCATTTCCTGCTATGTGGACGATCATTGGAGATGGTGACTATTTCTTTGCTCCTTTACCTACAACATTCGTATACTTTTTTGGATTTTCAATGCCCACAATTTTTTATAGTATGCTGCTATGGATTACTTTTGGTTTTATTGCGTTTTTTTCGTCAAAAAGAAAAATATTTTCTGAAGATTCCCCTGCTCTTTCTAAAAAAGAAATACTGTGGCTTTATGGAGCACTTGCATTCATTATCACAGGAAGATTCCACGGTGTTTATACGAACAAACTTCAATCCATCCCGTCATTATATCGCGTGCCATCCATTGAGACATTTCTTACAATTGGTAATTCTTTTTTAATCTTTACTGCATTTATCATTTTACTTTTCTCCATCCCAAAAAGAATTAACCTGAGAAGGTTCTTCATAAAACTGCAGATGAAAAAAACTATAGCGTGGAATCAGGATGATGCACCCTCACTGACGCTGACAAAATTCCTGGCAATGATTTGTGTGGCTTTTCAGATTATCATGGATTTTCTCATCACGCTTCGTATCAGCTATGTACAAAAAATCACGATACCATATGCTGACATTTTTCTGCAGATCGTCTTTTTTTCAATTTCAATATTTTTCACCATATTTCTCATAGAAGGATTCAGAATGAGATTTGCAAAAAATTCTGATAGTATCCCTGCACTGATTATTTTTACATGGTTTTTTGTCATACCTTTCGTAACTCTGCTTTATGTATGTCAAAAAAACATGAAGGCTCCTTATCTTGCAGTGCTATCGCCAACAAATTTTCTGATGCCAGTATTTCTCAAAAAATTTTCAGAAGAAACTCCTTCTTTCAGTATCATTGCTGGATTTACCTTACTTGTTATTGCCACATACCTTTCTTTTCTGTTCTGGAAAAATTCAAGGAAAATTTTTGAACAAAAACTATTTGAAATCAAGGGTTGATAACAAAAGGAAAAATATGAAAGCAGATATTGTAGTTATTGGAGCAGGACCTGCTGGTATGGCAGGTGCCTGGGCAGCAGCAAAAAACGGTGCAGACACATTACTGATTGAAAGATATGGATTTTGCGGCGGCATGGCAACAACTGGAATTGTCGACTCAATTCTCGGTCATTATCTCAATGAAAAACAACCAGCAGTCGCAGGGTTTCTAAAGGCACTTGTTGAAAAAATGGCTGAATGTGGCGGATGTGAAAAATGGGAAACAACATTTAAAAAGTATGGAATTTCTTTTGATCCAGAAATAATGAAGTATGCTGCAGAACAACTTCTTCTGGACGCTGGCGTAAAATTTCTTTATCACTCCTATTTTGTCTCTTCTCATGTGGACTCAGGTAGAATTACCGGTATTGAACTTGCCAATAAGAACAGTAAAATGACAGTTGAAGGAAAATACTTTATTGACGCAACTGGGGACGCAGACATTGCATATTTTTCTAACTTCCAGTGTACCAAGGGAAGACCGCAGGACGGAAAAACTGAATCAATGGGCTGTGTCTTCAAAATCGCTGGTATTGACGAAGAAAAACTAACTGAAGAAGTCGTAAAAAAAGCTAGAGAAAAACTTGCTGAATTAAGAAACAGCGGTGAATTGAAAATTTTCAACGAAGGACTCGGCGGAAAAAGAAACACCAATCGAAAAGGAGAAAGAAGTTTCAATATGACAAGATTTGCAGGAGACGGAACAAACCCCATTGAATTAACAGAAGCAGAGATTTACCTCAGAAAAGAAACATTTAAAATTTTCCAGTTTTTAAAGAAAAATGTCGAAGGGTTTGAAAACTCATATATCTCTGCGTTTCACATCAATGCGGGTATCAGAGAAACAAGGCAGATAAAGGGTTTGTACACTCTCGCAGAACAAAATGTCATTGAAGGGAAAAAAACTGACGACAGTATCGCCCGCTGCACTTACTGGATTGATATCCACTGCCCTCTTGGAAGAACAGTAAAGGTACATCTGTGTTGTAAAGAATGCGAAACGACAGAATATTGTGTTATGCTTAATCAATATAAAAACTATCTTCCCTCCAGGAATAAACTATATCCACCAGAAAATGACTGGTTCAGCATACCAATGGGTTGTTTAATTCCTGAAAAATCAAAAAATCTTGTCGTTGCCGGTAGGTGCATTTCTGCTGACCACAAGGCAATGGGAGCAATCAGGGTGATGGCAACATGCATGGCAACAGGACACGCAGCAGGTGTTCTTGCATCAATAGCATGTGATAAAATTTGCGATGTCACTGATGTTGACGCAAAAGATGTTCAAAAAATCATCGCCATGCAGGAAGGATTCTACTAAGAACTGATACTCATCATTTCTTTAATTGCCTGTACAATTCTTACTGTATCAGGAACATAAAACTTTTCCATTACAGGAGAAAACGGAGCAGGTGTATCAGGTGCAGCAATCCTTTTTACCGGTGCCACAAGAAAATCTAACATTTCTTCTGCAACTGTGGCAGCAATTTCTGCACCTATGCCACCTCTCCGAGGGCTCTCTTCAACAATAATCAATCTGCCTGTTTTTGCTATCGACTGCTTTACAATTTCCCAGTCAAATGGCACAAGACTGCGTGGGTCAATAACCTCCACTGAAATTCCTTCCTTTTCGACAATCTCTGCCGCTTCACATGCCCTATGCATCATCAACAAAGTTGCAACAATTGTAATATCTGTTCCCTGCCTTCTCACAGTTCCCTTTCCGATTGGAATGAGATACTCTTCATCTGGAATTTCACTGGAGGCATCTATCGAACCTGGTTCACTTCTTGCACCTTTTGCGCCGTAAAGAAGTTTGTGCTCAAAAATCATCACTGGATTTTCATTTCTTACAGCAGATTTAAGTAATCCTTTGGCATCGTATGCGGTTGCAGGACATACAATTTTAATTCCTGGAAGACACTGAAAAAATGGTTCCATCATTTGTGAATGCTGTGCACCTCTTCCTGTAACACCGACAGGCGCTCTTATCACAATTGGCGTTTTAATTTTTCCTCCTGACATATACCTGAGTTTCGCTATCTGGTTTGCAATCTGGTCCATTGCGCAGAACAAGAAATCACCATACTGGACATCAACGATAGGTCTTAATCCGACCAGAGACGAACCAAGGGCGACGCCAAAAAAACCTGCCTCTGAGATTGGAGTATTAATAATTCTATCAGGAAATTCCTTTTCAAGACCTAATGTGACAGTAAAAGCGCCGCCCCACCCTCCTGGAATCCCTATATCTTCTCCTATGCAGTAAACACTCTCATCTCTCTTCATTTCTTCTCTTATTGCCTGCCTCAATGCTTCGGCAATTGTCAGTCGCGCCATCGATACTCCCTTTCAAACAAATAGGTCATTTAAAGTGTCCTGTGGTAATGGGTCTGGCGAATTCATTGCATATTTTACAGCATCCTCTATTTCTTCTTTCACCGTTTCACGAATTTTTTCAAGTTCTTCCTGTGTTATATCCATAGAAATCAGAAATTCTGAAAATTTTTTTATTGGTTCATTTTCCAGCGCCTTCTTCTTTTCCTCAGGTGGCTGATACAGAGCAGGGTCCCTCCGCGAATGTCCTGTAATTCTATAAGTCAACAGTTCAATCAACGTTGGACCCTCTCCCTTTCTTGCTCTTTCCACTGCTTCGCAAGCAGTTTCATAAACCTTTATTACATCATTACCGTCAACAGTAATGCCTGGTATTTTATACGCACATGCCCGTTCTGAGATCTTTTCAACCTTCATAACAAGAGAAACATGCGTTGAAGCACCATAAAAATTATTTTCAACAGCATACACAACAGGTAAGTTCCATATCGAGGCCATGTTCAAAGATTCATGAAATGTACCTTCATTGGTGGCACCATCCCCCATAAAACATACAGCAACACGCGGTTGTTTTTTCATTTTAAAGCCAAATGCAATCCCTGTAGCAACAGGAATGCCTCCACCAACGATCGCAATAGCAGGAACAACTCCTTTTTCAATATCTCCCATATGCATGGAACCACCTTTACCTTTGCAACAGCCGGTTTGTTTCCCAAATAACTCTGCCATCATCGACTTAATATCCATGCCCATCGCAATACAATGACCATGAGGTCTATGAGTACTTGTAATGATGTCGCCTCTCTGTAAGGCAGAACAAACTCCTACGGCACATGCTTCTTCTCCCTGATATTGATGAATCGTTCCTGGCATAATACCTTCCAGAAACAAAAATTTTACTCTTTCCTCAAACTCCCTGATGAGTACCATTTTTCTATAAAATTCAAGTAATTGCTCTTTTGAATATCCACATTTCATCTATCCTCCCTGAATCGTCCTGATTCAAGAATTTCTTTGACCTGTTTTAGAAACTCTGCAGCAATAGTCCCATTGGCAAGTCGATGATCAAAAGAGCCAGTAACTTTGCAAATACTTTTTATCACAATGTGATCATTTTCCACCACAGCAGTTTTTCTCACCCTTCCTATGGCAAGAGCTCCTGAATGCTGTGGTGGAATCATTGCATCAAAAGATTCAACAGGATACATCCCAAGATTGCTAATTAAAAAACATGCTCCTTTTGTTTCTTCTGGCAATAGTTTTTCTTCATTTACTTTTTTCACCAGTTCTGCAATCGTTCTATTAATTTCCTCAAGCGACTTTTTGTCTGCTGAATGAATCACAGGTGTATAAAGTTTTTCTCCTTTTGAAATCGCTACGGATATTGAAATTTCTTTTCTCCTTACTATTTTATTGTCAACAAGATAACTAAACATTATAGGAAAGTTCCTGATTACTCTCGCACAAGCATAGACAAAAAAAGTATCATAATAAATATCCTCTATCCTGTTTCTAAATTCTGTAATCATACCCATATCAATGCAACTTGTAATATGAAAAACTGGTATTCCTGAACTGATATTAAGCGTATTTATCAGAGCTCGTTGATGAACTGTCATTTCAATGATGTTTTCAAGCGACTTTTGTTCTTTTGTAATTTTCCTTGCAGCATCAAGAATATCCTGTCGTGTAATGACGCCATCAGCAGCAGAAGGTTTAATTGCTTTAATATCAACACCAAGCCTTTTTGCAAGATTTATAAGCGCAGGCGAAATGCTTATACCAGATTCTGAAATTTCAGGGACGGCCTCTGTTTCTTCACCAACGTACGCAATTACAGTTCCCTGTTTTACTACATCTCCTTCCTTAAACAAAATTTCTAAAATTTTCCCTTCAGCAATTGATTCCAGTTCTACCACTGCTTTATCAGTTTCTATTTCAGCGATGACCTCACCCCTTTTAATAATGTCCCCCTTTTGTTTTCTCCATTTCACGATTGTTATGTCTTCTACAGTCGTTCCAACATCAGGAATTTTGATTGGCACAGCCATAAATACTCCTTTCATCCACCAAGCATTTTTCTTACAAGAGATGAAACAAGATTTCCATCCGATTGTCTTATTACTGCTCTAATTTCTTCTGATCCCATCTGTTCTATTTTTTCAAACAAAAATTTCAGCCACTCAAAAGAATTCCGCGCAGCTGGAACCTTGTCTTCTCTGTAGGGAAATATGTCAAGAGTTAACCATCCATCGTATTTTACCTCTTTCAGCCAGTATACCAATTCAAGATATTCAACGACATGAACAGATGAAACAAGTAAATCATCATCCCAGCTTCTATAATTGTCGTTAAGGTGAATGTACGAAAGCACTTTGTATTGAGCAAGAAGACTGGCTGCCTCTGCCATATTTTCTCCTGCTGCAAGGCTGTGTCCCACATCAAGAAGACAACCTGTATTTGTTATGCCATTGATGAGTAATATCACTTTTGCAGCATTGCTGACAAAGCAGTGCGTTCTGGGTTCTTTCATTTTATATTCGACCAGTACTTTAACTTTTTTATTATAAAGCGCACATTCCTCAATCCCGTCTCTCAACCATTTCCAGGCATCATCATAATGGGCTTGAAATGGATAATCGTATCCATCCTGTCCTGGCCATACATCAACAAATTCACAACCAAGTTCTGCTGCCCAGTCAATACTTTTTTTAATTTCAACAATCGCCTGTTTTCTTGTTTTTGCATCAGGTGCTGCAATACTTCCCTTTCCCCATTTTGCTTGGGTCCAGAGGTCTGGAACAATCATGCATATCTTAAACCCGGCATCCTTAAACAGCTTCGCCACATAATTAATATTTTTATCGTTGACATGCCAGTTGCTAACCAATTCCAGCCCATCAAGCCCTTCAACCTGTTTTGCAAGTTCAAGCATTTCTTCCATAGTTCTACCGCCCCTTCCATAACCCGAGAGACAGAACCTATCAGCACACGAACCAAATGTTGGAAGACAGGCACCAAGTTTATATTGCTTATACATTCCATACCTCCTGGTTTTTTCAATTATATGTTTTATTTAATTTACCTGTTTTTCTCCACTTCCACCAGGAAAGACAGAAGCATTATGAACAATTAGCGAAGGCGCAGAAACAAAACAAGTAGGAAAGCAGCAGCGTTCTGCCATATCAATGGCAGTTGACTGTCCGAAGCCAGCAGAGTGCAAAGCGCTTACGTTGCTGGCAAGTTTCAACTGCGGCAGATTCCTGCGTAGTTTTGTCTGCGCCGTAGAGTGTGTGAATAATGCTTCTGTCTTTCCGTCCATCTCCATCATATTTCCATTTTCTTCGGATGAAATTGTGGAGCAATTCTTAACCATGGGGTTTTAGGCCTTTCAATATATCCCCATTTTTCAATTGCTCTTCTTAATGCCTTATTTTCTGGCCTCTTAGCATATTCTACAATATGTATACCTTCCATAACTGCCGCTATTGCCTGCTGCCATGCAGCAGCACCTGCTGTATATCCATCCGGATGACCAAGCATTCCTCCGCCAGCAGGTATCACAATATCCGGTCCATATTCTCCAATAAGAATTGGAGCAAGCCCAGGATATACTCCTGCACATGGCATTGGAAATGTTTGCTTGATTTTGCCAAGTGGCGCAAGCTTCACATGCGCTGTGCGAAGACCTTCTTCCATACTTACCATTGGGATTGATGACCAATATGTCGGCGTAAGCATTAAATCTGCACCGCAAATTCTAGCAAGTTTTGCAAATACAGGCCAGGATATTCTTGGTTGAGCAGCAATCATATGAGATGCGTGCCACAAAATCGGCACATTGATTTCAGGGTCAGAAGCAATCTGTCTCAATACAGGCAGGCCCGCTGAATAAGTAATCAACAGCCCTGTAGCACCATGCTTGATTGCCTTGTGCGCACGTTCAATCATTTTGTCAGGTTCATGAGTAATGCTTAAAAAATAAATTACTTTTTTACCTGTCTGCTTTTCTGCCTGATACAATTTTTCAAGTACAGCATCCAACCTGTCAAGGTAAGTATTGTTATAGACATCAGATGTCATTTCGTCATCTTTTACCATATCAACGCCACCCAGTGCAGTTTGATAAACCTGATTAGCAACCTGCTCTGGAGTCATTCCCATCTTTGGTTTGATAATGTGAAGAGAAAACGGCCTTTCTTTTACGCCTGTTAATTTTCTAATCCCCTCTACTCCAAATTTCGGTCCTGAAAATTTTTTCAGGATGTCCTGTGGCAAAAAAATGTCAAGGAGTCTTAAGTGCTGAGAATAGGCAAAACAGTTTCCTGCTATTGACAGCAACATCATAGGAAGATTATCTATCCATGCATAAATTGGAAAAGCAAACTGAACTACTGCTTCTCTTGTAAATTTATCCTCAACAGGAATTTCATAATATCCAACAAGTTTTCCTGAAAGAGTTTTTCTAACCTGTTCTGTATCCTCTTCAACCTTTTCCCAGGTACCTGTTGAACCTTCGAGTGCAATTGATTGAAGAAGTTCAAAATGGTCGATGAACTGGGCTCCTTCGAGTTTGTCTTTCATATAATATGTTGCAACGATATGCGTGTTCAAATCAATTCCGTCAAGCGTGTTAAGAAAAATTTCTGGTAGATGATATCTTTCCATAATGCCTCCTTTTTAAACAATTTTTAAAAATATAAATGCTTAAACCTTTGATATTGTTTCTCCCACCTATCTGTATTTTTCGGCTGAAAAATATTCACTTTGCAGGAACTTGCAGCCATATCTCTTATTCTGGAGATGTCCTGAATTTCACCATCAGCAAATGCCTGGATACAGAGATTCCCAACGGCTGCTGCCTCAGATGGGCCTGTAATCACCTGCAATCCTGTGGCATCAGCAATCATCTGGCACAAAAGTTTATTTTTTACTCCGCCGCCCACAATACATATCTTTTCAAAAGTTCTTCCTGTGCATGCCTGAATATCCTCAAGGGGCTTCTTAAAACTTAAAGCAATTCCTTCAAGAATTGCTCTTAATATGTCGGCCATTCTCTCTGGGTATTTTTGACCGGTACTATCACAGTATTTCTTCAGTGCAATTTCTCCATTTTCTATTGAGAAAAAAAGATGATCATTGGGATTAAGAAACAACTGAAATCCACTGGAATCCATTGCAGATTCTATCATTTTCCTATAAGTAATTTTTCTGTCTTTTTCAAAAAGTCGCCTGTAAAAATTTTCAAACAAATAAAGACCAGCCATATTTCTCACAACCAATATACAGTCAAATCCAGGTTCATTTATAAATCCGGCTTTAAAGGTTCTGTCATCTGTTTGCGGAAATTTTGAAATCAATCCAAATACTGCCCATGTCCCGGAACTGATAAATAGTGTATTCTGGTCAACAAATGGCACTGCAGCTGCCGCAGATGCTGTGTCATGTCCAGCCACTACAGAAACATTCGTATTCTTACAATGAAATTTTCCTGATATTTCCTTGCGTAACTTCCCTGCTATAGTGCCCGGATAAACAATTTCAGGCATAATATTCAATGGAAGATTAAAAGTATCGAAAATCTTTTTGCTCCACTTTTTTGTACGAATATCAAGTAACTGAGATGACCCGGCATTTGTCAGCTCGCACGCAATATTTCCAGACAATAGATATCTAAAAAAATCTGGCATCATCAAAAAAGTTCTCGCCACATCAAAAAGCCATCGCAATTTCATTTTTAATGAAACCATCTGAGAAAGTGTGGTTACCCGACCTATTCTGAGTCCTGTAATTTCATAAAGGTCTTGTTCGTGTATTTTATCTTCAATCCATTTTTCAACGTCTGACGTAATTTCGTCTCTATAATGAAATGGATTCTGCAAAACATGCCCCATCTCGTCAAGAAAGACAAAATCAACTCCCCATGTATCAATTCCCACTGATGAAATATTTTCAAAACCCTGATTCAAACACGCTGAAATGCAGTTCAATACATCTGTCCATAAAGATAGGATGTTCCAGCGCAGACTTCCATTAATTAACACTGGCTCATTGACAAATCTGGATACTTCATTCAATGTCATTTTTCCGTTTTTCAATGTTCCACAGATCGCCTTTCCACTCGAAGCACCTATGTCAATAGCAAGATAATTCTTTTCTCTATTCATCGGTTTTTTTCCTGAGAACTTTATCCGCCAGATTGTTCAATCTTTCAATATCCCACAATTTCTTTTTATATCTTGCTACAAGAATATAAATGGCATCGATAAGACACAACTGTGCTATTCTTGATGAAAGTGCCGCTGCCTTAACACCTGTTTCTGTAAAAGATGTGCAGAAGAAAAAATCTGAAACAGCGTGCAAAGGACTGTTTAAATAATTCGAAATCCCTGCTGTTATTGAACCTTTTCGTCTCGCAATCCTTAGCCCTTCAACTGTGATGGATGAACGTCCAGAATGAGAAATCCCGAGTACAACAGTTTTTACATCGGCTCTCAGTGTTTGTATCAAAATCTGATAATAATCAGTGTAGGCTTCGGCCTGGATATCAAGATGTGAAAACCTTAATGCTGCATCCTGTGCAACATTTCCTGAACCACCGATGCCAATACATATTAATCTGTTTGCTTTAATTATCCTTTTCGCCAGTTCACTCAGATTTTTTGTGTCAGTAATATGTAATGTATCTTCGAGACTCTTGATATTGCCCTGGAATACTTTGTGTACGATTTCTTCATCAGAATCTTCTGGCTTGATATCCCCAAAAATTTTGTTGAGCGGGTTTTCAGTTTCCCTCGCCAGCAATATCTTCATCTCAGCAAAATTTTTACAACCTGCCCTGCGTGCAAGCCTGCTGACAGTCGCTGTACTGACCCCGGATTCTCTTGCGACTTTATATATCGATAAAAATGGAATTTCAGCCCTTCTTGAACAAAGGAATTCTACTACCTTTTTCTCCGATATACTCAATCCCGGCAACAGTAATTGAATTTTTCTACAAAGATCTATGTTTGGATTCATGTTATTTTGTTTCAAAAATTCTGTCAATTATTGTAACATTTTTTCAAAAGAAGTCAAACTGTGGGGTTTTTTGAATTTCTCCTGAAGTATTTTATCCCTTCAAACCATAATATACTGGCAAGTCCAGCAATAACGCAAAATGTTACATCATGCAAATCGACATAACTAAATCTAAAAAGATTTTGCAAAAAAGGGTTCACAATTACCAAAAACAGAAAAATCAGTGCTCCTGAAACCACATAAACCAGTGGCCGATTTGATAAAAGAGTTTTTGAAAAAGCTGTATCAATTCTTGAACGATTTGTAAGAATTAAACAGATGTTTGAAATGATTAAGGTAATAAAAGTAATTGTCCGTGACCTTGCCTCATTGTGTCCACGAGACAGTGCCATTAGAAAAACAGTAAAAACAACCCCAAAAACCACAATACCCTGAACAATGCTGAAAAAAAATGTTATACCATCAAGAATTGATTCATTAAGTTTTCTGGGTGGCCTTTCCATAATACCTTTTTCTGGAGGTTCTGCCTCAAAAACTGTAGAACACACAGGATCTATAATCATTTCGAGAAAAACAATATGCACAGGACCCAGAACAAGAGGAAGTCCCATAAGGACAGGAAAAAGCGACATACCTATAATTGGCACATGAACAGAAATAATATAAGACACTGCTTTCTTAAGATTATCAAAAATCGTTCTACCTGTTTCAATACCTTTAACAATAGAAGAAATATCATCATCAAGAAGTACAATATCCGCTGATTCTCTCGCTACATCTGTCCCTCTTTCTCCCATTGCAATACCAATATGCGCTGCTTTCAGAGCCGGAGCATCGTTCACACCATCCCCTGTCATACCAACTATTTCACCTTTCTTCTTCAATATATCAACAATCCTTAATTTTTGCTCTGGCATAATTCGAGCAAAAATATTAGTTTTTTCAATGTTTTCCATCAATGTCATATCGTCCATTTCCAGTAATTGTTGACCAGTAACTACTTTACCTGCATGGTCAAGTCCAATCCTTTTTGCAATATTCATTGCTGTCGCAGGGTAATCTCCGGTTATCATAATTACTTTTATACCGGCTTTCTTACAAAGTTTTATAGCATTTTCTGCATTTTCTCGCGGAGGATCCATTAAACCTACCAGTCCAATAAAGTCAAATGTAAAGTCGTGCTGACTCTTCGGAAGTACTTTTCCCTGTACAAATCGTGCACCGGCAACTCCCAGCACCCTTAATCCCTGGTCCGCCATCTTCTTCACAACACCTTCGATTTCTTTTTGAACTGGTAAACTTAAATGACATAAATCCATAATTGCTTCAGGTGAACCTTTAACAGCTATGATATAGTCGTTTCCATCAAAAGATTTCCACACGTTTGACATTGCAAACAGTTCATCAGAAAGCGAATATTCTTGTACAAGGGTCCAATTTTCATGAATGTGTTCAGTCCCAGCAAGATACCTGTTTGCGAAATTTCTAAATGCTTTTTCCATCGGATCAAAAGGCCTTTCAAGACTGGCAAGAATTCCAAATTCTATCAACCGATGAAAATTTTCAGACAGATGGTCAAATCCATTTTCTTCAAACATTAACAATTGTCCTTCTGCGTAAAGTCCTTTTATTTCCATACGGTTTGTGGTAATGGTCCCTGTTTTATCAACACACAAAACAGTCATTGCGCCAAGCGTTTCAATGACAGGGATTTTTCTTGTAAGAACGTTATGACGAGACATTCTCCATGCGCCGAGCGCAAAAAATATGGTAAGAACCACAGGGAACTCTTCAGGAAGAATCGCCATCGCAAGTGTAAGTCCCGCGAGAATTCCATTTAACCAGCTAAAATTCAGCAACCTGTAAGAAACAACAACAATTACGCACAATATTAATCCTGTAATTGAAAATTTCTTAACCAGATTCTCAATCTCTATCTGAACAAGTGTTCTTGCAGGTTCTATGCTCTGTAAGGACTTACCAATTTTTCCGATAATGGTCTCGTATCCAGTACCTGTCACCTTCATTAGCCCATGTCCTCTTATTACCAGCCCACCCGCATACGCAAGAGAAGCTTTTTCTTGACTCAATGTTTCACTACCTGATTGCTGTGCCTTTTTCCTCACAGGTTCTGATTCACCGGTAATAAACGACTCATCTATGTAAAGGTTACTGCAGGAAATAATCACACCATCTGCTGGAACTCTATCTCCTTCTGCCAGAACCACAATATCTCCTGGTACAATTTCTCTGCCAGAAACTCTTTGTTCTTTCCCGTTTCTAATCACAATTGCCCTGGGGCTGGAAAGATTTTTCAACGATTGTAAAGCCATTTCAGTTTTTCTTTGCTGATAAAATGTAATTCCCATGATGACAAAAACAAAAGTCAAAAGTATCTGGGCTTCAAGTTTATTTCCAAGCAAGAGATAAATGACGCCACATGCAACCAGAAGAAGAAACATGAGCTCTTTTACAATATCTTTAAGAATATTAAGAATGGTCCGGTGCTCAGAGGAAGGTATTTCATTGTACCCATGAATCTTCAACAACTTTTGCACTTCAGAGTCTGTTAATCCTGAAGATTGATTCATTATATTCTCTGGTCAAGAAAGAAAATAAAGGATTATTCTAACCACTTATCCAGATGCTCAGATACAAAATTGTCATCGTTCAAATGAGGATAAGATTTATAGACCCTGTCGATTTCTTCTTTTTGTCCTGGAGAAAGAATTTCATCCTCTTTTAATGTCCAGTTGCCTTTCAATAGTCCCTGCCTTCTCAAAATCTCATGGATTCCAGGAATACAGCCCGCAAAATTGTTTGCTGCATCAAAAATCGCTGCATTGCAATCCGTCACCTCTACCCCGAGTTTTAGCAGATCCGGTGGCACTGGTAATCCCTTCTCAACAACAGAGTGAATTCTGGTAAGAATTTCCACTGCCTTTGATGTCCAGAAAGCCCAGTGACCCAATAAGCCCCCCACGATTCTTACTGTTTTATTTCCAAAATAAAATGGGGTCAAAAGATCAAAGACAATGTTATCGTCATTACCAGTATACAGTGCAATGTCTCGTCCACTCTCAGCAATCGCTCTCACCACGTCAATTGTTTGATATCTGTTAAATGGCGCTATCTTAATGGCAATGACATTTTCAATTTCAGCAAAATCTCTCCAGAAATGATAGTCAAGTACTCTGCCTCCAACAGCAGTCTGAAGATAAAATCCAAAAATTGGCACAATTTCTGAAATCGTTCGCACATGCTCAAGCATATCTTTGTTTGTTGAATTCTTGAATGCAGATAAACTTAAAAGTACTGCATGGTATCCTAATTCCTTCGCAATGGTTGCTTCTTCAACAGCTTGCTGGGTTTTTCCTATGACACCCGCAATCCTGACTACAGGAATATCGGGTTTGTGTTCTTCTTCAAATTCTGAAATTGTTTCTGAACCAAGTTCGAGAACTGGTCTGTAAAGCCCGATTTTTTTGTCGTGAATTTCAAATTGTGTCGTATGTACACCAATCGCCACTCCTCCTGCGCCTGCTGAAAGATAATATCGCGTAAGGGCTTTCTGCCTTTTCTCATCAAGTGACCTCTTTTCTGTAAGTGCCAGTGGATGGGCTGGAATAACAGTACCCTTTTTAATCTTTTTTAAAATCTTTTTGTTAAGTTTTTCCACCATCAGTACCTCCCTTGTCGCTGTTCAAAATGCGTTGGTTTATTGAGAGACCTACCGCCGATTTCTATCCAGCGGGCAACCCACCTAATAATTGTCTCTGGAGTGATATCAGGTTTACCAAAAAGATTGAAACATTGCGAAGCATTTGAAAGATATGCTGTATCTGCCTCCTTACCTTCAAACAACGGTTTCTTTGAAAATAATCTACCAAATTGTTCTGCAATGTGTCTTACAGAAAGAATTTCAGGACCTGTCAGGTTAAGGATTCTGGGCGGAACAGAACAGATACTGAACGATCTGAAAATAATACTATTTGCCCACCCCTGCCAGACCACATTGACATATCCATTTTCGAGATTTATTTTTTCCCCTTTATATACCTTTACACCGATATCATAAATCACTCCATACCTTAATTCAACTGCATAGTTAAGCCGTATCAACACAGAAGGTATCGAAAACTTCGTTGAAAAAAATTCAAAAACTCTCTCTCGCCCGAGACACGATTGTGCATATTCTCCAATCGGACAGACCGTATCTGTTTCCTTTGAACCACCAGACGACACAGGTACCAAAGGGTATACATTTCCAGTAGAAAGCGCAACAATCCTGGAGTTTCTAAACTTTGTTGCAACAAGTGCTGGAACATAGGCATTCATTGCCCATGTGAGGGGCTGATTAACACTTGAACCAAACTTCATTCCTGCCATAAAAATTACATTCTGTACATCAGGAAGATTGTCAACTCCATTTCTATCAAGCAAATCGCATGAAATAGTTTTGATACCAGAATCTTCAAGATTCTTCCTTATCTGGGAGTCTGAAAATCTCGCAATACCAATAATATTTCTTTTGGTACCAGCAATATCATCAGCTCGTTTTATCTGTAAAGCCAGTGATGGTCCCATCTTTCCTGCTACTCCAAGTATAATAATGTCTCCTTGCAGGACTTTGCACAATTCTATTACTTCGGGATACGGCTTTGACAAAAACTCTTCAAGATGCTGTTCAGTTTCAATAAAATCTGGCATATCTTTCATGTTTCCCATAGGTCCTCCTCCCTTTTTAGCAATTATTTTACACCAGAAAACGTGGTTTATAAATTTGACAGAATTTTAAATATTTAGTAGATTATTAACAAAAAGGACATGACATTGAAATTTTCTCGCCTAGAAGACGAAGGTATCAGAACATCAAGCTTAATAAAAAGATTCCTTTTTATTTTCATTTCAACACTTGCAATCCTGACTGGCATTACCACTGTGATATACTTATCAAGCGCAAGGAATGAACTTTTGCTTATCGAAAACCAGGAATTGAAAAATACTTCCGCAATTTCCAAACTGATTGTCAAAAGCTTTGATAGTTCGGTTTCAGACGTCCTGTTTTTAGGAGAAATTTCTTCCAGGTATATTTATGAACATAAAAATGAAGCCAAATTTCTTGAAGAAATCTCATCATTTTTAGGAAATAAGGACTATTACACGAAAATTACAATTATTGGAAGCGATGGCAGGGTGTTATCACAGATAGTAATGGAGAAAAAAGAACCAATCAGAGTGCAATTGAACAAGAAAAACTTCAAAGATAACCCTGATTATATCAAGACGTTTGGAATTGGACGGGGACATGTATATGTATCAGATTTTCAACTTGATGATGGAGTCCCTGTGATTATATTCGGTACGCCTGTTGTTGACAACAACAGACAAAAGAAAGCAGTACTGCTTGTAAATTATAATTGCAAGCCAGTGTACGACATCTTCAGAATAACATTTGAGCATAAAACAGAAAAAAATCCATCATACTATATTATTAATGATGAAGGTTACTGGATAAAGGGCCCAAAACGTGAAGATGAATTTGGATTTCTTTTTAGTAATAGAAAAGAAAAACGATTCGACTATGTTTATCCAGAAGCATGGAAAAAAATTGCAATCGATCAGACCGGTCAGATATTTACCAAAGAGGGCCTTTTTACTTTTACAACATTTTACCCGATAGCACGCGCAGAAAAAGCAAGCGAACAAAGTGATGTAGAATTTGATAATACCCCATCAAACCAGATAAAAAGTTTTGATTACTGCTGGAAAATCATTTCATTTGTCCCAAAAAATTTGTGCACGATTCAATCCACAACACGGCTAAAAGAGTTTCTTCTTTATGATACTGCGCTGGTTCTCTTATTCATAGTTATATCGTGGATAATGGCGCGTATTACTCTAAAAAAGGAATATGCGGAAAAAATCCTTGCACAATTATCTGTTACAGATGTTCTGACAAGTTTATACAATCGAAGAGGTTTCTTCCTTCTTGCAGAACAACAACTGAGAATAGCTGAAAGAATAGAAGAACATATGGCACTTTTCTTCATGGATGTTGACGATTTTAAGAATATCAATGATATTTATGGACACCAGGAGGGAGATAGAGCACTTCAAACAATTGCTGATACATTGAAAAAAACCTTTCGTGAATCTGATATACTTGGTAGAATTGGCGGGGATGAATTTGTTGCCCTTGTGATTCAAGGTTCCCCTGTTGACACAGATACCATACTGGGTCGGTTACAAACAAATCTTGATATTGTCAATCAAAACAACAAGAAAAATTATAAACTCTCTGTTAGTGTCGGCGTGGCGTACTACCAGCCGGGGCATAAACAAACCATTGACAATTTGATTTCAGTTGCCGACAAGTTAATGTACGCAAATAAACGTCTTAAGAAAAAAAATTAACTCTGATCAGGCGGTTCTGGATTTCCAACAAGCGATTGTACATTAATAGGAAGCTTATTGAAGGTTTCTACCCGTTTCCCGAACTTACCAAGGGTATTCTCAACCACGATATAATCGAAACCCGGAATAATCACATCATCCCACTTATCCCCTATCCCCCGAAGTGCCACATCAAGCATCGTAACGATCTGATTCCCGAGTGGCTGAGAAGATGCAAGTGTAATTGCGCCATAGAATTCCTGGCATTCGGTATAGCCAGCGTTGTGTGTGCCAGTGTACGGCTTGAGTTTTTCAAGATTAATTTTTTTTCCGATTCTTCTCGATACTTCTTCTGACCTGGAAGCAAAGTAATCAACAAGGGCTTTTTCTTGAAGATACGCAGGTAAATTTTTTTCAGCGACCTCACAATACTTTTCAAATCCAACTCTGTACGCATCTTCAACGAGATTAAACCAGTATTTTTGTTCTGGAGTCACTTCAGATGGATTCTCCACTGCTATTACAGACCTTCTTACGCAGGAGTTGAGTCCATCTCTTTTTGGTGCAACACCGAGGTGAACATAATCTCCTCTTCTTATCACTCTGTTCAGTGCTTTTCCTATAAGAGTGCGGTTTGCTTCATTTGCACCTACAATAATATCCCATCCAAGTTCTTCAGCACCAAGTTCCCTGGCTATAAAGTATCCCCACGCAGCAACCTGTGTTTCAAGCAATCCTGGTTTTAATACCGCAAGCATACCCCTCATCATAGCATCAGCAATCCGACACGCATCACGTATCAACCTCATTTCGTTATCAGATTTTTCATACTTGATTCTGTAATAAACTTCTTGAATGTCAACAACATTTTCAGAACCATAGATATTTTCAAGGTACTTAACAAATCTGTAAGGAATCACTTCTTTTGGCGTGAGTAGTCCAATTTTCCTCACCTTACCGCCAGCTGCTTCTTTTATAACATCTTCAAGTTTTTCAGCATTAATAGGGTATTCCTCATCTGCAAGTTTCAGCATCTCCACTTTGTGAACCTTTGCTGATGCTCTTGGTGCAAGTTGTTCTGAAACATAACCACCCTCAAGCCCTGCAATAATGTGAAAACCTGTTTTACCAATAACTCCAGCAACCTGTTCAATGGTAATATTTGTATTTCCGCCTAAATAAGGCACATCTCCATTATAATGTTGATCTGAAAAAACGATCCCTGCATCAACTCCATGTTTTTTAATTTCTTGATACGTCTTTTTTTGCCTTTCAAGAAATTCCTCTCTGGAAATAGAAAAATTCTTATCAACTGTTTCAGTGGTTTCAAGAACCCTTAAAATTTTTTTGAACTCTTCCTGTAATTGACCCATCCTATATTTATTCATTGAAAAACCTCCTTTTCCTATGGAATATTTTACATCAAATCATTTTAAGACCAATCAACTTAATAATTTCATTCGTTGAAAAGAATGCACAAGAAAATTATATCAAAAAAACAAGAGCGCCCGGAAAAACTTCAAAAAAACGGGCGCTCAATTCAAAACTACTTTTTCTTTTTCTTCGCTGTCTTCTTTGCAGTCTTTTTCTTGGCTGCTTTTTTTGCACACGCCATTTAGATCACCTCCTTCAGGGTTAATACAAAAATAAAACAAATAAGGTTATACGCAAAAACAATAGATTTCTGAAACATGACTGTAAGAGCTTTTGCCTTATGTGGCAACATAAAACTATCGAACGTAATTTCTTTGTTATGTTTTCCCAATTTCTGTCCTGTAAAAACAAAAATCAGGTGACAGATTTTTTTGATTTAAGGGATCATGATGGTGGGCAATTTCCGCTGAATCGTATCCTCGCGGGTTTTCATTTACTTCAGATTTTTTTATCTTTTTATTCTCCTCCATTTGTAAAAAATATATCACAAATTTTTTTCAATGCAAATTTTTTTAAAAAAATTTTTTGTCAACGAAAATTTTATGCCACATTTCAAGCATCACAAGAGACCATAACCTGCTTGTGTGGTCCACACTTCCTGAAATGTGTTGTTCAACCATATTCCTGACCAATTCCGGTTTGAAATATCCTCTTGAAGAAACATGTTTATCTAAAAGAATCTCTTGAAGAAAATTTTTTAATTCGTATCTGAACCATCTACCAACCGGTATTCCAAAACCCATTTTTTTTCTTGTAACAATTTCATCTGGCAGGAAATTTTTTAATTTCTTTTTCAATAGGTACTTTGATTTAAAGCTTTTCATTTTTAGATGAGAAGGAAAAGACGCCACAAGTTCCACAAATTCATGGTCGAGAAAAGGACTTCTTGCCTCAAGCGAATTTGCCATCGTCGCAATGTCCATCTTTACCATCAGTACGTCAGGGAGATAAATTTGAAAATCCGTTGCAAGCATCTTCTCAAGTAAATCAATGTCTCCAGAATTATCCCAGATTTTTCTTACAAGAAACAATGAATCAAAATCAGCAATTTCTTTTTTCATTTCTTCTGAATAAATACCTAATCTGAAATCTCGCGTAAAAGAAATCAATCTTCTTGCATACGCGTAGTCAAACCCATATTTTTCAGTTTCCTCCAGCCATTTCCAGATTCTGAAAACGGTGTTTGAAGGAAATTTTTCATGAAATTTTGTCAAAGTTTTTAAGATTTGCTTCCTGAACAATGGTATGTATCCATAGGCACGATAGATTTTTTCAAGAAGTTCTGTCTGCCAGTATCGTGTATAACCAGCAAAATTTTCGTCGCCTCCATCTCCATTTAATGCAACAACCACATGCTTGCTTGTTTCTCTTGCCACATAGTATGTGGGCACCATTGAAGAATCTGCATACGGTTCATTATAATACCAGATGAGTTTTGGCAGTATTGAAATAATGTCGGGTTTAACAATGAATTCGTAATGCTCAGTTCGAAATTTTTTAGCAACAATTCCTGCATAATGCAATTCACTGAAATCGCTTTCTTCAAACCCAACTGAAAATGTTTTCACAGGTTCCTTTGAAACTTCACTCATGATGCCAACAATTGTTGAACTATCAATGCCACCACTTAAAAAAGCACCCAGTGAAACGTCGGCAATCATTCTTAATTTTGTTGATTCTACAAGTTTTTCCCACATCGCATCAATATATTCATGTTCATTTTTCAGCTTGAGTTTTTTTGTAAAGTCAATCTGCCAGTATCTTTCAATCTTCACCTTTCCATCTTTCCATATCAAATAATGAGCAGGTGGCAATTTTTTTATCTCCTTGAATATCGTCCATGGCGCTGGAATTGCCTGATAGGTAAGAAAAAGGTCAATTGCTTTAAGGTTTATTTCTCTTGAAATCTCCTCCACCTCAAGCAATGCCTTGATTTCAGAAGCAAAGTAAATGCTATGATTTTTTATTGAATAAACAAGTGGTTTTTTGCCAAGTCTATCACGAGCAAGAAATAGTGTCTTGTCTCTGTCATCCCATATGGCAAAGGCAAACATTCCCCTTAAAAATTTCAAACATCCAGTTCCATGCTGTTCATACAGATGCAGAATTACTTCGTTGTCTGATTGTGTCCTGAAAACATGTCCACAATTTTCAAGGGATTTCCTCAGTTGCCTGAAATTGTAAATTTCTCCATTGCATATAAGAAAAATTGTGTGGTTCTCATTTGACATTGGTTGCTTGCCTGTTGTAAGGTCTATAATTCTCAATCGTCTGTGGCCCAATCCAACATTGTCAAAAAATTCAAAACCCTCTTCATCTGGTCCCCGATGAACCATTGTGGACGCCATCTTCCTTATTAGAGAATCTGAAATTCTTTTTTCTTTACCAGCAATTCCGCATATTCCACACATGTTTACCTCACCATATCATAGTTTCTGCCTACAAAATAATTTTTGATAAAGCTTTTCGTATGAAGAAATCATCAAAAACAGGTCAAAATTTTCTCTCACAAATCTATAACCATTTTCACCAAAATTTATTGCGATTTTTTCATCATCAAGAATTCTTTTAATTTTTTCAGCCAGCGCCATAGCATTTTTGGGCTCAACAAGAAAACCATTTTCTCCATCTTTAACAATCTCTTTTGTTCCACCAACTGCTGTTGCAACAACTGGTTTTTTCATTGCCATTGCTTCAATAAGAATATTGGGCAACCCTTCCCACAAGGAAGGCAACACAACCACATCTGCTTGTGAGATGTACTTGCTGACATTTTCCTGATATCCCAAAAACTTCACAATTTCTTTTATACCCTGCTGACCGGTAAAATTTTCAAGTTGTTTTCTTAAAGGACCTTCGCCAGCAATCACAAGTTTTACATTCTTCATCTTTTCTGACAAAATTCTTACTGCCTGTATTAGATATTCAATACCCTTTTCTGGAGCAAGCCTGCTGGCAGTAAAAATGATTTTTTCTTTTTTGGTGTGAGTTTGACTTTCAATGCAAAAATTTTGCCATTCAATGCCATTTCTTATCACAGTTAATTTTCTTGAAATCGGTCCCAGTTTTTTTTTGTAATATTCTTTTACAACAAATGAATTACACACAATGGCATCTGTAAAAAAACCCAGAACAATGTCAATAAGAAAATGGAATTTTTTCTTCCAGATATCCATGCTTCTTTCAGAAGCAATAACCACAGGCACCCTGGCAAGTATAGCTGCCAGACGTCCCCAAGTATTTGATGTAAATAAAAACGTCTGAACAATATCAGGCCTTTCCTCTTTTATGACCTTTATCAAATGGAAAAAATTTCTTATGTCAAATTTTGACCTTTTATTCAAAACATAAAGAGTTGAAATTTGTTGAAATTCGTTTTTCATTCTTCCATCTCTTAAAGAAATAACAAGAGGAAAAAATTTACTTCTGTCCATATATTTGAGTAAAAGATACAGTTGTTTTTCTGTCCCACC
>ERZ795046.1149-NODE-1149-length-28426-cov-5.364527_pt1 | contig 28426 bp, 23 predicted proteins | sample MGYA00375130_ERZ795046 | MGnify/ENA primary metagenome ERZ795046 (study PRJEB30175, sample SAMN05720202) | activated sludge metagenome | isolation source: anaerobic digester from wastewater treatment plant | place: Japan | collected 2015-05-15 ...
TACTTACCTCTTTAATTTTCCAGACCTCTTTTGATAAATAACAATAAATAGGAAAGGCAAGTTTATCATCTCCCTGTAAAAGTCCAGCAATTCTATCTCTCTCCATAACTGAATATGTATATTCAATTCCATAACCAAGAGAACCAACTGTTGGGTCCATAATTATTTTATTTTCAGGTACACCGAGTTCTAAAAGTAAAATATTTAATTGTTTTGCAAGATTTATATCAATCGGTGTTGAAGCAATTACCACTTGTTTATAAGCAATAGCAGAAGCACCTATCTGTTTATAATTCTTATCAACAACTGGTCCAACTACTATATTTTTTCCACTTGCCACTTCACAAACCATTTTTAAAACTTCTATATCTTTTTCAACATTTCCACTTCCCCAGAAGATTAAAGGGACATCTATCCCGTTTACAATTTTTTCAACTATTGGTCTTACATCTGAAGCACTTTTATTCATTCCATTCGGGTCTGTTGAATTTAAAAATATAGTTAAACATTTAGCACCATATTCATTTACACATTTTTTTGCCCAACTTAAAGGGTCATTTATGACATCTTTATAAGGAGATAAACAATTTTCAGGCCATTCTTCAGGTTGACTATCCCATACTTCAAAAGATATTATAGGTTCATTTGGGAATTCACATTCAAAATAATGAAAATTAAATCCATTCTGTCCACCAACTTTTATCTTTTTTTCGCCTATACCAATTTCAATTTCTCTTATTTTTCCCGTATAATTCAATTTTAATTCGTCCATATTTTCTCCTTTTTATGCAGGTGTTTTTCTCTTTTCACTTCCATATCCTTCACCAAACCAATATCTTTCACTTACTTTTATAAATTTTATCATCTCATCTTTATTTTCAAATTTTTTCCATTTAAGAGATTTTTTTGGTTTTCCTTCTTCATATGTTTCTCCAAGAACTTTTTTATCTTCCATTTTTTGCCTCCATTTTTGCAACTATCTCTTTAATATAATTCAAAATTATAGGTGCACTTTCCCATGGCGTCTTTCCTTCTATTTCTCCTTTTTTCATTTCAGGGAAATAGGGGATATAGCCAAGTATTTCTGAATTTTTTAGTTTTTCAATTATAAAATTTTTCTCAATTTCAGATTCAATTTTATTTCCAATTACACCAGTTTTTTTTATCTTTATTTCTTTTGCAAGTTTTTCAATTCTTTCAGTCGTTTCAATGCTTTTTTCGGTTGGTTCAGTTATAATTAATAACCAATCAATCCCTTCAGTTGTTCCTCTTCCAAGATGCTCAATTCCTGCCTCCATATCAAGTACAACAACATCATCTCTTTTTAAAATTAAATTCCTTATAACTGCTTTTAAAAATGCATTTTCAGGACACATACATCCAAGACCACCACCCCTTACAGTTCCCATAATTCCTACAAGTAAATTTCCATTTCTGTAAAAAAATCTTTCTGGGATATCATCAACTTCTGGATTCATTTTAAATATAATTGCTCTTTCTCCTGGTTTTGTCCCTGTCCTTTCAGCGATAATCTCTTTTAATTCAATTAAAGGTATGATTTCTTTTTTTATGTTGAGAGTTGATTTTAAATTGCTGTCAGGGTCTGCATCAATCAATATAACTCTTTTTCCTTTTTCAAGATATACTTTTGAAATACAAGCAGATATTGTTGTTTTACCCGTTCCACCTTTACCAGAAATTGCTATTTTCATAAGAAAATAATTTTAGAGCAGATTTTCAAAAAAGTCAAATTTTTGGTATAATTAAATTATGCCAAAAAATATATTTATTGCAGCAACAAGACAAAATGATAGAAAGACAGTTATAAGTATAGGGCTTTTCCTTGTTTTGAAAAAATATGTTGATAAAATTGGATTTATTAAACCAGTTGGTCAAAAATATTTAGTTATTGATGGTAAAAAAGTAGATAAGGATGCGGTTTTACTAAAAAGAATTTGTAAATTAGAGAATGAACTTGAAGATATGAATCCAATTGCTGTTGAGGAAGGTTTTACAAGAAATTATCTTGATAATCCAAATAAAGATGAACTTGTTGAAAAGATTAAAAAGAGTTATGAGAAGATTTCTGAGGATAAAGAAATGGTTATAATTGAAGGAACTGGACATGCTGGAGTTGGCTCAATTTTTGATTTAAACAATGCAGAAGTAGCAAGAATTTTAAATTCACCCGTTATTTTAATTTCAATTGGTGGAATAGGAAAACCAGCAGATGAAATATCTCTTAATCTTTCTCTTTTTAAAGAAAAAAATGTTTCTATTAAAGGAGTGATTATAAATAAAGTTCAAGAGGAAAAAAAGGATATACTTGAAAAATACCTAAATAAGTTTTTCCAAAAAATTGATTTAAAACTTTTAGGCCTTATTCCTTATGTTCCTTATCTTACTCAACCAAATCTTTTTCAAATATGTGATGCAGTTAATGGAAAAATAATTACTGGTTGGAATAAAATGAGGGAAAAAATAAAGAATGTAATTGTTGGTGCAATGACTCCAAGACATGCACTTGATTATTTTAAACCAGATTCATTATTGATAACCCCAGGCGACAGAGAAGACATAATTCTTGCTGCACTTTCTACATCAATGCAGAATTTAATAAAAGGTATCGTTTTAACAGGTGGTATATATCCTCATAAAACAATACTTGAACTTATTAAAAAATATGATTTTCCAACAATTGTAGCAGAAGAAGAAACATATATAGTTGCTTCAAAAATTAATGAACTTGTTGTTAAATTAACAGAAAACGATTTAGATAAGATTGAAATAGCAAAAAAAATTATAGAGGAAAATGTTGATATTGAAGAAATTTTAAAATGAAAGAGTATTTTATCCTTACTGTTAAACCACTTGATAAAAAGATACCAATAAGGAAAGGAACAGATATTTTGTCTGCTTTAATAAAAGGAAATATTTTTATTACATCAAGTTGTGGTGGAAAAGGTATTTGTGGAAGATGTAAAGTGAAAATATTAAAAGGTGATTTTTATTCTGAACCAACAGGGAAAATTACTGAAGAAGAGAAAAGAAATAATATTTATCTTGCATGTAGAACAACAATACTTGATAATATGGAAATTGAATTACTTCCTGAGACAGTTATTCCTGAAAAAATAGAGAGAGAATTTGAAAAAGGAGAAGAATTTGAACATATTAGAATTGATGTAAAAGAATTATTTTCATTTTCTCCGCTTATTAAAAAAATATTTTTGAGATTACCATCCCCAAATTTTTCCGATACTTTAAGTGATTATGAAAGAGTTAAAAGAAATTTAAGAAAATATATAAATAAAGAAAAATTTAGAATTGATATTTCAAATTTACGAAAATTACCAAATCTTATAAGAAGCAGTTTCTGGGAGATAACAGTGACTTTAATAGAAAATGATGACATGGTGGAAATACTTAATATAGAACCGGGTGATACATCTAAAAGAAATTACGGGATTGCTGTGGATATTGGGACTACAACTATTTCAGCAAGTTTAATTGATATTAATAAAGGTGATGTTCTAAAAACAGAAATAACATTTAATAGACAAGCATCTTTTGGAGATGATATAATTTCAAGGATTGTATATGCTGAAAAAAAAGATGGACTTGAAAATTTACATCATGTTGTGACAGAAACAATAAATGATATGATAATAAACTTATCAAAAAAGTGTGGTATTTCAATAAATGACATAACTGGAATTTCAATTTCTGGAAATATGACCATGGTTCACCTTCTTTTAAAAATAAATCCTTCATTTTTAAGAAAAGAACCATATATACCTATTGCAAATGAATTCCCTTTAATTAAAAGTGCAGAAATAGGTATTAAAATAAACCCTTCTGGAATATGTGAAATAGTTCCTGGGGGATTTCCTTATGTGGGTGGAGATATAACTTCTGGTATTATAGTTTCAGGTATTTATAAAGAAGATGTACTTTCTATTTTCCTTGATATTGGAACAAATGGTGAAATTGTTGTAGGGAATAAAGATTTTTTAGTATGTTGTGCTGCTTCTGCAGGTCCATGTTTTGAAGGAAGTGGTGTTAAAAATGGGGTAAGGGCAATAAAAGGAGCAATACAGAAAGTAAAAATAAGTAATGGAGATGTATTTTTTGAAACAATAGGTGGAGTAGAGCCAATAGGAATCTGTGGTTCTGGATATATTGAATTACTTTCTGAACTTTATAAAAATGGAATAATTGACAGAAACGGTAATTTTATAAAGGAAAATGAGAGAATTATTGAAAATGAAGGGATTAAAGAATTTATAGTTGCAGAAAATAAAAAAGGAGAAAAGATTGTAATTACACAAGCAGATATAGATAACTTGATAAGAGCAAAAGGAGCAATATATTCTGCAATTTCTACTGTTTTAAAAACACTCGGAATAAAAATTGAGGATGTAAAAAAATTCTATATTGCAGGTGGATTTGGGAAACATTTAAATATAAAAAAATCAATAGAGATAGGGCTTTTTCCTAATTTACCTGAAGAAAGATTTAAATTTCTTGGAAATACTTCTCTATTAGGAGCAGAAAGTTTTATTTTAAGTGAGAAATTCAGAAAGTTGTCAAAAGAGATAATAAAGAAACTTACATATATAGATTTGTCAAGAAGTCCAATTTATATGGAAGAGTACCTAAAAGCACTTTTTATACCACATACTGATTTTGAAAAATGAAACCATTAAAAATTGGTGTAGCAGGAAAAGGTGGAACAGGTAAAACAACTTTAACTTCATTGATTATTCTTTCTCTTTTAAAAATGAACAAAAAACCAATACTTGCTATAGATGCAGACCCAAATAGTAATCTTGCTGAGAATCTTGGTATTCCACAGCCAAAATCCCTTGTTGAAATAGTTGATGAGATAGAAAAAATAAAGAATAATTTACCTTATGGAATGGAAAAATCAAAATATCTTGAAATAAGGATTCAGGAGGCAATTAAGGAAGAAAAGGGATTTGATTTACTTGTTATGGGAAAGACAGAAGGACCTGGTTGTTATTGTTATGCAAATAATCTTTTAAGAGAGTGGATGGAAAAAATTGAAAAAAACTACCTCTTTATTGTTATGGATAATGAGGCAGGAATGGAGCATATCTCAAGAAGGACATCAGGAGACCTTGATATTCTTTTTATTGTTTCCCTTTGTGATAAAATCTCTTTAAGAACAGCAGAAAATATATACAAAATGATAAATTCTCTTGAATTAAGCATCAAAAAAACATATCTTGTTTTAAATGAATTTATGAAGAAAAATTTAAATGAGGTTAAAACTTTAATCCCAATTGCTTTCACAATTCCTTTTGATGAGGAAATTTATAGTTTAATAGAAGAAAATAAAGGGCTCTTAAATCTTTCTGAAAATTCATCTGCTTACAGTGAAGTTAAAAAATTTTTGAATTTTTTACTTTCTAATTTATAATTTAAAAAAAGGAGGGGAAATGGCTTTAAAACCACTTGATATTTTTAAGTTTTTACCAAAGACAAACTGTAAAGAATGTGGGTTTCCGACATGTCTTGCTTTTGCAATGCAAATCGCGATAGGTAAAGCTGAATTATCTCAATGTCCTCATATAAGTGAAGAAGCAAAAAAGCAACTCTCTGCAGTAAGTGCTCCTCCAATAAAAACAATAACTGTAGGTAATAAAGAAAAAGTTAATCTTGGAGGAGAGACAGTTTTATACAGGCATGAAAAAACATTTTATAATCCAACAGGAATTGGAGTTTTAATAAAGGAAAGTATGGAAGAACAGGAGATAAACAGAGAAATAAAAAATATTACTGACTTTAACTATTCAAGGGTAGGAATAGAACTTAAAGCAGAGTTTATTGGAATTAAGGATGAGGGGAAAGGTAAATTTATTGATATTGTTAAAAGATGTTATGAAACAGGAAAAAATTTAATACTTATGAGTGATAATTCAGAAACAATTAAAAATTCTCTTTCTATATGCAAAGATGTAAGACCCATTATTTTTTCTGAAAAAATTTCAGAGGAGATTTTAAATATTGCGAAAGAATTTAATCTTCCAGTGATTGTTAGAGGAGAGACAATAGAAGAAATAACAAGCAATGTGAAAACCTTACAGGATAAAGGCATAGAAGAAATTATAATATTTCCTTCAAATAATGAAATATCAGACCTTTTTAAGAATGTTATATTTATCAGAAGAGGTGCTATTTTAAAAAAAATTAAAGAATTTGGATATCCAATTTTGACAATTCCATCCTTCCTTACCGATGATTATTTAAAAGAAGGTGTTTATGCTTCTATTTTTATTGCTAAATATGGAAGTATAGTTTTACTTTCAAAATTAAGAGGGGAAGTCCTATTTCCTCTGCTAATTGAAAGATTGAATATATTCACTGACCCTCAAAGACCATTAACAACTCCTGAAGGAATATATGAAATAGGAAAACCAGATGAAAATTCTCCTGTCTTTGTTACTACAAATTTTTCACTAACTTACTTTATTGTTTCTGGAGAAATAGAAAATTCAAGAATACCAGCATATTTGTTAATTCAGGATACAGAAGGTCTTTCAGTTTTAACCTCATGGGCTGCTGATAAGTTTAATGCAGAAACAATAGCAAATCTTGTGAAGAAGACAAAAATTGGTGAAAGATTAAATAAAAAAGTTTTAATTATTCCTGGGGTTGTTGCACAGATTTATGGAGAACTTGAAGAAGAACTACCTGATTGGAAGATTTTACTTGGTCCAAGAGAAGCAGCACATATTCCGTCATTTCTGAAAAATGTTGAAATTTAAAATTAGGAGGTAAAAATGTTTCTGATAGGTGAAAATATAAACATTATGAACAAAAAAATTAAAGGTGCAATAAATGAGAGAAAAAAAGAAATAATTCAGAAGGTAGCAATTGAAAGCAAAAATAATGGAATGGACTATCTTGATTTAAATATAGGTCCTGCAAGAAAAGACGGTCCATTCTTAATGGAATGGATTATAAAAACAGTAAGAGAAGTATGTGATTTACCATTATCACTTGACACAACAAATATTGAGGCATTGAAAGTTGGTCTTGAAATGGAAGGAGAAAAAGCAATTATAAACTCAATACAGGCAACAGAAGAAAGGATGGATGAACTTTTACCACTTGTTAAAAAATATAATTGTAAATTTATAGGACTTTTACTTGGAAAAGAAGGAATGCCAAGGGATGAGAATGAAAGAGGAGCAATAGCAGCAAATTTTTTGGCTAAAATTGATGAATATGAAATTTCTCATGATAAGGTATATTTTGACCCAATAGTTTTACCAGTAAGATTTCAACAGGAACAAGTTGTAAGTGTTATTGAATTTATGAAGATGTTTAATGATTTGTTTTCTGATTGTAATTCAACATGTGGTCTTTCAAATGTTTCAAATGGTGCTTTGAATGAGTTAAGAGGTCTTATAAATAGAACATATCTTGTTATGCTTTGGAAATATGGAATGAATAGTGCAATTGTTGATGCCTATGATAAAGAACTGATTTCACTTGTGAGAGGAGAAAGAGATGATATTAAAAATCTTATATGGAAAGCAATGGATGAAGAGATTGATTTAACTGGTTTAAATGAAGAAAAAAGAAATTATGTAAAAACAGTTAATATCCTTCTTGGAAAATCAATTTATTCTGACTCATATTTAAAACTTTAAAATGACAGAAACCTATACTGAACTTATTAATAAATATTTTGAGGAACTGAAAGGACTAATAAAAAAAAAGAAATTAAAAGAAGATTTTATTTATGGAGAAAACGAAATTGAATTGACCTATCTTAATCAAGTAATAAAAATAGACATCTTATCTATGAAGTTTAACAAAGATATTAATGATAAAGAAAAAGTTATAATCCTTCGTTATTTATGCAAATTCCCTTATAAAAAAAGCGATGAATTAATTACATTTAAAAGTTTACCAGAAGGTAATTTTTACTTTCCATCTATTTATTCAAGGATTTATTTGCCTTTAATTAAAAAATATGGAAAAGAACCAGAAAAATTTGTAGGAAAAAGTATAGAAATAGGAGCAGAAAGATTTAATGATTTTTCAGTTAAATTCAATATATTTTCTGATGTGTTTTTTATTTTTGATTTAATTCCGGAAGATGACGAATTTCCAGCGGACTTAAGAATTTTATTTAACAAGACAACTTCTGAAATTTTTGAGATAGAAGACATTGCAATTATTGGAGAAATTATTGTTTCAAAAATAACCTAAAATGAACGGACTTTTTAAATCTGAAGTAGAAAAAAAATTTGAAAATTTACCACTTTCCATAAGAGTTAGGCCTGAAAAACTTGAGGACTTTGTTGGACAAAAACATTTGCTTGACGAAGGAAAACCATTGAGAAAAATAATTGAAAGTGATAGAATTCCTTCTCTTGTTTTTTATGGGCCACCTGGTTGTGGTAAAACTGCACTTGCAATGATAATAGCAAATATGACAAAGAAGAAATTTGTTTCTTTAAATGCGGTTACAGCAACAGTTTCTGATGTAAGGGAAGTATTAAAAGAAGCAAGGGAAAGGCAAAGATTGGAAAAGAGGGGAACAATTTTATTTCTTGATGAGATTTCACATTTTAATAAACTTCAACAGGATGCATTACTTAAAGATGTAGAGGAAGGGACAATTACTTTAATCTGTGCAACAATCCACAATCCTTATTTTTATATAAATACACCTTTACTTTCAAGATCACTTGTATTTGAATTTAAACCTTTGAGCGAAGAAGAAATAGAAGAAATAATTAAAAGGGCATTAAGAAGTAAAAAAGGACTTGGGAATTATAAGATAAAAATAACGAAAGAGGCAATTGAATTTATAGGCAAAAAAAGTCAGGGAGATGCAAGAAAAGCATTGAATACTTTTGAATTTTGCATTTTAACTTCTGAAATTGAGAAAGATGGTTATATTATAATTGATTTGAATAAAGTTAAAGAATTTGTTGATAAATATTTTATCTATGATAGAAAACATGATGCACATTATGACACAATCTCTGCTTTTATAAAAAGTATGAGAGGGTCTGATCCTGACAGTGCTTTATATTATCTTGCAAAAATGCTTGTAAGTGGTGAAGACCCAAGATTTATAGCAAGAAGAATGTTGATTTTTGCTTCTGAAGATATTGGGAATGCAGACCCTCAGGCACTTATCCTTGCAAATTCATGTTATCAAGCAGTAGAGGTTGTTGGTATGCCAGAAGCAAAAATTATCCTTGCTCAAACAGTTATATATCTTTCAACATCTCCAAAATGTAATTCTTCATATCTTGCAATTGAAGAAGCAATGAAAGAAGTTGAAAGTGAAAAAGTAGAAGAGGTACCTGACCATCTTAAAGGTACTGGATATAAAGGAGCAGAAAAACTTGGCAGAGGGATTGGTTATAAGTATCCTCATGATTATCCTTCTCACTATGTTATTCAAAAATATAGAGAAGGAACTAAAAAATTCTATTTTCCACTGGATATTGGATATGAAAGTAAGATAAAAAAATTTCTTGAAGATATTGAAAAACTTAAAAATGAATCAAAAACAAAAGAAGGCAGAAATAAGGAAGGAGATAAGAAAGGAAAGGGAGATACTTGAATTTAAGGATTGGGAAGAAAAGAGTTTTAAAATACAGCAAAAGTTTCTATTAAGTGATTTTTACAAAAATTCAAAGGTAATTTTCACATATTATCATTTTGATAGGGAAGTAAGGACAGACCTGATTATAAAAAAAGGAATTGAAGATAAAAAAATTATTTGTCTTCCTTATATTAACTGGAAAAACAAAATTTTAATACCTTCTGAAATTAAGTCAACTGAAGAAATTATTGAAATAAAGGGGATCCCAGGACCAAAATTTTTAAGACCAGTAGAAATTGAAAATATAGATATAGTAATTGTTCCAGGGGTTGTGTTTGATATTTATAAAAACAGAATTGGGATGGGAGGTGGATTTTACGATAGATTTTTGAAAAATATTCCTTCAGAAACAAAAAAAATATCTCTTGCTTTTGAATTTCAGATTTTTGATGAGAAATTACCAGTTGATGAAAATGATATAAAAATAGACATAATAATAACTGAAAAAAGAATAATTACCTAACCTCTCCCACCTCGTAGGTGTCCTTTGGGGCTTATTGTGTATCAAGGGTTTTTACTGCCTGTTATTATATCAAGAGCACTTTTAACAATGACTTCTTTTTCTGTAAAATATGGGTTATCAGGACTTGTGCCTTCAGGCCCAATTTTTCTTATTTTTAATTTTACAGGTAATTTTATCTTATATGGTTTAAGTTTAGGTAGCATCTTTATTGCTTTTTTTGCACCCTCTTTCAGTAAAATTTTTGTTTCTTCTGGAGGTATTAAAATTGCTGCCTCTCTACTTATTCCCTTTTTCACTGCAACAGTTGGTAAATTTTCTCCAAGTGTTTTTTTTGCTTCTCTGCATGCTGCTTCATCTCCAGTTACAAGTATAACAGGAACATTAAAATGGCCGGCAATAACTGCTGATTGATAGATTTCTCCTCTCTCAATTCCATCATAGTAATATTTTAATTCGGCAATTGAACTCTGTGTATGATTTAAAACACCGTCAGGAGTTCCATTCATTGCATGATAACCAAGAAGAATTACTCCATCAAAGGTTTCATCAAGTCCGTAAAAAACCCCTGGTCTTGGACGTCCAGTTATATAACGAACGCCCGGTATCATCAATTCCGGAATAAAATTGTTTCCTCCATCATGACCGTCAATAACATAAATTTCTTTTACTCCTGCTTCTTTTAATCCCTCACACACCGCTGCAATATCTCCCATTAAAAATTTCATTGCTTCATAAAACTCAGGACCTCTTTCTCTTGTTTGTGAGAATTTAAATACACCTGTTGCTCCTTCCAAATCTGTTACAATATAAATTTTCATATTTCCCTCCTTTCCCACCTCGTAGGTGTCCTTTGGGACTTATTGTGTATTAAGGGTTTTTATTGTTTCTCTTATTTTTACTCTGACATCTTCTACTTTTTCTATTTTTTCCAGTTCATAAAGATATGGAAGCGCCTTTTTATTTCCTATTTTTTCAAGTGCTTCAATAACTTTTTTTCTCACCACCCATTCATTATCATTCAACATTTCAATTAAAATATCAACTGCATCCTCATATTTTATTTTTCCTAAACTCTCAGCTGATACTTCCCTTATTTCATAACTAATATCTTTAAGGTTTTTCGTCAAAATAGGCCCTGCTTCTTTATTTCCTATATCACCGAGTGCTTTTATTATTATCCATTTTATATCTTTATCTTCAGTTTTTTCAAGTAAATTTATCATCCTTTTTACCAGATTTTTTCCTATTTTTCCAAGTGTTTCTGCAATCAGAACTTTTATCTCAGGTGGTTTATTTCTTGCTATTTTTATCAATTCATCAAATGCACTTTCATCACCTATTTCTCCAATTGCTTCTATTGCTGCTTTCTGAACAAATCTATTTTTATCTTTTATTAATTCAATTAATTTTATAGTGGCTCTTTTATCTTTCAATCTGCCAAGTGCATAACATACTGAACATCTGACTTCAGGATATTCATCTTTTATATGCCTGAGTAATGGTTCAATTGATGATTGATCACCTATAATCCCGAGTGCCTCTATTATTTTTGCTCTAACACGCCATTCAGGGTCATCAATTTTTTTTATAAGATAAGGGACTGCTTCTCTGACTTTATATTTTCCAAGAATTTCTGCTGATTTCCATCTTATATAAGGGTCATCCTTATAATTCAACAACTTTATAAGTCCTTTAAAATCTCCTCTTTTTTCATATTCCAGAGGGTCTGGTTTTGAAATTTTAAAAAGCCCGCTCATTGCAGTGAACCCCAGTATTCATAAATTTCTTCTATTTTTTCATTTTCTCTTAATGTTGGTGAAAATATTAAATTTTTTCCTTCACACATTTCATAAACCCTTTTAAGATATTTTTTCCATTCTTCATCTTTTTCTCTTGGAATACTGCCAAGATAAACTTTATTTTTTTCATTCAACTTTTTAAAAACATATTTAAAATCATACTTTTCAGGATTCCCAAAGTTTATACTCGAGACCTCTGGAATTTCAATCACTAAATCAAATAGGTGTTCTGCTTTTCCACAAAAATGAATCCATCCGCCTCCAAAGTATTTTAAACATTTTTGAGTGTAAGTTAAAATAACCTCCAGATGTTTTGGAGAGACAAGTGTTGTTGAGTCCTCACATATTCTTATACCTCCATTTTTTATATAATAAGAACCACTGTGATAACTTTCTGTAATATTTTCTCCAATTAAATTTTTTAACTTTTCAGTTGCTTTTATATAAATATATGTGGAAATTTCAAGTATGTATTTAAAGAATTCAAAATCATCATAAATATCTGTAAAAATTTCATCCCCTCTTATAAGATGTGCAATATCAAATGGTCCCTGTGTATCGGGCAAATAAATTTTTATATTTTTAGAGAGATATTTTTTATAAGTTTTCAGATAAACTGGAATTTTTTTCATAAGACCCATTTCTTCAATATTTTCAAAGTCATCAAATTTTAATCTTTTAATTTCTTCTTTTGAAAGATGTTTTTTCAGCCATGGCATTTTATCTTCAAATATTTCTGATTCAAGTCCAAAAATTGAAGGAATAAAACCTGTTCCAAAATTAAATCTTACAGAAGGGCATGCATCTGAATAAGAGGAGACGATATTAACTATACCTTTAAGTTGCATATATAACATTTTTTCAGGGTCGTAAAATGATTCCTTCATGTTAAAATCGGGATAATTTTTAACTTCATTGTCAATTTTACCTGTTATAATTGGAATTTCAGTTTTTTTGTTATTCCAGACACTTTCCTGCTTTCTTTTATTTTCTTTTATTTTTTCACTATAACTTTCAACCTTTTCTACCATTTTTTTAATCATATTTCCTATGTCCATCTATTTTTCCTCTTTAAGTTTTTTTATTTTATCCCTGTAATAAATTGCTGTTTCAAAATCAAGTGATTTTGCCGCTGCCATCATCTTTCTTTCAAGTTGTTTTATAATTTTTACTAAATCTTTTCCATAATACTCTTCTTCCTTCAATTTTTCTTCTTTTTCTTTTATTCTACTTTTCCCTCCAAGAATTTCAACTAAACTTTTATATATTGGCTTTTCAATTGATTTTGGAGTTATATTGTGAGTCATGTTGTATTCCATCTGTAGTTTTCTTCTTCTTTCTGTCTCATCTATTGCAGATTTCATTGCATCAGTTATTTTGTCAGCATACATTATTACTTCTCCATCTAAACTTCTTGCAGCCCTTCCTGATATCTGAATCAGTGCTGTTTCACTTCTTAAAAAACCCTCTTTATCAGCATCAAGAATTGCAACAAGGGAAACCTCTGGTAAATCAAGTCCTTCTCTCAAAAGATTTATTCCAACAAGAACGTCAAACTTCGCTTCTCTTAAACCCTTTAAGATTTCAACTCTTTCAAGTGTGTCTATTTCATAATGTATATATTGAACCTTTATATTAAATTCCTTTAAATAATCAGCAATTTCTTCTGCAAGATGTTTACTTATTGTTATAACAAGAACTCTTTGATTTTTACTGACTCTTTCTTTTATCCTTCCTATTAAATCATTTATCTGATTTGCTGTTGGTTTTACAATTATTGGCGGGTCTACAAGTCCTGTTGGTCTTATTATTTGTTCTGCTATTAAAGGTGATGGTTCTCCAATTCTTTCAACCCCGCATTTTTTTAATTCATATTTACCAGGTGTTGCTGAAACATATATAACCTGATTTACCATTTTTTCAAACTCTTCAAATTTTAAAGGTCTGTTATCAAGGGCTGAAGGTAATCTAAATCCAAATTCAACAAGTGTTTCTTTTCTTGATCTGTCTCCACAATACATTCCTCTTATTTGAGGAACTGTAACATGTGATTCATCTATAAAAATTAAATAATCTTTCGGAAAATAATCAAGCAAAACTTCGGGTCTTTCACCAGGTAATCTTCCTGCAAGATGTCTACTATAATTTTCAATTCCATGACAGTAACCAACCTCTGATAACATTTCAAGGTCATAATTTGTTCTTGTTTCAAGTCTTTCTGCCTCAAGGAGTTTTCCATTTTTTTTGAAATATTCAACCCTCTCTTCAAGTTCTTTTTTTATTGATTCAATTGCTCTTTCAAGTTTATCTTTTGGAGTTACAAAATGTTTTGCTGGATAAATATAAATTTCTTCCTCTTCTGATATTACATTTCCTGTCAGTGGTTCAAACCTCTGAATTTTCACAACTTTATCTCCAATAATCCATATTCTAACTCCTATTTCTTCATAAGAAGGTATTATTTCAATTGTATTTCCTCTTACTCTGAATTTTCCCCTTGTTAAATCAAAATCGTTTCTCTCATACTGAATTTCAATAAGCCTTTCTATTATATATCTTCTATTTATTATCTGATTTTTGGACAAATGTAACATCATTGCTTTATGGTCTTCAGGACTACCAATTGGATAAATACAGGAAACACTTGCTACAATAATTACATCTCTGCTTGATAAAATTGCACTTGTTGCAGCCAGACGGAGCCGGTCGATATCCTCGTTAATTGATGCATCTTTTTCAATATATGTATCTGTTTCAGGTATATATGCTTCTGGCTGGTAGTAATTATAATAACTTACAAAATATCTCACTTTATTTTCAGGAAAAAACTCCCTGAATTCACTGTATAACTGGGCTGCAAGTGTTTTATTGTGAGAAATTACAAGAGTAGGTTTATTGACAGCAGCAATAACATTTGCCATTGTAAATGTTTTTCCACTTCCTGTAACTCCAAGTAAAATTTGATGTTTTTCTCTTTTTTCAAGATTTTTCACAAGTTTTTCAATTGCTTTTGGCTGGTCTCCTGATGGCTTAAAATTTGATACAAGATTAAATTTTTCCATATATTAATTATACCTTAAAAACTAAAATTGACTTTTATAAATCTAAAAACTAAAATTAAAAGGTTGAAGAGGAAATATAAATGGCAGATGAAAAATTTGTAAAAACATTGCTGAAGAATGAAATAATTGAACTGATAGAAAATAAGGACTGGTATAATTTAAAAGAAGCACTTGTTGAATGGCCTTCTCCTGATATTGCTGAACTTATTGAAGAACTTGATGAAGAATGCAGGATTATAGTATTTCGTCTCCTCCCTAAAAAATTATCTGCAGAAGTTTTTGATGAAGTAAATCCCATTGTAAAAGAAAATTTAATTTCAAAATTAACAGATGAACATATAAAGAATATTCTTTCAGAATTGCCTCCTGATGAAAGAACTGATTTATTTGAAGAATTGCCCGGGAAGGTTACTCAGAGATTACTCAATTTATTATCACCTGCAGATAGAAAAGAAGCATTACAACTTCTTGGATATCCTGAAAACAGTGTTGGTAGGTTGATGACACCAGATTATGTTGCTATAAAAAAGGACTGGACAATTGAAAAAGCATTTTCTTATATAAGAGAATTTGGTAAACAGGCAGAAACAATCAATGTTGTTTATGTCGTTGATGAAAACTGGAAATTGCTGGATGATATTTCACTGGCTAAACTCATACTTTCTGAGCCGAATGAAACAGTGGAAAAAATAATGGATTTTAATTTTATTGCAATTGAAGCGAATAAAGATCAGGAAGAAGCATCAAATTTAATGAGAAAGTATGACCTTATTGTTTTACCTGTTATAGATGAAGATGGAGTTCTGCTTGGAATAGTTACTGTTGATGATGTTCTAAATGTAGTTGAACAGGAGCACACAGAGGATATGACGAAAATGTTTGCTATAACTCCTGAAACAGCAGGTGTTGAATTGATAACAGACCTTTTGAAAACACCGATTAAAAATTTATATAAGAGCAGGGTTACATGGCTTATTTTTTTACTTTTTATGGATTTGTTTACAGGGGGAATAATTAAAAGATTTGAGGATACTATAGCAAAATATATTGTTCTTGTTACTTTTTTACCGGTTCTTGTTGATACAGCAGGAAACGCAGGAAGTCAGTCAGCTACTTTAATTATAAGGTCAATGGCACTCGGAAAAATTAGGATGAAGGACTGGTTAAAGATGTTTGGAAGAGAAATTTTGGTTGCATTAATGCTTGGTTTAACAATGGGACTTGGTATTTCTTTTATGGGCATTATAAGAGGAGGATTGAGTATCTGTAAAGTGGTGGTTGTATCAATGGTCGTAAATGTTATTGCAGGATGTTTAATGGGAATGGCATTACCTTTTATTTTTACAAAATTGAAAAAAGACCCTGCAACAGCGAGTGCTCCATTAATTACAACTCTTGCCGATATTCTTGGAACAGGTATATATTTAACTATTGCGATGATAATGTTAAAATAATAATTAATACCAAAAGAAAACTAAACTGAATTAGTAAAAAAGTTGTCTAAATAAAGCAGATAAAAAGGAGGAAAAAAAATGGTGAGAGTAGGTATAATAGGCGCTGGTTTTATGGGAAATATGCATGCTCTCTGTTATTCACAACTGCCCGATGTAAGAATTGCTGGAATTGCAGACATAAGAGGAGATAAAGCAAAATCACTTGCCACAAAATTTAAAACAATACCTTATTTTGACCCGGAACAACTAATAAAAAAAGAAGATATAACTTTAATTGATATATGTCTACCAACATTCTTACATAAAGAATATGTTATAAAAGCAGCAGAAGCAGGAAAAGATGTGATATGTGAAAAACCAATTGCTTTAACAGTAGAAGATGCAGATGAAATGATAAAAACTTGTGAGAGAAATAAAGTTAGATTTGCTGTTGCACAGGTTATAAGGTTTTGGTCAGAATATAAGTATTTAAAAGATATTTATGAGAGTGGGAAATATGGAAAATTATTAACAATTTCAATGAGAAGAGTTTCTCCCCTTCCTACATGGGGCTGGCAGGACTGGCTTTTAGACCAGGAGAAATCAGGTGGTGCTTTAATTGATTTACATATTCATGATACCGATTATTTACTTTATCTTGTCAATGAAAAACCACAAAAAATTTATTCTAAAATTGCTAAAAAAAATGGACTTGATGCACATGTTTTTACAATATTTACATTTAAAAATGGATTGATTGCTGAAATAGAAGGTGGTTTTGATTTTCCTCCAAGTTTTCAGTTTGAAATGAGTTTTACAGCAAAATTTGAAAAGGCAACAATTGATTTCAGTTCTAATAAAAAACCTACTGTAACTGTTTATGAATTATCTGGAAAAGTTGAAAGGCCGAGTTTTGAAAAAATAAAAGCAAATGGAGTGGAAGGAAATATAGATGACCTTGGTGGTTATTTTTATGAACTCAGATATTTTGTTGACCATATAATACATAATAAACCGTTTCAGGTTGTTACACCTGAAGATGCAAGGAATTCTCTTGAAATAGTTTTGAAAGAAAAAGAATCTGCTTTAAAAGGAGGGGAAATAGAACTGTAATGAAAAAATTTTTATTAATTTTTTTTATTTTATCAAGTTTTATATTTTCTCAGTACTCTTCAACAGGCTCTGTTAAAAAAGAAGATATATTTTTTGATTTTGAGGAAGATATTCAAATCTGGAAAATTACTCCAATAAAAAATAACTGTATAAAGGACATAACTTTTTCAGATGAGAAATCTTTAAGTGGGAAACGGTCTTTAGTTTTTAAAATTGATGATTCTGGTGAAGGTTCTGCTGAAAAAGAGTTTTTTAAAGACCTTTCAATATATAAAAACATAATTTTTAATATTTACATTCCTGCCAGTGCACCTGAGGATATAAAAATATGTTTTTTCTTACAGGATAATGAATGGTTATGGTATCAAACACCTCTTTTTATTTTAAAAAAGGAACAGTGGAATAAGATAACTATTAATGTTGAACCTGGAAGTACTTTCTGGGAAAATGTAGGACATCCTCAACCCTGGTCAGAGAAAACAATATGTAATATAAGAAAAATTGGTATAAAGATATTTTTGAATACTAAATTTACAGGTTCAATTTACATTGATGAGATAAAAGGAAGTTTTAAAGTATTCCCTGAGATTTCTATAAGTAAAAAAAAACTCTTACAATTTGAAAAATTTGAAATTTCTTTTTTTCTACCGCAGAAATATTCCAATCCTTTTGACCCAGAGGAAATAAGTATTGATGGTGTTTTTATAGACCCTGAAAATAATACTTTTGTTGTTCCTGGGTTTTATTATCAGGAATATGAGAGGTCTTTAGAAAATGGAGAAGAAGTTTTAACTCCTGTTGGATATCTTTACTGGAAGATAAGATTTACTCCTGAAAAACCAGGAAGATACAAGTTTTATGTTAAGATTAGAGAATATGATAAAGAAGTAACAACTGATATTAATTATTTTATAGTTGAACCCTGTGATACAAAAAACAAATTTGTAAAGGTAAGCAATATAGATAATAGATTTTTTTCATATAAAAGCGGTGAATTTTTTTATCCGATTGGTTTTAATATTCGTTCTCCAACAGATGAGAGATATGCACAGTTAATGGGAAAGAGAGTAGATTCTGATAGTGGAACATTTTATTATGAGAATATTTTTAAAAAGATGAAAGAAAATGGAATTAATTTCACAGAGGTCTGGATGGCTTCATGGTTTGCTGCACTTGAATGGAAAGAAAATAGGCCCGGATATAGAGGAGTTAGTTATTATAATTTAAGAAATGCGTGGAAAATGGATAAAGTTATTGAATTTGCAGAACTTAACGATATTTATGTCCAACTTGTAATTATAAATCATGGGCAGTTAAGTACATGGTGTGACCAGGAATGGCAGGATAATCCTTATAATATAAAAAATGGTGGATTTTTAAAAAGTCCGAATGAATTTTTCACTGATGAAAGGGCAAAAAAATTTACAAAAAATAAATTAAGATATATTGTTGCAAGATGGGGGTATTCTCCTTATATTTTTTCCTGGGAAATTATAAATGAAATAAATCTTATCGGTGCGTTTCATAATTTTTATCTTAGAGATGAAATAACAGAATGGTATAAAGAGATGAAAGAATATTTGAAAGAAATAGACCCTTTTCAACATATGGTTACCGCACATTACACAATTCTTGTAAATAATAAAATTCTGTCAGATATTATTGATTACACCATAACAAATGGATATTATAATTTTTCCCAAACAAATCTTCCAACTTTTTTTAGAAGTATATACAACTTTAATTCTATCTTTAAAAAACCGACATTTATTTCAGAGTATGGCGGAACACCTATGGGAAGCAGTTTTGAAAATTTAAAAAGAGATATAATAATGGGATTGTGGTTTTCTTTCCATTTGCCCTTTGCAGGAACTCCCCTTTTGTGGTGGCACAGGTTCATAGATGAATTTAATCTTTATTACATTTATAAAATCTTTTCAGAATACACAAAAGGTGTTGACAGGTTGAAATTTCCCCTTGAGTCAGAAAATGTTATCATTGATGGAGCGGGGAAAAACCAAATTTTTACAGTAGCAACTGGAAACAGATTTTTTTCAAGTGTTTTCCTGTATGATTATAGTGTTATAAGGAATGTTGAAAGAAGAGATTTTCCTGAATATAATAATATGATATGCTTTTTAAAAGATAAAAGAACAGGTAAATTCAAAGTAGAATTTTATGACCCTGAAAAAGGTAAAATTGATGAGAAAGAAATTTTGAGTGATGAAAAAGGAAATTTAAAAGTTGAAATACCTCCTTTTAAAAAATGGATTGCATTGAAAGTGAATTTTTATGGAGAATAATTTTCTGAAATTTGAATTTCTTTTGCCTGAAGAAAACGCTTACATTAAACTTATATGGTGGCAAAAAATTTTCATTTTTTTATTTTTTTGCGGAACTTTTTATCTCCTTTATTCTCATTTTTTCTTTAAAACATATACTTTTTTTTATTTCTTCTCTACAATTTATTTTATCATCTGCATCCACAAATTATTTTTGGTCTTTAGAGGGCTTATTAGAAATAAGGAAATAAAAATAAATGAAATTGAAATTATTTCAAATAGAGAATGGCCTCTTTATACTATTCTATTACCAATATATAAAGAAAAGGAAATTTTTAATCAACTGTATATGGCAATGGAAAATATAGATTATCCAAAAGATAAACTTGATATAATACTTCTGATTGAAGAGGATGACCTTGAAATAAAAGAATATTTAAAAAATTATAAATTGCCTTCTCACTGGAGAATAATTGAAGTTCCTGATTTTAAACCCAAAACAAAAGGAAAAGCACTGAATTTTGGTTTAAAAAAGGCAAAAGGAGTTTATCTTGTTATTTATGATGCTGAAGATATACCGGAGAAAGACCAGTTAAAAAAAGCGGTAATAGGTTTCAGAAAAGTTTCTGATAATGTAGTTTGTCTTCAATCAAAATTAAATTATTATAATCCAAATCAGAACCTTTTAACAAAATGGTTTACTGCTGAGTATTCTTCCTGGTTTGACCTATATCTGCCAGGTATAGACAGTATAGAAGCACCTATACCTCTTGGCGGTACTTCAAATCATTTTAAAGCAGATATATTAAAAGAATTAAAAGGATGGGACCCTTTTAATGTAACTGAAGATTGTGACCTCGGAATAAGAATTTTTATGAGTGGATACAGAACAAAAGTCCTTGATACAACAACATGGGAAGAAGCAAACAGTGAACTTAAAAACTGGATAAAACAGAGAAGCAGGTGGGTTAAAGGATATATTCAGACATATTTTGTTCATTTACGGAATCCTTTTAAATTAATAAGAAAAATTGGTTTTAAAAATTTTTTGCACTTCAATCTAATAGTTGGTGGTAATTTTTTTGTTTTATGTTTTAATCCGATTGCTTGGGTTTTTCTATTAATCTGGCTTTTTTCTCCACACAGGATTTTTTTCCCGAACATATTTTTTATGATTGTCACTCCTATTTTACTTCTCGGAAATATAATATTTGTTTTAATTAATATTCTTGGTGTTCTTAAAAGAAAATGGTATAAACTTGTAATACCTGCAATACTTTCTCCATTTTACTGGATATTGATGAGTATTGGTGCTTTAAAAGGTTTTTTTCAATTTTTTAGAAGACCTCATTACTGGGAGAAAACCCAGCATGCCTTATTTATTACCAGTATAGAACAGATTTGAGTTTTGATAGAAGGGATTGATTATATAAATAACTAAATTTCACTTTTTATAAGTTTTTCTGTATAAGGATGTTTTGGATTTGTAAATATTTCTTCTGTTTTTCCAATTTCTACTATTTCTCCTCTGTACATTATACCTATTCTATCAGAGATAAATCTTAAAATTTTAAGATTATGTGTTATGAAAAGATATGTAAGATTAAATTTTTCTTTAAGGTCTATAAAAAGATTTAAAATCTGACCCTGAATTGAAACATCAAGATTTGAAGTGGGTTCATCGCAAACAATAAATTCTGGATTTGTTGATAATGCTCTCGCTATTGCTATTCTCTGTCTTTCTCCTCCACTGAACTGATGTGGATAATCGTAAAATCTCTCCTTTTTCAGACCAACAAGATTCAATAATTCTATACTTTTTTCAAATTTTTCTTTTTTACTTCCTGTTATACCTTCCATAACAGTCAAGCCACAGGGAATTCTTGGGTTTAATGATTTATAAGGGTCCTGAAAAATAATCTGAAAATTTTTGCGATATTTCTTTAAAATTTTTTCTGGCATTCTTGTAATGTCAATATCTTTGTAAATTATTTTTCCATCATCGGGTTCAATTAATCTTATAAGGACTTTTCCAAAAGTTGTTTTCCCTGAACCACTTTCACCCGCAAGACCGAAAACCTCTCCTTTAAAAATTTCCAGATTAACATTTTTTAAAGCATTTATTCTTATTTTTTTAAATTCACTTTTTACCTCATACTCTTTTGTTAAATTCTCAACTTTCCACAATATTTCCATATTTAAAACACCTCACAATTCTATTTTCAATAACGATTTCTCCAGGAATTTTTTCCTCACATATTCTTTTTTTATATTCACATCTTGTAGAAAAAGGACAACCATAAGGTAAATTTTTAAAAGAAGGGACTTCTCCTTCAATTGTTTTAATTCTTTCTCTCTTTGAGTATTTTTCAGGTAGACAATTTATGAGTTTTTGAGTGTATGGATGTAAAGGATTATTATAAACTTGTTCAGAGTTTCCTTTTTCAACAATAATTCCTGCATACATCACTATAATTTTATCTGAAATATATTTTGCAAGGGAAATATCATGGGTCACAAAAATTATTGAAAGGTTATATATTGAAACAAGATCTTTAAGTAACTTTATTATTCCAGAAGCAGTTGTAACATCAAGTGCTGTTGTTGGTTCATCTGCAAGAAGTAAATCTGGATTATTTATTAAAGCCATTGCTATCATTGCCCTCTGTTGCATTCCTCCACTTAACTGATGGGGATAACTGTAATAAACATCTGGAGAAAGCCCAATTTCTTTTAAAATTTTTACTATTTTTTCTTTTTTCTCTTTTTTCCCTATATTTTCTTTAATCCCTTCCTCTATTTGATTTCCTATTGTGAAGAGTGGGTTTAAGTATGAAGAAGGTTCCTGAAAAATCATTCCAATTCTTTTACCTCTGATTTTTTCCATTTCATTGTATTCTGTAATTTTCAAATTCTCAAAAAAAATTTCACCATTAAGAATTTTAAGATTTTTAGGTAGTAGTTTTATAATTGCTCTCAAAGTCATACTCTTTCCACAGCCACTTTCTCCAACAATTGAAACAATCTCTTTTTTTCTAACTTCAAAATTTATATTTCTTAAAATTTTAATCTCCTCATTACCAACAAAGATATTCTTAACAGTTAAAATTTTTTCCATTTTACCAGTTTTTTGGGTCAAGAACATCTCTTAATCCATCTCCAAGAAAATTGAAACATATAATTGTGAGAAATATGAAAAATCCAGGTGTTAACATCCATGGAGCACTTGATAAAACTCTTAAATTTCCAATACAGACAGAAAGCATATTTCCCCAACTTGGATATGGTTCTTGAATTCCCAGTCCGAGTAAACTTAAAGTTGATTCTCCAAGTATATAGCCAGGAATGGATAATGTAATGGCAGTTATTGAATATGAAAAAGTATTAGGTATTATATGTTTAAAAATAATTTTAAAAGTTGAAACTCCAAGTGCTCTTGCTGCAAGAACATATTCTTCTTCTTTTATTGACAGAACCATACCCCTTATAATTCTTGCAAGTCCAGCCCAGCCAATCAAACTCAAAATTATTACGATTAAAAGATATATTTGAAAAGAAGAAAGATTTAAAGGAAAAACAGCCCTTAAAGAAAGCATCAAATAAAAAGCAGGAAACATCATAAAAATTTCAACAAGACGCATTAAAATATTATCAATTTTTCCTCCAAAATATCCAGAAATTCCACCTATTAAAAAACCAAAGAAAAAAGATATGGAAACACCTATTATGCCAATTGAGAGTGAAATTCTTGCTCCATATAAAATTCTTGAAAAAATATCTCTTCCGTGCATATCTGTACCAAAAAGAAAAATTTTACCCTCTTTTGTTCCAAACAGATATCTTTCTGAATTAAATATCCCAAGTATTTTTCTTTTCTCCCCTTTAACAAAGAAATAAATTGGACATATTTTTTCTTTAACAATTTCATATTGATTTAAAGCAGGATTCACAAGTTTTATTTCATAAACAAATGGTCTTAAATGAAAATTTTTATTATGGTCAAAAAAGTGTATCCTTGTTGGAGGACATAATGGATAATCTCTGAACTGTTTATTATAGGGGTAAGGAGATATAAAATCCGCCATTATTGCTAAAAAATAAAGGAAAATAATTATCCAGAAAGAACAGTATGAAAAAAAATTTTTATTTTTTAATCTCTTTAAAATACTTTTCATCTTAACCTCACTCTCGGGTCAACCAGAGCAATTAAAATATCAGCAAATAAATTGCCTAAAATAAGCAAAATCCCTCCTATTAGAAGAGAAGCCATAACAAGATACAGGTCAGAAGATAAAACACCTTCAAGAACCAGTCTTCCCATACCAGGCCAGCCAGTTATAATTTCTACAAGTCCAGCACCACTTAAAATTCCTGAAAGTTCATATCCGAAAATTGTTATCATGGGATTTATTGCATTTCTCAAAGCATGTTTAAAATATATTTTATAAGTCGGGATTCCTTTTGCATAAGCAGTAAAAATATAAGGCGAGTTAAGTGTTTCAAGAAAATTGTTTTTCATGAGGCGATATAGAGACCCTATACCTGAAATTGTTAAAATCATTCCCGGAACAAATAAGTGTTTAAGGTAATCAATAAATTTTTCAATGTTTGAAGCATTTTCATAAAAAATAGAAGTTGTTCCTCCAAGAGGTAAAACTGCTGTTTTTGCAATAAAAAATATAACAAGCATTGCGATAAAGAAGGAAGGGAGAGAAATTCCAATATAGGCAAGAAATGATAATATTCTTTCCTGCCATTTTTTATCCTTTATTGCTCCAAAAATTCCTAAAGGTATTGCGATGACCCATGTAAAAAAAATTGAAAAAATTGAAAGAGCGATTGTGTTTTTCAGTCGAACTTTTATTAAAAACGAAACAGGAACATGATATGAAAATGATTCTCCAAGATTAAATGTAAAAATATTTTTTAACCAGTAAAAATACTGAATTATTATGGGTTTATCAAGAGCAAATAATTTCCGCATATTTTCAATAGTTTCAGGTGATATTTCTGGATTCATTTTTAATTGCGTGAAATAATCACCGGGAGCAAGTTGAATTATAAAAAAGGATATAAAAGTCATTCCAATAAGTAAGGGGATAAATTGTAATAGTCGTTTTAAAATGTAATTTCTCATTTTTTAAGATATTTTTCAAAAAATTTAAAAGCCATTTTACCTGAAAAAGCATGTTCTCCCGGGAATATCTCAATCCATAAATCGCCACTTACACCTGCTACTTTATACGCTTTTTTTACTTTTTCATGTGCCTTTTTTGCTGAATGGATCCAGAAACATGTATCATTTGCTCCTGATTCAATTAAAAGTGGTTTAGGACAAATTGCAGCGATTACATCTCCGACATCAGCATATTTATATAGAAAAGGAACTATTTGACTTCCACAGAAATTCGGTCTTTCTATCGCATAATGTAAAGTTGTTGTTGCATAACATATTATATCTCCTGCTTTAATTCTATTGTCAAGCAATGTTAAATATGTCGCCATTGTTCCTCCAAAGGATAATCCCATACAACCAATGTTTTCCTTATCAACATAATCCCTTGTTAATAAAAAATCAATTGCTCTCATACCATCAAAAATATTTGCTCCAAGAAGCGTTCTGCCACAGATTAAATGTTGTAAAAAATGAATATTACAGATATCTCTTGGCTGAAAAATATTATGGTATCCAATCCTTTCCCCGAAACTTCTCCAGTCAGGAACAATTGTCACAAAACCCTTTTCAGCCATCTGTTCTCCATAATTGTAATTATGGATTTTTATATTATTTATTATTTCAGGATTATTATTATGAACTCCAGCAACAGGGTCTTTACCATAAGGTCCATGTCCATGACAGCATAAAATTGCAGGATACTTCTTTTTATCTCCTTTAGGGATAAGAATATAAAGGGGCATAAAACAATCTTTTTCTGTTTGAATTATCCATTTCTCCCTTATATATTTTTCTCTTTCCTCTTCGGATATTTTCTCCGGATTTAAATCTGCTTGTTCAGGAAATTCTCCAAGAAGTTCCTTTATCTTTTTTATAAGTTTTTCTTTCCAGTCATAAAATTCTTCCTCTGTTTTACAGTTAAATTCAAGTTCTGGTTTTATTCTCTTTGCCCACTTTTCTATAAAATTATCTGTAATCTGAGGAGAATCTAATCTGTTTGGCATTTTTTCCTCCTTGTGTTTTTTATTATATCACATTTTCCCTTTTTGCCCACCTTAAAGGTGGGATATGGGAATCTTTGATAATCAAGAGGTTTAAGATTTACTTGAGGCAAAATCTTTCAACTTTTTCAAATATTTTTATTGTATCTTCTATTTCTTTTTTACCCCAGCATTCATGGATATACAGTGTAATATGAGAATTCAGTGCTTTTTCTGCAATCGGACATTTATATTCAATATTGGGAGAGTAAGGTTTCCATGGATAGCCTGAACTTCCAAATGTTTTTCTCGCTTTTATAAATGGATTTTCATAGATTTGAATAACATAATGTGCTCCAGCAGGTAATCCTTCTTTAATTAAAATTTCTGCGAGTTTCCATTTATCATATTTAAATTTTTCTTCTTCAACTCTAATAAAACAGAACCAGTAATTTGGTTTTGAATTTTCGGGTTTTTTCCATAAAGAAAATCCTTTTAAATTTGAAAATCCTTTTCTTAATTCTTCAACTATTTTGAATCTTTTTTCAGCAATTTTTTTCAATTTTTTTAATTGTACTCTTCCTATTGCTGCTTCAATTTCTGTCATTCTGTAATTTAAACCAAGAGATACATTACCTTCTGGATTTTCTATTCCAAATGGTTTCCCTCTATCTGCAAATCTTTTACATCTCCAGTAATATTCTTCATTATCAGTTATTACCATTCCACCTTGACCTCCACTTGTCATATGTTTTCCACTCATTAAACTAAAACAACCCATATCTCCAAAAGTTCCTACATATTTATTTTTATAGATTGAAGCATGACTCTGTGCACAATCTTCAATAATCTTTAAATTGTATTTTCTTGCAACTTCAATAATTTTATCCATTTCACAGGGAACACCTGCAAGATGGACAACTATAACTGCTTTTGTTTTTTTATCTATTTTTTCTTCTATTGTTTTTGCAGTTAAATTCAATGTTTCAAAATCAACATCAGCAAATACAGGAATAAGTCCTTGAAATAAAATAGGCATAACAGTTCCAGGGTCTGTTATTGGAGTTGTTATTATCTTATCCCCGGGTTCTAAATCAAGTGATGCAATTGCAGAATGAATAGCAGCAGTACCTGAACTTGTTGCAGTTGCATACTTTGTTCCAAAAAATTCTGCAAATTCTTTCTCATATGTATCTACCTCACTTCCAGCATATCTATCAAGGTATTTTGCTGTATTTTCTTTTGTTGCTTTTTTCATCATTTCATTTATAAGTTTAACCTCTTTTTCATCAAACATAATTCTTTGAGGAAATGGTTTTTTTCTCAAAGGTTTTCCTCCATCTATAACAAGTTTATCCATTTTTTCTCCTTTTTAAATTCTGAATGTTAAACTCCAGTTTCCGATTTCAGGTGGGTCTCCAGGGTCATCTTTTAATAATTCTTTATGATTTTTAACAACTTTTTCAAAACCTGAAAAATATTTTTCAATTACTTTTTTATTAAATTTTGTAAATCTTGGAATACTGAAAACTTTTTTACCAATATTTTCTGATACAGGTAAACTTCCTTTTTTACTTCTTATATCTTTTTCAGAGTTTCTTATTATTGTAGGTTTTCCATCATTATAAATGTCAATATTCTGAAAAACAGGATGCATATGAAGTGGTTTATTACATCCAGGATAAACACTAATACCTTCTTCTCTTAATGCTTCGCAGAATCTTGTTATTGAAAGTCCATTAAGTTCTTCCTTATTATAATGTGCAAGAGGGAAATACCATCCACCTTTTGTTAATCCTGAATTTTTAGGTGGTCTGTGTGTTTTTATTCCTGGAAGTGTATCAAGTAAATCACAGAAGTAGTTCATTGCCTTATCTATTTCTTCAAAAATTTCTTTGAAAATCTTAATAAATACAATGCCCACAGCTGAAGAAAGTTGATGAATTCTGTATTTGTAACCTCCCCACGGAATTCCTGTACCATTTTTTAAGTAATCAATTGTAATTTCAGAATGTCTTTCATAATGTCCAAATATAATCGCTCTTTCGTAAATCTCAAGGTCGTCTGTTAACATAATTCCACCTTCTCCAATAGGAAATGATTTTCCTGTCATTAATGAAAAAGCAGAAACATCTCCAAAAGTTCCTGTTAATTTGCCTTTATAAAAACACCAGTGTGAATGAGAGCAATCTTCAAGGACTTTTAGATTATATTTATTTGCAATTGACATAATTTTATCCATATCCGCAGGATAACCTGCATAATGGACAACAATAATTGCTTTTGTTTTTTCGGTAATATGTTTTTCTATATCAGATGGGTCTATACATAAACTATCTTCATCTATATCAGCGAAAACAACAGTTCCACCGAGAGATAGTACAGGAAGACATGAAGCCCAGTATGTTATTGAAGGACAGATTACTTCATCGCCTTTTCCAATTTTTAATCCAA
>ERZ795046.1152-NODE-1152-length-28346-cov-5.375172_pt1 | contig 28346 bp, 23 predicted proteins | sample MGYA00375130_ERZ795046 | MGnify/ENA primary metagenome ERZ795046 (study PRJEB30175, sample SAMN05720202) | activated sludge metagenome | isolation source: anaerobic digester from wastewater treatment plant | place: Japan | collected 2015-05-15 ...
CCAGATAAACAAAAACGCACCTTTGTCGGTAGACAAAAGTGCGTTTTTTGTTGGCAACAACTTGTTATTCTAATACCGGACGAAATCCCCCATTTTTTTGGACGAACTCTTGCTTTGTCGGACGAAATTTATAATCTCTTGGACGAAATCGAAATCAACGGACGAAAATCATAATTCTCAAGGTTGACTCGCCTATCTGTAATCTTCCTATTTATATCTCTCCAACAGAGGCAATAGCCATTTCAAAATCCATCGTTTCGTGGTGTCATAGTTGGAATCATAAAAGACCGCTCCGACTATCGCTTCGACATAGGGGTCGTGTTCTTTGCAAACTACTTTTTCGTGGTCGGGGATATTAGGGTCTTTATAGAAGTGCAATTCGTTATACGAATAATCGATTAACCCTTCGCAAAGCATCATCCTATGCATAGCAGCATTGTTTTCGAGATCGCTTTTCTTTACGGTTATCTCCCCTTTTGTCCTCGTTCCTTCTCGGTACAGCTTATCTGCAATAACGGATTTGAGAATCGTATCTCCCACAGTTGCCAGCCCCTCGTTGGAGTATTCCGAACCATTCTTACCTCTCCCTGGGACTTCGATTTTGATTGACCCCATTGCCTTGGCAAGCCAAGAAACGTCATTGAAGTGGTAATGGAGTTTCAACTCCAATTCTCTCATTTCTCTTTCGATTCTTTTATTTTCCATCAGATATGATCTCCATTGAAAATGACCTTGCCACCGACATTGACTTCCACTGTTTTCGTTGACTGGTTAAACCAGTCGATTACGGCAGCATACCGGTCTGTTAATTCTAACACTCTTTGATTGGCTGACCCCAGAAGTTTCCTTTCTTTCTCCGGTTGTGTTTCGTCAAAACACCCGTCCAGAACGATGTCGCAGTTCCAAAGAGCATCTTTTACTTCTTCAAACCGCCGCCCGGTAAACGAAATCACTCCAAGTCCAAGCTCATGAATTCTATCTGTCAAGACAGAAATGTTCTGTTGCAGAGTAGGCTCTCCGCCTGAATAAGTCACACCCTCAATCCCAAAGTTTGCTTTTGCTTCGGATATGATTTTCATGAGTTCATCAAGTGATAGAATATTTTTTGCCACGAGTGGTTGGTAGTCAGGATTGCAACACCCCTTACAATGAATATTGCAACCCTGGAACCATATCGTAAGTCTTTTATACGGGCCTTCTGTTTCGGTGCAACTGTTTATACTTGCAACATTAAACTTAATCATTCTCAAAGCTGAATTCAAGCCCATCCTTCGTGGTCTTTACAAGGATTTTCGCTCCCTTGAAAGAAGACAAATCTTGCTTGTTCTCAAACATGAACATTGCAAGCTCATCGAGGAGTTTATCATTGATGGCATTAAGAATGTCACGACCACCCTTGCTACTATCAGCACCACCGAGGATATAATTGATGAACTTCAACTCGTCTTCAAATTCGAGGTCAATACGGTATTTCTCCGAAATTGCTCTCTGTACCGGGCGGAGTTTTGATTTTGCAATCTTGATGCTAAACTCTTTATCCTTTATAAAGTTAAAAGGCACGATGTTGCTATAACCGATACGACCGAGTATTTCGGGGCGCTTGATTTCGTTATCAAAATAGTTTTTAACGATCTTGATGAACTCTTGCGCCACATCTTCGTTCGTGCCACTCGAAGCAACTTCCGATGCACCGAGGTTGGAAGTGAAGATAATAATGCTTTCGCTGAAATAGACCGTTTCGCCCTTGCTGTCGGTCAATCTACCATCTTCCAAAATCTGCAGGAAGATATCAAGAATTCTCGGATTCGGCTTGGCTGCTTTTTCAATTTCATCAAAGAGGATAATGCTGAATGGTTTTTCTCTGACTGCGTTCGTCAGTTGTCCGCCCTCTTCGTATCCAACATATCCCGGAGGCGCACCGATGAGTTTCTGATCGCTATTCTCTTGGGCATACTCCGACATATCGAAACGGATACAAGCCTGTTCATCTCCGAATAGGAATTTCGCAAGAGCTTTTGATAGTTCCGTTTTACCGACCCCAGTGGGGCCAACAAAGAACAATACACCTTTAGGTGCGGAACGGCTCGAAGATTTATGTATGCCGGTCAACCCCATATAGGCTTTTACGACTACTTTTTCTATCTTCTCTATTGCCTCTTCTTGACCGACAACCCTCTCGCCTAAAATCTTCTTGATATTTTTGACGGACTTATAATCGAGCTTTTCCCAGGGGTTATCCTTTTCGCCATACTTGAACAGAAGGTAAAGTTGCTCGAACGGCATCTTGCCTTCTTTCCTCGACAGCCTTGCCATTTGGACAATCTCACGATTCGTGAAATCGTCAAGCATATCAACATACTCGTTTTTCTTATCGCAAGTGAGCAAGGTTTCACCCGGTTTGAGCTTGATCTCAAATCCGCTTTCGACCTTTTCGAGCATCTTTTCTCTTTCTTCTCTATCGGGTTTGGAAAGAGTCAAGCACGATACTTCGGGGTTACCCTGATAGAACGAAATCGGGAACATCGCAGCTTTGCTCGTCACGAGAATGATTGTGCTTTCGTTTACATCCGAATTCAAATACTCGACTTTCTTATCTTTGATAGCCTTGCCGAGCATCGTCAAAAGTTCTCTTTCATCGGGTGGGAGTTGTCCACCGGCAGTGAAAAGATAATCAGCCCAGTTTAACACGAATGCAATCTTTCTGTTCGGTTTCTTCAGATTCTTAAAGATGATATTGAAGATCTCCGCAGGTGTTTTGAAAAGACCGCTACCGGTTTTCTCTTCCTGTTTCGGTGCGTTTTCCTCTTCATCGTCAAAAGAATACTCGTCCCCTTCCACCTTGACCTCATCGATAACATCGAGTCTCGACACATCGCCATCAACTCCCTCGATTCGATCCCAGTAGAGAACATCATCGTAGTCCATACCTTTCAACATATCCATCAAATATGTTTTTAGATCTACGATCTGTTTCTTTTCGTTGAGATATACATCACCAACGTTCCCATCAAGAATGATGCATTTCTTGATACCGATTTCTCTTCTTAATCTGTTAAAAGTAGTTTGAAGTGCCATATTTCTTACCTCTTATTTTTATTCGTGTTAAATGTTTGATATTTCATCGTGGCGTTCTTATCCGGGTTACTCCATATTTCCTGTGAGGCTGTGATTTTTACACCATAAACCTCCTCAAGATCTCTTAAGAATGGCTCGATGTCCTTTTGACAGGCTTGCCCTTGATATCCGTGGAAGTCATATATAAATCGTCCATCCAGGAACACACGGAACTCTGCCTTTTCGCCACTTGCTTTTAGCGCCACCAGCACGACTTCGTTCGTTTCTCTCTGGATTCTAATATTCCGCTTGTCAACGATAAAGCCCCTCGCCTCGATTGCTTGCATGATGATTTTCAGCGATTTTTTTCTAACCTTTTCACCGACAATCTCCGCTGTCGCAGCCGACCGAATCGTGGCAACTTGTTCTTGCGGTGATCCTTGACTTTCAGCCATCACCTTTTCTATGGTTTCACCATCAAGCCGAGCCGCCTCAAGTTCCGCTCTGATCCTTGCCTTTTCTTCCTCAAGGCGAGATTCGTAGGTGCCACTCATCAGGTGCTTTCCTTCGGCAATCAACTGTTCGCCCGAAAGATGGCTGTTTTTTAGATAGGCTATATAAACGAATTGACGAAGGACTGCATCTTCTATCCCGTTCAGCAGTACTTGTACTTCATCGCTTTCCGTTATGACACCATCTGCATTAGCAACCAATCTGCGGCGGCTTTCTGCTATTTGGGCACCGAGTATCTCGGTAAGCAACTCTCTGAACTGAATAATCCGACCGGAGGCAAGGTCATCTGCTTGCGCTTGCAGTTCGTTAGCACTCCTAATGGCATCTTCCCGGTGGGCATATCTTTGGTCGTGATTGTTCATGCTCACAACACCCATCTGTGCCTCTTCGTCTGCCTTTTTTCTAACAGCCTTGATCTTTTCTTCAAGTGCCTGCCGCTCTGCTTTGATGCTTTCAGCAAGACTCTTTGCTTCGGGAGTCATTAACTTGCCTGATGCCTCTTCAGCCTGGCGCAACAGTTCGTCAAGTTCTTTCAGCCTTGCTTCCGCAACTTCACACACACTATTGCATTGTATGGCTATCTGTTCATAGTCCACTTGCACCTGTTGGCTCATTCGCTACCTCCTTTTAATGAAAATACTATATCTCTCCACCCCTCAACCGTTGGCTTGTCAAACGGGATCTGACGTCTTTCGGGGTGCTGGAATCCGTTTCGGCACATACGAAGTTTGTGTAGCGCATTCGCCTCGCTGGACTTAATAAGCCCACTACTTTCCGCATTATCAATCAACTCGTTAGCCTGGGTCGTGTTATCCGCATTCAGTAAATCCCTCAAATCATACTGCATCTTAACGACCAGATCACAAATCGCCTCTTTGTATTTTCCACGAGCAAGATACTCATCGATGTATTTTGAGGTGATTTTGTCGGGGTGAGATGCCGAGGTTTTTTCTATGGAAAGCACTTCGTGGACAGGTTCGTAAATCGCAAAGTATAAACCTAAAACCTTATATTCCTTATCCGCATACTGTTTGTACTTGTCAATTTTCTTCGCCGCCGCCTGCATCGTTGAATAGGCATTAAAGAAGTCATCCGAATTGAAATCGTCTCGCAAAGTATAATCGGAATAGTTCTCGATTCCGAGCATTGCGTTCAACTTCCAGAGGTTTGCCCTTAATGTTTCAAATTCCGTAGCAATACCAGTTTCGGCATCAATCCGCTCGTTTTCCAAAACATTATTCATATATACTTCAACGACATTTGCCACTCCGAGTATATCGTGAGTTTCAAACCCGGCAGTATCAAGTGCTTGATAGACAAGTTCGGGTTCTTCAACATCCTTCGTGGTCTCGGTAAATCTGCGGATATACTCTTGGTCGTTGATTTTTAATACTGCTTTTAGAGGTTGCAAAACAGTATTTTTATAAATCATATTATCAAGTTTGATTTCTCCGCAACTCTCGGTGAACAACTGCGTTCCATATTGAATCAGATACTCTTGCCACTCTTCGGCTTTTCCGAAAATAGCATTCATCTTGAGCAGAACATCTACCCTTTCGTCAACAGAATTGAAATGATCAAAGACATGTAAGAGATATCTTTCAAGCATCGTTTTACCTTTTAATGCTTGCGTCACATAAAGAATTACCCTTCCAATCTCGCCATCAAACTCCGTGTCTTGATAAATCTCATACACCTTTTCGCAAATTGACCGGAATTGTTCTTCAGTTGCTTTGCGCTCGACAAGGAGCTGGATTTCAAGAACATCTCCGAGTTTTTCGCAAGGAATTCTAACATTGTAGGGAGAATAGTATTTGCACCCTGCAAGGTCCAATAAAGCAAACTCCGCATTCTCATCTATCAAATCAAGAATGGCTCTCGAGTCGGTTTCTGATATCTTTATACTGCTATCGATGCCCTTGACTCCGAATCTTCCACGATTGATGAAAAGTTTACAAGGTCTTGCGGCTTGCTTTGTGATATCGAACGGGATGTAAATATTCTCGATGTTTTCCAGATCGGACATATCAACAGTTGGAACAGCAAATTGCCCTCTGTCGATACCCATGAATTTATATTTTTCTTTCGCAAGAAGACACTCGGTCATCACCGCCGAAGAATAATAACGAGTGAAAAATGCGGTTTCGTCCGAGGTTTCAAATCCATACTCTACTCCGGAAGGTTTAATGGTAAGGGTCATACCTCCTTCTTTACGGACTTGCATCTTCTGCGGCTCTTCGGTTTCATACGAGATCATCCGCTCTTCAGCCTTAAGACCGATTTTTGTCCTATTCGCATTGATGTAATCTTCCATCCCGCTTATATCGACATCGACTCTATCGAGGAACTCTTCACCAAGGAAAGAAGATGCAAATGTAGTATAAGCCTGGTTGCTGACTACATCAAACTTTCTCGTAACAGGGCTATAAAAAATGTCTTTGACTTTCACCTTTTCCGCGCCGGTAGGGATAGCACCTTCCCGCAACATCTTTTTGCCTTTATCCGTCAATGATAATTCGGCCATTCTGATGACCGAGAAATAATGCCCCAGGAAATCACTCGGTGCGAACCGCGAAGAAATGATATCCGTACTCATTAGGTTGGCAATCTCTCGTCCGAAGATATAGTGCAGATCTTTGGGAATGCCAAACTTCATCAAAACATCCACAATCGTGTCTTCCCGATTTGCATTATTCAGCAATAAATTGAGAATGATGTAAGCGATACCAGAGGCTTTTCTGACTTCGTTATATGTTACGCTCGTCCTATAAATATAAAGAGGAAAAGGAACGGTCGTGGTTTTTATCACTTTTAAGATTTTTTCCTCCATATCAGCCTCCTATAATATCGCTTGCAACAAGCACTCTGCCACGGCTATAAATCGTATCGATTATCTTCTCATACACGTGGAAGTTAATTTGATCACGAGACCTATCGCCCGACAAGTCTGGCAAATCAATAACCCCAGCCTCCGACAAGAACTTTCTCGCTCCAACGATTATCAGCAGTTTTCTGGCACGGGACAATGCAACATTGATACGCTCGAACTTCTTGATGAATTCGGCATCAAATCTGTTTCCGCTTGGGTTACGAACCATTGATAGGATAATAATATCTCGTTCATCCCCCTGAAAGTCATCAACCGTACTGATAATCAAGCGTTCATCCGGTTTGCCTGAAAAGCCGTTAAACTGCAGACTCTTGCGTTTTTTCTTTATCAGACCGGCTTGATCTCCGTATGTACAGATAACACCGACACTCGGTCTTTCATCGACCTTCTTATCCCCACTCACCCGAATCTTGCCTTGCTTAACCAGGTCGGTCGATGCAATATCAAGTTCCCGGAGCAACCTCATAGCAACTTCCGCTTCTTGCTCGTTTATCTTGGAAGTGCTACCCTCATACGCACTGGATTCTTTTTGGTCGCAGTCGATGAAGTAGACGTGATACTTTGGATCGATTATGGACTGCCCATTGATTTTCACGGTCAACCCGTGTTCTTTCTCTACATCTTGCTGTTTCTTTCCGATTGTCAGTCCTTTCCCCGTACCGCCATAGAAGTGATTAAACACCTCCATGATATGACTGTGGCAGCGATACTGTTTTGTCAGCATCACCCTAAAGTCATCGGGGACTTTTTCGTAAAGGGTCTTGAAGAAACACTCCTCATACAAGGCGGTATACTCTTCATTCTTTTCTTTGGTAATAATGCTCTCGTCAAGACCATCAAAGTCATCGCTACGAAGATGGCGCAAGTCATACATCGGCGGTAACTGACGATGATCGCCGACAAGGATAATGGTCTTTCCATAGAGAATCGGAATCAGCAAATCAAGGAAAGAGGACTTCGATACTTCATCAACGATGACAACATCGATACCTTGCTTTCTTATATCTACCGACTCAATTCCATATTTGCCGAGTTCTTGAAGTTGGGACTGGGTAAAGCGATCAGGGCTTGTGCAGGTGATGCCGAACACATTAACGCAGTTATAGAGTTCTCTGGTATAGGACTGCCTATCTTCCTCTATTATGTCATCCTGGGACAGATAACGAATGATTTCCTTGAACATAGGAATTTTGGCTATGTTCGCTGCGTTCATCGCATTGTAGTCGTATTCGATCCTCGTCCATTCCTCTCTAATGATATCGAAAGCCTCGTCAAGGTTATCGGAATCATACTCTTTTATGATGTTGAAATCACGGAAGAACCGGGTGATTTTCTGTTTTAACGATGAGCTTAACTCGCCATATTCCGCAATGCCCTCGTTGCTACCCAAGTCCTCGTAGGCTTTCTTATTCTCGGAGATACTCAACTGGATGTCTGCTATCTTTGCGGTGATGTCTGCCTCGTTGTTTTCGTGCGGTTTGATTTCGTTTTCAATTTTAGATATAATCTCCGCTATAAGTGATTGCAAACGAATCCTAAATGCGGTCAAATCTTCGGGCAGTCTCTTCAATAGGTCTTTGTTAGTCACGGCATTCGGAGCAATCGCAAAAATGATACTATCGGAAAAATCAAATTCCGTAGTTGCTTGCGCTTGTTTTATTTCCTTGCCGATTGCTATAAGTTCACCTTGGTATTCCTTATACTTTGCATAGTTCGCATCGCCCTCTTGAGGAGCTTCGTCCGTATCCGGGTCTCTTAACCCCTGCATAATACTTCTCAATTCGGACTGACGAGATTTTAATGCCACCAAGTTGTCTTCCGACAAGACATGCGACAACTCTTCCTTTATAGCATCAATGTTTACTCGAATGAGGTCGGGAACCTTGTCAACAGTCAACCCACTGAAACATTCGTATGATTGTAGGAGCTGTTCCACCGCGGCACGATATCCTTGGATATACTCTTCCACCGCGCCGTCCGTGGAGAATCGATAGTTTTCGATATACTTTTCGGTTCGTCTATATTGCTCGATGATTTCCTTTATTTCGCCGAGTGCCGCCCTCTGGGTTTCGAGGTGTTCATTGAGCTTGTTAATAACGGTTATTAGTCTATCCCTCTCGGCTTCCGCTTTAGCATTATCACGTTTCAACCGCAATAATCTGTCATATTCCATACGGAGCCTTTTCATCTCCTCATTGAATATGGCTTTATTCTCTTCAAAATGCTCAAAGCGGTTTACTTGTCTTTCGAGGTTTCCGCTTATGTTCGCATAGAAATTATCTACGAGCCTTTCGGGACTATAATTCGTATCTTTTCCGTTCTGCGAAGGAATCAACCGCAAGGGACGAATTTCTGGTATTTTCGGCAAACGTTCAAACACATTGTCGATTGCTTTATGCGTTTCCGAAGAAATCAATACCTTCTTTCCTTGCTTGGCAAGTTGAGCCGTTATTTCCGCGATTACTTGCGTTTTGCCGGTTCCCGGAGGTCCTTGCAAAAGGAAAATACTCTCGCTTGCTAAAGCCCTTCTAACGGCGAGTTTTTGCCCATCGTTCAAACTTTCCAAACACCAGTCGGGTTCCTTTTCGGACAGTCTTGATATCTGTTTCAGTTCGCCGGGAGCAAACAAATATGTAGGCAAGTATGGGTTTTTCACATAACCGCCAGCAATGGATGCCAGGGCTTTTTCTTGCCTTTCGATTTTCGCTTTTTCAGCCCGGTTATCATATACGAGATATTTGGGTTCAATTGCCTCGATGTTTTTAGTGATCTCGCTGTTTTTATCCGTTATATCTGTGGGACGGAAATAAATGCGATAAACTCGGATAGTTTCGTTTTCGATTTTTATCGCTTTTTCATTCGCTAATTGCTTTTGCAGTTCCTCTTCTATTGCCGCTTTTTCTTCGTTCTTTTGCGCCTTATATTGGATCTCTAACTGCTTTTCTTTTTCTTTTCTTACTCTATCAATCTCTGCCTGGCAACTGATCGCAAGGCTCTTTTCTTTCCTTGCAATTAATTTCTGGTTGCGGCGAATAAAGAAATCTCTCAATGAAATCGATGCTTTGATTTTTTCTACTTCGTCATAATAAACGAGATCAACGGCTTCGGCTTTCCCTCGCAAGTCCTCAAGTTGCTGATCCAACTCGTCCGCCGACAATTTCGATTTTCTCGCCTTGTCCATCTGGGCACGAATATCTGCGTGTTGCTTTTTCCGTCTCTCTTCCAAGGGAGCAACTGCTTTAGCAACTGCAGCATCATAGGCTCTCTTTACTTCTTTGTCGGAATTCGCCGCAATATCCTTTTCAAGAGAGTCTTCAAGTTCTCTGACATAGGCAGCCAACTTATCATCAAATCCCTTCTCAATAATAGGGATTTGCACGGACATAAATCTCTCTAAATCATTGCTGATTATACTTGCATACTTGCCCTCGACTTTTTTACTCTCCTGCTCATATGCCTTTTCATATCTTTTTTCAAGTTCGGTCAAATCCGGCTCAACATCCACCGAGGCAAAGAGATACCTTTCCCCAAGCAGATACTGATTAAAGCGATATCCTTTGGGGAGATTACCATTTTCATCATATTGCGGTGCAAACTTCGATAAACCCATCGCATCTTTGGTATATCGTTGCAGGTAGACTTCAAACTTGGGTCTTCCACGTCCATTCTTTCCGATGGTTTGAGAGACGATTTCTTTCCGATTGCGCTTAATGCATACGCAAATCAAGGGGAAACTGTCCGACCCCTGAATATTCCGAGAAAGAATGACTTGTTCCCCTTTTGCGAATTGCGGAACATTATCAAGCAATAAAGCCGAAAGCCTTTCTTCATCTCTTCTGTATGCCTCTTTTGTAATCATGTAAGAGTCGCATACTTCAATGCTGTCTATGGCTTCGCATCTTTCCGACTGCTTTCCTAAATAATATTTTCGGAACTGGATATATTCTTTCCACTTGTCCAAAACTGCGATAGTTTCGCCTTTGTTTGGAACCGGGAAGACATTTTCGCAAAGGTCCAGAATGAAGTCATTCGTTAAAATCTCATCGTGGATATCTCTTGTCCCATAATCCGGAACCGTTATGCTCCGTCCGCCGGCGAGAAACGAAGTAGTGGCAAAAGCACAGGCGGCATTACACAAAACTGCCCGTTCACCGAACTTGGCAACATTGCTATCTATCAATTCGATACCTTTAACTGTTACCGCCGTAACTGAATCGAATGTCAGATCTCCGATCACGATGACGTCATAGTTGGCGGGTAAAATCCTGGAGATGAACTCATCGTGTTCGGGTCTAATAACAATATTATAAATGCACTTCTTTCCGCGCCGGTTCTCTTGCATCCTACGGTCGAACCCAGGCATAGAAATGAAATACCTTTTATTAACCATGGAAGGAAAAGCTCCTCCCACGAAGGATTGGAGTGTTTCGGCAGTATTTCCTATTTTTCTTTTGATAATTTCGTATTGGTCAGTCAGAGAAGTGGTGTAAAAATCATCTTTCCCCCAAGCCTTCTCGCCCAATCCGGTAGTGAGATTATCAATAAAATTGAGATACAAGTATGCCATTTCGGTTTACCTCACTTGCGCACGAAAGACCGATATTTTTCAAAAATATCCAAGTAGTCAATAAACTCCTTTAATTCTGCTGGTGTCGACTGGGCCGTAATACGGGCAATCTTATCCAATAAAATAGTCTTTGTGAATTCATCCAGCCCATTAAGGCACTGCACCAAAGACACCTCTCTTTGAAGAACTGCGTTCTCTTTTGAAAGGCGATCAACTTCATTCGTCAGCTGCTCGATGGATGCAATAGACTCTTTCTTTTCTTGCACACTATCCTTCAAAATGCTCGAAATACGATTAACATACTGCGCCAAAATATCGGCATTGGATTCGTCCAACACCAATTCCAACTCTTCTTCACTTTCTTTTCCAAACAGATAGAAAATCTTTATCTGCTTATCTTTCGGGATATCGGAAAAGTTTTCGAGGTTTCGATAATTATAAATAGTGACCTTTGAAATCTCTAAATACTTTATCAAATCGGATACCTTAATAGAAAATTTCGTGACGAGCCTTTCAAATAGTTTAGTAGTCATAACGCACCTTCCATAATTAGCGATGAATCTGTTATACACTTTTAATCATTGCTTGTCAATATCTTCGGTATAAAATGGTCTATTTTTGAAAAGTTTTTCCGTCCGTCTGGGTTTTTTCAAAGTCCAAATTAGTCCACAAGTCCTTTTTAAGACTGATTTTTATTGTGAAATAATCTTTAACATATGCGGATATGGCTTGACTTTTTCTGCTTTTAGAGCAATATATCATATAAAAACGGAGTATTTTATATGGATCAAAAGCAGAAAGAAAAAGAAATAGATTATCAGCTCACAAAAATGCTGATATATACCCTTTTAGACAAAAACTACATATCCAAAGAAGATGCCTCAAAAATGCTCAACATGGCGAAGGAAAAATTTTCAACGATTACGGGAGCCGTGGATACATTATGAAAAATCGCAAAGTTAGAATACTGATACCACAAAAAACCGAATTTCAAAGCCCTATGAAAAAACGTGTGGTTGCCGTCTATGCAAGGGTTTCCACCTCTTCGGATGAGCAATTGAATAGTTTTGAAGCTCAATCGGACTATTATCAAAAGTTAGTCCAAACTCGCCATGATTGGGAGCTATATAGGATCTACCAAGATGCCGGGATTTCAGGCACTTCGGTCAAGCATCGTCAAGGATTCAAAGATATGATCGCTGATGCCTATGCGAAAAAATTCAATTTGATTATTACAAAATCCCTCTCTCGGTTTGCGCGGAACACATTAGATACATTGACCTATGTTCGTAAACTGAAAGAAATCGGCTGCGAGGTCTATTTTGAAAAAGAGAACTTATGGACACTCGATTCAAAGAGCGAATTCTTTATTACCATCATGTCAGGACTTGCTCAAGACGAAAGCCGATCGACTTCTGAAAATGTACGGTGGGGAAAGCAAAAAGCCTTTGCTGATGGGAAATACTATGCCCCATTCGCCCATTTCCTCGGCTATACAAACAAGTGGGAGATAGTCCCCGAAGAAGCAAATATCGTTAAAAAAATCTTTGAATACTACCTTTCTGGGTATACTTACTATTCCATTGCCACTCTTTTGACTGAACAACACATCTCCACCCCTACCGGCGATAAGGAATGGAAACATTCTACTGTTAATAGTATATTAACTAACGAAAAATATAAAGGCGATGCGTTGCTGCAAAAGAAGTTTATCGCGGACTTCCTTACAAAAAAGGCTCAAAAAAATACCGGCGAATTCCCTAAGTATTATGTTGAAGATGGACATCCGGCAATAATACCACGGGCAACTTTCGACTTTGTTCAAGAGTGTATTAAATCCCGCTGTCCACAAAGATATGGGTCGACTCCGACAAAATCCATCCGCTATTCTTGCGCTCACAATCTCTCGTCAAAAATTATTTGTTGCGATTGTCAAAGCGAATATGGTCGATTCAGCGCACACAATTACAAAGGAAAACGAGACTTTTATTGGCGTTGTGTTCGGTTTTACTCCGGGACAAAATGTTCAAGCCCTTGGTATCGGAGCGAAAAGTTGGATTCATTCTTTCAACTGTTTTTTCAATATCTCCTTAAAGAGCGACCCCACATATTTTCTTTCGTTCGAGAAATGACATCAGTTTCGGGCTATTCTAATATTACGGACCTTGCCTACCAAGCATCGGCACTAACGATTCCCCGGTCTGCTTATTACATTATTATAAATAAGGTTTTCACCACACATTGTGGCATATTAATTTTCTCTTTGTTTAACGGCTCCTTCCTTGCGTTCGACATAACAAAAAAAGAGTTCTCCGACATCTCCAAAACAGAGGTCGAAAAACTCCTTCATTTCACTCTTTAATTTGCGACATTGATTATCGTAAGGTTGGCATCTTTTGCGTAATTGACCGTATAAAAGGTGCCGCCTTCGTTCTTTGTTAGATAGCAAATGCAGTAGGCGCTATTATCAACCAGGTGGCGATTCCGCTTATGCATACAACCTCGTGTGTATTTCTCCGAGGTTTATACAACCTTATCAGCCTTTCCCTTGATGTCCGCATAAACCATTTTATCTTCAGTCTTCCAAAGCCGGTCTTGATCCTGACACGGAAGAATTAATATCAATTTTACTTCGGGATGTTTTTCTTTTGCCTTTAAAACCACCTCGGCAGCGAGGGTATCAAAACCTAATGCACCCCCGGCGCCGAAATAAATCACCCCTTTGCCTATCAATTGCTCTACCACTTCCTCGGTTTTGCGTTTGATAGACTCATAGTCCCTTTCCGGAATATCACGATGTCCAGTAAAACAACATGTCCGCTCTCTCATCGTTTATCCTCCCAAAAGAAAAAACCGCTGTCAATTAAAAACAGCGGCTCGCATTTGTCTTACAAAAGTGCCGCCCCCTTACGAGAACGGCACTGTGAAATATACCCTCACGTAAGTTACCACACTTCTTTTTCGCTCACAGTACCTTTGTAGGAAATTGTAAACGCGATTGGATATAATTCCACCGAGGGAATATATCCTACAAAAAGGCACCTATTTAACTCGTGAGCGATAAAACGAACGGGGTTCGTCTTGTTAGAGTTATTTAGTTTGTTGAAAAAGAAATGTGGTATGGTTATTATACACCATTTCGGTGGGAAAAGTCAATGTTATAGGGCACCATGCGGTTACTTTTATCACCTTTTTTCCTAAAATGCCCTCAAAAATGATTCCCACTTTTATTTTATTGTCACATCCCGTTCCAGTCCGTTCCGGAACTTAAAGCTCAAAACCTTATTTCTTTTTACCGTGATCGTTTCGACCATTATGATGAACAGTCTCGGTTCAAACTCTGTTATCGCATTATCACGGCTCGACAATTCTTTCATAAAAGCCATTATCAAATCACCCTTTCTGACCTTTTCGTCCCTTCCGGTGGTTAACTTTCTAACTTCAAAATCCAGATTTTTATATCTTTCTTCAAGTGAGTTATACTCCTTCCAGAATTCCGCTTGGTCTTGCGATACGCGTGAGTTCTTTTCGATAGCCTTTCTTATCATTTCCGAAACCACACTTTGCTCTTCGAGTTTAGATCTAATAATCACATCCAACTCGACTGTATCCGAAAGAACAGAATGGATCTCTTCGCATTCCCGTAAGAGCATTTCTTTTATCTCCATCACCCCATTCATCGCCTCAATAAACCCTCTCTTAAGCTCTTCCTCCGTAACAAATTGGGTTTTGCAAGGATTATCAGGACTTTTTTTATTGCACAGATAAACAGTTTTGCGATACTTATCATTGGAATGCCATACCTTTGTCCCATAATACGAACCACAATCCCCACAAATAATTCTCGAAGAAAAAACCGTGTTCCCGCTATAACTCCTTCCGATCCCTTTTCTTCGTGCAATCTCTTGTTGGACTATCTCGAATTCTTCCGGTGGGATAATCGCTTCATGGCTATTCTCAACATAGTATTGTGGAATTTCACCTTCATTCTTTTTTGTTTTCTTTGTTAAAAAGTCTACCGTAAAAGTCTTCTGCAATATAGCGGAGCCCTTATATTTTTCATTCGTCAAGATGCTTATTATCGTTGTGGAATTCCATTCTTTTCCCCTTTGCGATGCCGTGGGAACTCCGTCCTCCGTTAGTTCGGTAGCAATAGTATACGGTGTTTTACCGAGCATAAATTCTCTGTAAATGCGCCTTACAATCTCCGCTTCTTCAGGAATCACCTTCGGTAACTTATCTTCCCCCCTTTTATAGCCGAGGAACTGTTTATAAGGCAGGTATATTTTACCGTCTGCCGATGCCTTGCGTTTACCCCAGGTCACATTGTCCGAAATGGAGCGGCTTTCATCTTGGGCAAGGGAACTCATTATGGTCAAAAGCACCTCGCCTTTGCTATCAAGGGTATAAATGTTTTCTTTCTCGAAATAGACCTCGATACCTTTTTCCTTGAGTTTTCGGATCGTTACCAAGGAATCGACCGTATTTCTCGAAAAACGGCTGACCGATTTCGTGATGATTAGGTCAATCTTCCCGGCAAGGGCATCGTTTACCATTTCCAGAAACCCTTTCCTTCTTTTCGTACTCGTTCCCGTTACCGCTTTATCCGAATACATTTTTACAAACTCCCAATCGGCTCGGCTCTTTATGTAATCGGTATAGTATTTGATTTGAGCCTCATAAGATGTTTCTTGCTCTTCGCTATCCGTGGAAACACGAGCATAGGCAGCCACTTTGCGTTTCTTAAAGCTAACGTCATTTGCGGTTATGGGCTGAAATGTTTTTGTTGCGGGTATAACTGTTACTTTCGGCATTGTCTATTTCTCTCCTTTAATTTTTCTCCGAACTCTTTTCTTTTTTCATCCGTCCAGGTGGATTTCCTCGAATGGTACTCCCAGTGCCTTGTGATCTCCGTCCCGTCCTTCATCTTGAATAAAAGGGTGTTATTTTCAATCGGTATGATTTTTTCGACTTTTTCTTTTAAAGCAGTAGCGTTTAACTGTTCGACTTCCACGACATCACAAGTGACCGCCGTAAGGATATCTTCGGGAATGGTCTGCGTCTGTGGACAGAAGTCTTTTCCTTTTTGCGAAGAAGTGCTGCAAACCCATGCTACCGTATAGTAGGTTTTCTTTCGGCGATAATGAACCCCACAGCAGGGGCATTTAATCATCCCGAAAAACGGGTATTCCGGCTTTGTTTCCGCTGCTACTTTTTCCCCATATTCGTTTCGACGCCTTGCCATTTCTTCCTGAATAAAATTGAATGTTTCAAGCGGAATAATCGCCTCGTGGGTTTCCTCTGCGTGATACTTTGGCAACTCTCCCCGGTTTCTTCTCCATTTTTTCGTAAGATAATCGGTAGTATAGGATGTTTGAAGAATCAAGTTCCCGGTATAGTTGTAATTTTTCAATATTCCGCTGACCCCTGCGTGATTCCAAAGACCGCCACCGCTACTCGGTATTCCTTCGGCATTGAGCATCTTCGCAATCTTCACATATCCGTGTCCGTCCAAGTAATACTGAACGATCTTTTTAATGACCGCCGCCTCTTCGGGAATTATCTCAAAACGTCTGTTAATCAACTTATAGCCGTAGATATGCCCGCTCCAGGGCTTTCCTTCTTCAAAACACTTCTTTATTCGCCACCGCATATTCTCACTGTTTGAAAGGCTTTCTTCCTGGGCATATGCAGCAAGAATGGTGAGCATCAATTCGCCCTCGGTGGTAAAAGTGCTTATGTTCTGTTCTTCAAAGAAAACTTCAACCCCCAGGCTTTTCAATTCTCGAACCGTTTCAAGCAAAACCACTGTGTTCCTTGCAAAGCGCGATATAGACTTCGTTATGATGAGGTCGATATTCCCCTTTTTGCATTCGCCTATCATTGTGATGAACTGCTTTCTACCTTCTTTCGTCCCTGAAACCGGTTCATCGGCATATACTCCGCAAAATATCCAACCGGGTCGCTTTTGAATGTAGTCTTGGTAATAGCTGATCTGCGCCGAAAGCGAATGCATCAACGATTCTTTTTCATAGGACACTCGTGCATACGCGCACACACGCTTTAACCGCATAGACGGCATTATTCTCGGTGTTATATTCTCAACATTTCTTTCCATTCCAAGCCTCCTTTCTCGCTTTCGCAGAACACTCACGAGAGCAATAAACTCTATGCGGATTACCATATGCCGTGAATGCTTTCCCGCAAACCGGGCAGACATAATCATACATAGCTTTTAAGTTTCTTTTTTCTCGGTGCTTTGACCACCAGGCCATCCGGCAATCATAATTACAAAACTTCTTTTGCTTTTTCTTTTGAGTGAAGAATAGGATTTTTCCGCACTCCAGGCAAACGGAGCATCCATCGACTTTAGCGCGGGTTATAATTGATTTGACCGTATTAGGCGAAAAGCCCATTATGGCACCAATTCTGCTATAACCTAATCCCTGATTATGAAGTTCAAAAATCCTTCGTTTCTCTTCGATACTTTTCATCTGGACACCTCCTCTTTTAGGGTAGTCGTATATTACCTCTAAAACAGGAATATATCCAGTCATTTCGAGCCTTTATAACGGAAAAAACTCGACAAATTGATACGATATTTTTCGCATATTTTTGTCTCGATTTTCGCATAGTCTTCTTCCGAAATAATGCCTCTGGCAAGCATCTCTTTAACCATATTCATCGTTAGACTATAGTCGGTATAACTCTTATACATTTCCTTTTCCATACCTCTCCCTTCGCCCTTCTGCCGAACAAGCACGTGAGCAATAAACTCTATGCGGATTGCCATACGCAGTGAATTCTTTCCTGCAAGTCGGACAAACATAGTTATATATGGCTTTTAATTGCCGAGCATCACGATGCTTTGACCACCAAGCAAATCGACAAACATCGCAGCAGAACTTCTTTTTCTTTCTGTGTGGGATCACGGGTATGGCTTTACCGCATTCCAAGCAAACCGATGCCCCACTGCCTTTATCATATTTTTGAAAAAACGATTTTATCGTGCTGGACGCAATGTTTACTTGCAAGGCAATCTTGCTATATGCCAGTCCTTTTTCTCGCAATTCAATAATGGTGCGTTTCTCTTCATTCGTCATTTGGACACCTCCTTCACTGTATGGAGAAAAACACCCCCGTTTTTTAGGTGTCCGAGCAAAAAAAAATAAGCCTACCCCGGATTTTTCTTTCCGAGATAGGCTATTTCGTTACTTTTCTGCTTCGTTTTTGTCCTTCGAGAGCTGCTTTATCACCTGGTTCGTACCGGTTGCGGTCAAGCCACTCGCGCCGCCAATGATAATCGCCACGAAAATGTTCTCTGCCGGGATAATTGAAGGTACTGCAAAAAACGCAATAACTCCGAAAACCACACCAAGCCCCGTGGCTATGAGCGGAATAAAGCGATTGAACTTTTCGTTGTTCACCACTGACTTTATAAGGTTGATAACCCAATAAACGATGGTCGCAATCGCCGGGACGGATATCAATTCCAAATACTGCTCCATAATAATACCTCCTATTTATGAGCTTGTTTGTTTAGGTGCTTTTCGATCTGGTCGATTGCCGTGGTGACAGGGCCGTCACACCCTTGCTCTTTCAGACCTTTCAAGCACGCAAGGACACCATATGTCAGCAAGGTCTGTTCGTCCTTGATGGATTTGATGTCCTCATCCTTCTTGTTCTGTTTTAAGTACCAGCGGTAAACCGTAAAAATCACTCCGAAGATAATTCCGAGTGCCGTGATCACCGCCGCGACAGTGATAATGGTCTCACTTGTTACCGTCATCTTTCATCTCCCTCCTTTGTGCCGCTCGTTTGAGCATCTCAAGGAACTGCTGTGTCATGAACTGCGACAACAGCTCCGAAATGTTGACCTCAAGTGTGGCCGACATTTCAACATACTTCTTCTCCGCATCTGCCATACCGCACCTCCTTACATCAAGGTCAAAGTGAAGTTCCCGGCACGGAAAAGAGGCACATAGTTGGCCGATACCGTGATAGGTGACGTCAAAGCGCCGTAAACAATCAACTGTCCACCGCTTGCCTGGGTAAACAAACCGAAGTGGGTAATCGTACCCCACGAGCCGGTTGCCTCCGGGAAGAAGATGATGTCGGTGTTCGATACGGAGCCGTTTGCCGGGGTTCCCATCACCTGGGTTGCCGTCTGTCCCGAAATGCCGATAACACTTCGTGCGTAGCCAAGGGTGCTGGAAGGTTCGGTAAAGTTGCCACCCGCCGCCGTGGGTTCGGTTGTAGAGAGTCCCATGTAACAGTTGGAAAGAGAACCGCTCCCCTTTCCGATCAGCCCATTGAGAATCGCCGTACTGCCTGTGTTCGTGAATGCCATAATAAAATCCTCCTTTTATACTTCTGTTATTGTTTTGGTTTCGTTGTCCCAGAAGAGCTTTTTGTAAAAAGGCAAATCCTTAATCGTGATAAAATACCCACCCAAGGTTTCCTCATACTCCGACCATCGGCAAGCCTTGCTATATACACTCTTCATCTTGTTCGCTTCTACGTCATAGTAATAAATTCCCTGGGGATAACTCGTACTGCCATAGTTAGACCAGAAAAGATACCCCCCGGGGATTTCCTTTTTGTCGATATAGGATGCTTGCGTAAAAGAACTGTAAACGGATACAAATCGTTTCGTATCTCGATAATATCGGTACATTCCGTAATTGTTAGAAACGAAGATATATCCATCTTCCAAATTCATCAGCTTGGTCCAGTAATAACCGCCGTTATAGACCAAGGTTATCGTCCGAGTGGTTTTGTTATAAACACGGATTCCCCCGGTATAGGAGCTATTGTTGCTATAGAAGATAATTTCATCTCCGTCTTCCAACACCCCGGTCCCGGCATTCCCGGTCGCAAGCCGAGTGATTGTATCTTCATCTTCATCGTAGAAGTAAATCGAACCATCTCCGTTGTAATTGGAAACAATAAGACAACCACCGGGGACCGCTCTCGCAAGCCCGTAATAGGTATTTGAAAAGGTTGTGTCTTGAGCGACCGTTTTTGTCCGGTCATCATATACCCAAACCCCGGTATACGATTGGGAGATAAAGAATATCTTATGCCCGCACTTGAACGATGACTGGTAATAATATGAGGTGTATCGAGTAGCCGTAGCGTTCACAAAATCATATACCAGTATTCCGCAGCTGTTGTTTTGAGAGTAAGCGATCAAACAGTCATTAACCTCATCGTAATAAGCATTGCTCCAATAGGAATAACTGTTATAAAGAAAAGCATCTTCCTGGGTATCATAATCGAAATAGTGAAAGCCGGAATAGTTCGATGAGCCTATAAATAATCCGTTTTTCACCTCGACCACATAATTCCAATAGCACCCGGAGATGTCTTTTCTTATGGCGGTCTTTCTTTCCTTATCGAAATAAATGTACCCACGATAGGATGAGTTGCTGCTTGAAGAATAAAACAAACTTCCATGGGGTGTATTCACTCTATACTCAAACGAACAACCGGTCGTGAGGAGTCTCGTTATTTCAAGTGTTTCTCTGTCAATGAGATACAGACCATAGTTATACGAGCTGTTATAAGAGCCGAAAAGAACGAATTCCGGGTATTCGTATACCCTACCAAAAGCTCCCTGGACCACATCCAAACTTCGGATAATACCCTGGGACGGAATAATCAGTTGCATATACCTCGAATATGAGGTGTTGGCTGCAATATAGTGGTCATCCTTCATTTTCACGATGTTGGCTATATAGCACGTGTTCGTAGTTCCAACCACTACTGTTTTCGTGTCTTCATAAAAGATACGGATCGGAAGGTCTGTGCTACTTGACGGGCAGATAATTACACCGTCTGGAGTCTTTAGAACTTTCAAAGAGCCAAAGGACTGATTAAAAACCGTCATTACGGAAAAATCCGAATAATCGACATATAGGCAGACATTGCTATAATAAACGAGTATCCCGTTATCCAGTTTTGTGTAGTAAGAGGTAGAGTTACTGAACCCATATCCAAGGTTCGTAATCTTTCGCACCGTCATCTCTGCTTCGTCATAGAACAGTATCCCTTGTGAGTCTGTTCCGTATGAGCTGGAATTAGTCGAGATAAGCACTCCACCGGGGACGGGTATAAAGTTCACCCAGCACCCTCTTCCGGAATAAAGCTGTACAGCATCATAAGAAGTAACAAGCCAAAGCCCGAAATCAGGAAAGGTATTTGTCCCTACCAACCGATAGTTATTTCCGGTATAAATGGTTGCGGCAAGCCTACCGCCACTCGCTCCCGATGCCTTCAAATACGCATTGAACTGCTGGCATATAGGTGTTTCATCGGGGATTCCAAAGTGAAAAGTAGTCGCAAGCCCCTGGTCATTGGGGATAGTCACACTCCGAACGTTGTTGTAGGTTATGGGCTCCCCATTTTCGTTTTTTAGTATCACATTAGGCATTATTCCACCTCCAATTTGTCCTCGGCTTGTCTTGCCGTATAAACCTGCCTAACCGAAAGTTCATAGGCATTCTTTTTCACCGGATATATCCAGGCACTTGCACTGACGGTTGATAATGTCCCGCTCTCTAAAACGGTAAAGGAAATCAACCGCGTGGTGCTGTCTTGCCGATACTGCATCGACATTTTTGCTACCGTTTCAAGCAAGGACACCAGTTCGTACACCGTTTCGCCCATATCCAAATAAAGCCCGCTCCCGAACTGCTCGGTTATCTTTACTTGCCTTATCATAAGATCAGTGCCGGATTGAATGGGATAGTCCCACCTTGCCAGGTAATCCAAAATCGCCCTCACGGACATAAGTGCAGACACCCTTGCATCTATCGGTGCAAATATCTGTGTCTCTGCCTCGGCATCGATGCCTAAACTGGAAATGATCTCGGCGGTCATCGAGTGCGAAACATCCACCAACCCAGCCTTGCCTTCAGCCTCTAAAATGTGCGAGACTTCAACATAAGCAGGAATGATCTCGTTTCGCAAGGCCAGCAATGCGCCGGTCAAAATAGACACCCTTTCGTTTGTGTTGAAAGTAGTCGGTTCGGTGTTCTCCATTTCCGCATTTTCGCTCAAACTTCCACCCGCAACACCGCTCAAAAAGAATGGTCTTTCGAGTTCCGCTGAAGGCGAAATATGCACGTTAACGGGGTTATTGACCAGGATATTGACTATTCGTTTCGATTCCGCATCTGCCAAGATTGACAGAATTGTATCAGTTTGTTTTTCTGCTTGAACCGCAGTCCCGGTAACAATATCTGCGCCGATTGCCAGAAGTTCGATGCATAGGACATCCATCGAGGAAGATATCATTCCGCTGATACCGGCGAGTATTTCAAGAGTGGCATCTTCTTGCTTTGACATAGCCGAACTCCCGGCAATAACCATAGCCGCATTCGTTGTATGTACCAAAGCGGAGATCGCCTCCAGGTACGCAATCTTGGAATACTCCATCGTCATCTCTGCGTAGAGTGAGGAGATAAAGGAAAGCATACCGCTAAACCTTACCGATTTGCGTTTTGCAAGTGTACCGCTCCCCTCGCCACGTTGCGCGGCAGTTCCCGTAAAAGAAAGAGGTTCATCCAATCGTGCCGTTGCTGACCCAGCCTCTATGCCCCCACCCTGGGCATTGAATAGAACAGTAGGGTCTTTCTGCATAGTGGCGGTATCGGTGGCTTGCCCGCCCCCAGTTATCGTCAAGCGCAAAGACCGTTGCAATGTTACTTTCACAAAAAGCGAAAGTATCAAGTGGAGATTTTTCTCCATGTATGCCCACAGCGCATTCACCATGGTGATTTCATTGTCCGTGTGAAGAATCGAGGCAAGCGTTGTCCAGTCAAACGATGCACTACGGTCCGCTTGTAATATCTGATCCCCGGCAATAGTCTGCGATTCGGAGACTTTCATTTTTTTCGACCTTAAGTTTGCCGCCTCTGCCGTGTTATTGTTTTCAGCGACCGCATTCGTTTTCATCGAAGAAGACGGATCGACAGTAGCCTCTTTATCCCCCTCAATATGGGAAACAGCATTCGACTCCAATGGACGGGTTGCCGGGTTTTCCATATTCGCAGTTCCACCTAACGGAGACCTACCCTGGACATCCATAGGCGCAGTAAGCAAAACGCGCAAAGTTTCGACAAAACGCAAAGCCTGAAATCCAAATGCCTGAATACCATCCTCGAAGTCGGAAAGTTCCATCTCCGCTTTAATCGATGAGGAAAGCCTATCCAAAGTTGCCAAGCTCACTCTCGGCGCGTTGGTAATATCGGCATTGGACACGATCTCCGTCACACTGTTCGTGACAAGGTCTAATGTTTCTATAAGGGATGCCTCTGCTATAAACTCTCCGATTTCCAAGCCTACCGCATCAGCTTCCGACAGTTGACCGGTTCCGTTGATGATGCCTATCATCAAGTTCAGCCGGTTCGTAAGTTCAAGGAAATACCGCCCATACACAAAGTCGGCGGCATAATCACCCGAATGCGCTATACCGTAAAACTCTGTCCGTCCCACATACCCTTGCTGCGTTGGGTCAAGCGCCCAAGACCACCAAAGATAGCAGACATTCAAAACGGCAGAGTTAAACTTCTCCGCCGTTAGATTTTTACTTAATATGTTCATCCGAGTGCCGGAATAAGTGAGATACTTCGTTTGCCAGCCTCGCCGAAGTTCATCCGTCACCTCTTTTATCTTGTCCACCAGGTCGTTCCACACCTTATATGAAAAGCCGGTGGTGAGGCCGTTCCCGGTTATGGCTGCATAGGCACTCTGGGTCTGCGAATCAGTCGCATCTCCATTGGAGGTACTCCAACTCCAAGGCGTGATCATACGGTTACCTCCTTATCCGAATCGAGCTACCGCAGACCCCGTATAAATGTTTTTCATCACTCGGTCTCGAACCACATAGGCCGTATTGTCCGAGAACCGGAAGAAGATGCCGTTGTACCCCGGCTTTGCCTCAAAAGCACCCGTCTCGTCCTCGGGTTCGGCATTGCCTATCCAAAGCCCATCGGAGAACTTTTTAACAAGACCGAAGTCGGTGCTTGCGCCACTACCGGAGCCGAGTTGCAAGAACGGATAGTCCTCATCTTCTGTGGTGTAACCCAGGCGAAGTTTGATTTCGTTATCTCCGTTCAAGACCACGAAACCGTTATCCGTCATTTCGGAATAGCCCGAATCATCGCCGGGTCTTCCCGCAAAATAGCGTCCACCATAGATCACGGAACTGCCCTGCATATACACGTTGCCGTTCACATCCACTTTGAATTTGTCGGCAATGTTTATCTCACCGCCGTCAACATCGATGTTTCCGACAAAGGTGTATTCCCCGGTCTGCGGATTAAAGTAGAGTTTGTCTTGCATCTCACCAGTAACCGGGTCTGCCGCTCGCATAACGAACCTATCCGCATTGATAATGATCTCGCCTTTGCCATCGGCACGAGTAATGGTAAGTCCACTCTCGTCTGCGATTTTGACACCGTAATAAGCCACGTCCTTTTTGATGGCATTCGACTCCATTCGGACGAGTTGGGTTTCCAATCCCGGCTTTTCGGTATCCACTTCTATACTTACTTCCTTGGACGTGAACGGGTCATATGTCTTTCCGATAACCCGCACATATTCGTTTATACCAAGGCTGCTGAAAGCAAAATGCACCTCGTCCCCAATAACGATATCGGTCGGAGAACGCAGAGTGCAAGCATAACTTTTTGTCCCCTTTGCCCGGTCCGTGGTCTTACTGATAGACACCACATTGCGGTCAACGAGTTCTTTGGGAGTCGTTGCTCCCCGGTGATAATAAATAAAGACAAAATACCCCTTAAACTCCGCCTCAAAGCCGTTCTGCTGGCAGAAGTCGAGTATCATCGCCCGTGATGTTGAATTACTTTTTATCTCGAATGTGAGCGTTTCTGTCGGCTCTATGACCCCGCAAGTAAAACCACTCCCATAGAGGATGTCCGAGATGATTTGTCGAACCGTCCCTTGGAGCGATTGGCTTTCCTGAATGATAGACCCTAACCGATAAGAGACATGTTCGCACGAACATGAAAACATATACTGCCCCGAAGATATACACTTTTTGAAGGATACGACATCGTAATACTCGTTGGCATACTCCACCACATAGTTCTGATTATCGCTCAAACGGAGAAGGTCATCGGTCAGTAGGGTTTCAAAGGTGAGGGTTTTTGTCGAGGACAGTTTCTCCTGGATCTTGCAAGAAGTAACTGCCCCGACCGAGGCAACTCTTGTGTTATCCCTTGTACGAATGATAATATTCATCAAGTCACCCCCAATGCCCGCTTTAACGAAACGTTCTTCTCGTATTGGATCTCACTGGTTGCCGATGCGATCTCCTTTCCGTCAAGGTATAACGGAATGGATATCCTGATAGGCATACTGCTCGAACCGCCGCCCACACCCATCGAATAGACGGGCGAGGACATCAGACTGTCATCCGCTACCGAATGCAAATGCGTTCTTGCATCAATGTCGAAATCTGTCGGAAGTGATTTCTCTATGTCCTTATCCACCTTTTCCATCTCATCGACAAAACCGATACCGAGACCCATCGACATATATTTACCGATTTCGGCAAACTTCTTTGACGGCGAGTGGATTCCGAAGAAATCCTTGATGCCGTTCCAAAGGTTACTCGCCCAACTGGACACCTTGTCCCAAATCCACGAGGCAAGCGACTGGATGCCGTTCCACAGCCCCTTGACCAGGTTCTTACCGACTTCGGCAAGTTGCCCCACCCCTTGTCCGAGCGAGGAAACTATCCCGGAGATTATCTGCGGCATCGCCTTGCAAATCTCGACAATGATGGTCGGGAGATTGGTTATCAATGAGGTCAAGAGGTCGATTCCTGCTTGGACGATCAAAGGAATATTGCCGATGATGGCATTTAGGACACTCGAAATAATCTGCGGAATTGCGGTCAAAATCGTAGTAATGATGAGGGGCAAATTCTGTATCAATGAGGTCAGCAGCTGAATTCCCGCATCTATCAAAAGTGGAATGGCCCCCAAAATCCCAGAAATGATACTGTCGATTATCTGGGGTAAAGCGCTCACAATTGTTGAGATGATGACCGGGAGTGCGCTGACCAATGAAGTCAAGAGCTGGATTCCCGTATCGATGATCATAGGAATAGCATCGAGAATAAAGTCTATAATGCTCTTTATTAAGGTCGGCAAAGCTGAAATCAATACCGGGATGGCATCGAGAATGCCCTGGGCGAGTCCCTTGACAAGCTCCAATGCCGCCTTTAGAATCTTTGGGAGATTATCGATGATGACCTTGCAGACCTGAACCACCACTGATACTATAGCAGGGATCAATTTTGGGAGTGCCTTGCTGATGCCCTCTGCCAGATTGACCACGACTTGAATCGCCGTGTCTACCAACATCGAGAGGTTGTCCAGAATCACATTCACCAGTTCCATGACCAGCATCAAAGCACCATCTGCTATCTGGGGCAAGGCTGTAATAAGGCCATCCAATACTGCCCTGCCTATCTCGACTGCTGAAGAAACGATCATAGGAAGATTGTCGACTATAGCTTTTCCCACGGACATCAAAATGGTCTTGATTAAGTCCAGGATGACCGGGACGTACTGCATGATACTGTCGAGCGCCTTTGGGAGAATGCCGGATATGACTTCTCCCATCTTTGAAAGGTCTCCATTCGCACCGAGGATGCCGTTGGTAAACTCACCGAGAAGATCAACCCCCTCTCCTGCCAGTTGCGTGAGAACCGGAAGAAGAATTGTGCCGAGTGCGTTTTTCGCCGCCTTCGTACCAAGCGTCAACTTCTGGACTTGGTCATCGAGTTGTCCGTAAGCGGAAAGCATCTCGCCGGAAACGACATACCCCGCTTTTCTCGCCTCTTCGCCGAGTTCGTTCATGCGTTCTGCCCCGGCGGTTATCAGCGGGTTTAACTCCTGCGCCGACTTCCCAAGGATCGTCATTGCCAAGGCATCTCGTTCGGTTTCGTTTTCCACCTTGCCGAGGGCATCGATGAGTTCCCAATAGACGTCATCGCTGTTGCGAAGTTCACCATTAGCATCGGTAACGCTAACCCCTAACTTGTCATAGGCTTCAACCATCGATTTCGAGCCGTCTTTCGCCGACTTCATCGATTTGATCTGTTTTGCCATTGACTTGGTCAGCGTTTCAGTAGAGACGTCAACCAGTTCGGCGGCATACATATATTCCTGTAGTTTATCTGTTGCAATGCCGGTTACGACACTCTCGGTCAAAACGGTATCAGCATACTGTGCGCCTTCCCGCGACATATCGATGAGTGCCTTGCCCGCGCTGATGGCGGCTGCGGAAACAGCGGCAAAAGCCACGGCGATGGTCGCGGCGGCTGCTTTACATACACCGCCCAAAGCCTCGAAATGCCCGGACGCTTTGTCCGCATCCTTTCCGGCATCCTTGACTTCCTCCCCCATATCATCGGCAGCTTTCCCGGCATTATTGAATCCTTTTTTACTGTCTTCGAGAGCCTGATTGTTTTCGTGTAGCTCTCTTTCCATCTTGTTGAGTTCCGCTTGGGCATTGTTCAGTTGGGTTGCCCATGCTTGCGTTCTTCTGTCATTTTCACCGAAGGAGGACGAGGCATTTTGTAAAGCGGAACGAAGGGTTTCGATCTTTGATTTTTGGGCATCGATGTTCTTGTTCAGTACGTTATTCCGCGCTGTCAAAGCCTCGACCGACTTGTCTTGCGAATCGAAAGATGACTCTACGAGTTTCATCTCCGAACCCAGGACTTTCATTTGGGAGTTGATATCGGCGAGGGCTTTTTTGAACTCTTTTTCGCCTTCGACCCCGATCCTTACACCAAAGTTATCTGCCAAGTTGTCTCACCTCCTTATAGCGTTAAAAAAGGACACCTCTCGGCAAGATGTCCTTTGCCAAATCAAATGCCAAACGGGATCGCTTCGTCAATGAAATGCTCCCTCCTCGGCTTGCTGATCCCGTTGAATTGTTTATAAACCTCCCACTGGTCCAGCAAGTGTCCGAGAGGCATCAGCCACACTTCTTTTTCGGTTCTGCCGAGCAATGTGACTCCGTAGAAAATCAGTCGGGCGAAGAGTTCCTCATCGGATACGCCCTCCGTCCGATCTATGCGTTTTTTGACTCTTCGCTCTTGACCTCTCTCTTCGTACCTTTCAGCAAGGCATCCATAATCGCCTCCTTAAAGGCAGCGATCTCAAACGGAGTGGTCAAAAGTTCCACAGCCTCCTGGTCGAGCAGTTCCCACTTGTCGGTCGGGTTCTGCAAGTTGTGAATAAGAATGGGCTGATTGGCAAGCAGCACGATGAG
>ERZ795046.1156-NODE-1156-length-28293-cov-5.192648_pt1 | contig 28293 bp, 36 predicted proteins | sample MGYA00375130_ERZ795046 | MGnify/ENA primary metagenome ERZ795046 (study PRJEB30175, sample SAMN05720202) | activated sludge metagenome | isolation source: anaerobic digester from wastewater treatment plant | place: Japan | collected 2015-05-15 ...
CGCCTCGTAACCTACTACGTCCACGAGCCTCACATCGGATAGTTCCTACCCTAGTTTATGTCAAGCCCCAATTCATCTCCCACCTAAAGAGGTGGGAGTATTCTTGGGGATGTTAGATAAAATTTATGTCAACTTAACTCATCATTAACTTCTCCTCCTTTTCCTTTATTAAGTCTAGCAATACGCCAGTCTATAACTTTTTTCATACTCTCAAGCAGTTTCATAGCATGTTCTAGTTTCAGCTTCAGCTTTTTATATGCTCGATCGTATACAGCTTCTACCATACTTTCTACTTCCGAAGCCATTTCCGCTTTTGCTTTCTTTTCTGGAATTGTTCCAATAGCGTCCTCTATAACCTTGTAATACAGTTCTTTCCTTTTGTAGGCGGCTATGTCTGATTCCGATCCTATATCCTCAAGACCATTTCCAGCAAAGTACATTATGGTTGGAAGTTTGATGATTTGCATTTGTAAATCATCGTCGTCATAAGTATCCATAGTATTTTCTTTTATCAGTTGTAAATAGTGCCTTACAAGTTCAACAAATTCGTCAAGTTCCCTGCTATAATGTGTTACTATACCGTCAACTATTTTTTTAAAGAATTCGCTATCATCGGAAATATTTTTGTGTAACGAATAAAAATCTTCTCTGTTAATCAACTAAGATCCTCCTTCAACATACTTCTGCTGTTCCACCCAATCTAATAACCCTTGTATTCCATACTTATATCTTTTTATCTTTTTTTGAGAAGCTAGTTTGTAACCATGCTTTCTAATCCATTCTAATGACAACGATTCCCTGTCGTGTACAAATAACAGCCAGTATACATAATCCTCCACAAATACAAAGTATGTTTCGTTTAGTTGACGAAAATTAATTAAAAACCCACCAAATGTGTTTAATTTACAAGTACGTATTAGCATTTCCCAAACTTGATCATCTCTAATATTTTTTAACGGAAGGGATATGCCTTTTACACTCTTGCATTCTACTAAAAGAATAAATTTCCCAGAGTTAATTAAATAGTCGGCTGGGTTATTCACTCTTTTAAACTGTACTGGGGAATCTTTGTATCGCTCGCAAAGTAAGTGCGACGGTACTGATTTTTTAAAATCCTCTTCAAACTTTTTTCCTTCATTGTTAGTCATTATTTCACCTCGTTACCCTCCCCAGCTATTATTTTTTGTAATTCTTCCAATGTATAAGCCTTACTGCTACCTGTAGCTTTACATATGCTTTTATATCTACAGTAAATACATTTCTCTTTTTCTTCGGGCGGTACTATATTTGCACGTTGGTACGCCAGCAAGTGGATTATTCTTTGAATTACTTGATCCTTATCCGCATCTGTAATTGTAACCTTGTATGCCTTCCGTGTAGTATAGTTTCTATTTTCGTATAAAAACAATACAGTATCTATTCCTAAACAAATACTATATAATACAGCTTGAAGCTTGTGTGCAGGTTCTGGGCTAAATCTTTGTATCCATTTAAAATGATCCTCTGTTTTAATTTCTAGAATCATTTTTATGCCGCGGTACCTAATTATACCATCGCATTTAAAACTTACTTGATAATCTTCGTTCCAACAAAGAACTTCATGACCATCCCTACGTTTAACGCTTGTATTAATTCCAATTGTTTGAATCTTTCGTACTTCCTCTTCTGGATCCAGCCACTCTATAGGAATTCCAAGAGATTGAGCTGACATGATATATGCTTGTAATCTCGAGTGTCGATCTCTGCCGCTTTCAGCAATAGTAATATTATCAGCACGTTCTATATTAGATGGATCAGGTTTTGCACCTGTAAGCATAAACCATTGATGTCTATAACAACCCCCTAAAGATGACGGCTTTATCGATTTAGACGGAACATGCGAGTGGTTACTAAGTTGAATTGTTCTATCTAAGTCGTTTAAGAACTGCGACTCTATAGTTTGAGATTCTTCCGTCTTCTTTATAAAGGAAAATAAATCTTTATACGCATCCGACATTTAAATTAAATCTCCTCCCTTATTCTACAGACATGCTAGCCATCAGTGCTGTATAATTTCCTGCTTTTATTAGTAACGGATTATCTTTTGTGTCGAGGTGGAATTCAACAATGTCTGTATCAAGTGACGAACATATATTAAGTAGCATTCCAACATTAACATTTATTGCTATATCCATACTTCCATTATACGGAATTTCCTCGTAAGTGTCGACTTCGTGAGCTCCAACTAACTGAACTTTTAATATCGAGTTAGGTGTAAAATTTAATTCCACTGCTCCTATACTGTCGATAAATATAGAAGCTCTTTCAAGTACTGGAATTAAATCTTTTTTTGTCACTTTTCCAATTTTCTGATAATCAAACTGTTGTAATAGATCGTCTGGAGGGAAATTTTCAATACCACAAATTAAGTTACCCATTATTCGTGTGCCGGGCACTTGAAATTCAATAAAATCTGCATTATATCCAAACGTTACTGTATCCCCATCTAAATCGTGAATAAGAGATACAACATCCGGAGACAATAACAAATCATCCCCAGTTAAAGGCATGTCGTATACCATCATATTGTTTCTGTTTGTAGTAACAATATGCTTGCCAATCTTATAGCCTGTAAAATAAACTTCCGTAGCGTTCTTACTAACTGTAATCGACCCAAGTTTTAAAGCTTTTTGAAGTTCGATTAGATTTGCCTGTAGCCCATCAGCTACTAGTGTAATATTTTCAGGATACACATATTCTGACGGATCGATTGTTTTTAAATGAAACTTTGACTTGCCGGCCTTAACTCTTAGCTTATTGTCGTCAGTAGTTTCAATAACTACAGTTTCCGAGTCAATCTTGGAAATAAGCTTTGTAAAATCTTTACCGTCAACCGAAGTAACTCCTGTTTCTAAAACATCATTACAGGGTATATTCTTTTCCAAATAAGTAACCGAGTCCCCTGCTAAGATCTTTACGTTGTCCTCTGTAGCTTCGATTAAAAAGTTTTTCAATGATGGAATGATGTCCTTTGTGGACACTGCCTTTACAGCCTTATTGCATACTGCCTGAAGTAAAACAGTATTAATTTCGAATTTCATTATCTTGTTTCCTCCTTTATTTTTGCTATATATATACTATATACTAAAAATTATAATAAATAATAAAGTGATTAAAAACTTCTAAAACAAATTTCCTTGATACACTTTCTTAGACTCCTTCTCCCAATATTTATTTACTTCGTCTTCAAGCCATGTGTAATAATGGGTATTTAATCTCGCCCGGTCCTTCCATTCGTTTATAAGCCCTTCTATAGTAAAACCTTTCGAACTTACGTATTCTTCAAATTCTTTTTTATGGACCGGATCCATTGAAAAGTAATTTGTGTTGTCCCCAACTTCAGCTACTTCTTCAGCCCTATCGCTTATAACAACTGATCCAAAAGGTGTTTTAACACTTCCGTTAGCCGCAGAAATCATCCAGCTTGCACTATCGACACTATCAAAAGGTATTTTGTATAGAAGCTTTTCTGCAGACATAGCAAATCCATGTACTTTAGATTTGTGTTTGTGTGCTATTTCAATCATTTGATTATAAAAACTTACTGGGTCGTCTCGGTGCCTTGTCTGCCCCTCTATTCCTACATAATCAAACTTTTGACAATCTTCTTCCCACCGGTCTATACCTCTCGGAATATGCCATACTGGACGTATATCAACACCTTCATCTCGCATACGTTCAAACATATAACGTGTCTTTCTCACTCCTATAATGTAATCAACATCCACTTCGACTATTATATTAAAATAATGTCCAAACTCCTGTATAAACTCCAAGTAATCCAAACAATATTTTAATAGGGCTGTAGTGTTTAATTCGCTTTTGTCTTTGTTTGTACGCCCCGGAATGCATCCATGTGCATTTTGAAAACTAAATGCTCCTGAATCTAAGAACAGTGTGCGTTCCTTATCTATTCCAAACCTTCTTTGCAATCCATATTTTGCATCCTCTAAGAATGGAACAAGCTTATCACCCATTTTGCGTAAATAATAAAAAGAACAGAGCCAATTTTCAGTTTGAGTATCTTTTAAAGCTCGTGCGTTAATTTCTGCACTAGCCATAAACATTTTAAACCCCATCTAAAATCCTCCCTTAGATGTATTTCATTACTAATATCATTTTATTTACGGCCCGGCTCCATTGTTGTAAATCAGGATATTCTGGAATCTCTGTTCTCTGCATAAAGTCTCTAAGCATTTCTTCTACTTTTTTATCGTCGTCGTATCTGTATTGCTTAGGCACAGTTTCTCTATAGCTCAACTTATTTGGAACTATAACATAATTTCCTAATGCCATAGCTTCTACTGTCGAGAATCCAAAAGTCTCCTGATCCGCATAGCTTATCATAACCTTCGATCTTGATAACAGTTTAAAATACTCATCCCTGCTTTTCGTTACTTCCATAGTTTTTATAAATTTCCAATCTGGAAATTCTTTCTTTAGTCTCTTTGCCAGACGATCAAATTTCTTTGGGTTCTTCTCTGGGGCAATTCTATGTGGAAATACTATAATATTTTCTTTTTCAGTAACTGGGTACTTTTCACGTAACAAATCGGAATAGAATGGAATTCCCGTCACGACAATTTTACTAGAGTCAAAGTTACCGGAGTTAAACACTATTAAATCTTTGTGAAATTTAGTAGCTACAAAGATTATGTCAATATCCTGCAACCAACCTAGTTCAATATATTGCCCCCACTGACGCATACCGTACCTGCAAGTAAAATCAAACGGATCCCATGTTCCAGCATGTAGTATGCCAGCTATTTTAAATTTCAGGCCCATTACGTTACGCACGTAAAAAAGGCTCTCTATACCAGGACACCAAAGATCTGCAAAAAATATTACATCGTCGTCTTTTACTTCGCCGGCTTTGATAAGCTTCATTAATTCAGTAAGCTGATTAAACTTGTAGACGTGTGTGCCTGTTGCATCCAGCACATCTCCGTCTTCGATTTTACGTAACGTAGTGTCTCCTATAGTTACAAAATCAATTTTCTCTTGTTTAAACGCTGTCTCAAACTGCTCTACCCAATCTGCTGTGTAGCGGTTTGAGTAACGCTCAATTGGAATATGAAATATTTTCATTTAATCCACCTCCAGTTTTTCATCATAAAGTAATTTATCGCCTTCGAATAGACCATCATTTAATGTTATTAAAGGAGTCCACTCCATATCTTCTCTCTCTGCTGTGTATACCGCTGAAGTCATATCATCTATTTTAATAACGTCCCAGTCTCGCAAGCGTTTAAACGCCCTGTTTTCCACCCGAACAATAATCTGATCAATGTAATTAAGATTTAAGCCCTTTAAAAGATCATTCATCTCATCAACTGAAACTTCCATAATGATTGCAATGTTATACTGGTCACATTCTTGTCTTATTCTTGCAAGCTGAGTATCAGTTAATTTTGTATTTGTCCGGCCGGCCCCTAAATACAGCCTTTCGGGACAGTGTTTTTTCATAAGCCTTGTTATAACTGCTGTATCAATCTTTCTTCCACAAACAAATAGTGTCTTAACTCCTTTCTGCTTGCCCTCCATCTCCGGCCCTATCCAAACTCTCAATGTAATTCACGTCCCTTCTCTTCTTCGTCAGTTAACCATTCTCCGCCATCGGCAAATTGCATCTTAGCACACCTTTTGCACAAGCTACATGGTTTATTTTGTATGGTGGCAATATTGTCAACTGTTCCTAAAGCATACTTCCCGTTGTAATCCATACAGCAAGGAATAACTCTTCCATCGCAAGTAACTACAACATAATTGTCACGTAAAAAATAGCATTCGTTAGATTTATCTAACAAACTTTCTCCCTCTACTGCTCCTGCCCAATTATCAAATGTCTTGTTTTCCAAGACTACATTGTAGTCTTTAAACATACTGAGATCATTGCCCTGTACTGTATGAATACGAATTTCTGTATCATAATAGTCGGCTAGTTCTATAAACTCTTTTATGCCGTCTATATAACCTTCCTTTTTATAAAAAAAATCAACAGCTATTCTTAATCTTGTGAGACCGGCGTCTAATACACGTTTTCCAACCTTTGGAAGCAAGAGTCCGTTAGTACTAAGTTCAGTTCTGATGTCTCTTATTTTGAAGAGACTGATTATAGAATCTATTGATGGGTGCATTAACGGTTCTCCCATATGGTGTAATGCTATATACTCTTGCCCAATAGCTTTCATATATCTAATTACTTTAACTACCGTGTCCACATCAACATATTTTTTCTCTCTAGTCATTTTACTGTGTGGACACCATGAGCATGCACTGTTGCAATAGTTAGTTGTTTCCAATGCATAAATTCTTGGATAATCCATTTTCACTGCCCTCCCCATTATAATTCTCTTAAATAAGCTCCATTCTCATTGTCTTCAAATACTTTTACATTAACGTAACGAGTTCTGTCTAAATTCAGTTCTGCAGGAACTGGGTAACGTTCTTTTAAATAGTCCTGTAAAACTTTAGCTATTGTTTCACAAGACCAATTTTTAAGTTGAATACTAGCTAGCTGCACGTTTAAATCCCTTTTTACTAAAATGAATTCTAGCTCTCTGTCTTCATGAAATACTTCAATTTCTGCTTCAATATAAAAAATATGACGATGAGGAGATCTTAAAAAAGATACCTCACCTGGAGCTTCTGGATAACAATGCATTCCTTCAAATTGAGTTTTAACAATAATGAATGTCTTGTTCATAATATCACTCCTTTACGAGCTGTAAAAATTCCATCCTAGTTGCTTGGTCTTTCTTAAATGCTCCTCTTGCCGCACTTGTTACAGTTTTTGTACCCGGTTTCTTTACGCCCCGCATTGACATACAAAGATGTTCTGCCTGCATTACTACAATAACGCCAACAGGATCAAGCATCTTTTCTATGCAGTCAGCTACATCCTTAGTGATACGTTCCTGCACTTGTGGACGTCTTGCAATTGTTTCTACAAGCCTAGCGATTTTTGAAAGACCTATTACTTTTTTATTAGGAATGTACCCAACATGAGCCTTTCCAAAAAATGGAACTAAATGATGCTCACAAGTACTGTAAAATGGTATATCCTTTACAATAACCATATCCCCAAATTTCTCAACATCGTCTTTATCACTTTCTGCAAACGTTTTATTCAATTCTAGAATTAGTTCTTCGTTACTTTTTGTCATTCCAGAGTAGATTTCTTCGTACATTCTAGCAACTCTTTTAGGAGTTTCTTTTAATCCTTCCCTTTCGGGATTTTCCCCTATTTCCTGTAGTATTGTGTATATTGCTTTCTCTACTTTTTCCTTGTCCATATCTTTTATTCTTCCTCCTTTTGTTGTGGGGTGAATTTACACCCCACGTTCATTTGGTTTCCATATTACCTTGTGCAATTGAATTCCTAAGCGAATATTTAAGTAGTCGTTTTGTTTTATAAATTCTGCAAGCTTTTGTAAATCTGCTCCAAAAACTGGGTGCATAAAAATCTGTGCTTTAACTTGGTGTTCAATTAAAACCTTTTTCACAAAAGCTAAATCCACTTCGTCCGCAACTACAAATTTCAAAACATCCTGTTCCCTAAGATCTGATAAGTATGGTACAACTTCATTGTATCCACTACATGGACATTTTTGATCCGCTGTAATAAATACATTTTCCATGTTCATTAATACGTATAATGGAGCTATAGTTCCATTAGTCTCTATGTTTACTTCGATGTCCGGTTTAAGATGTGTCATATATTTTATCATGCGAGTTATATAGATTCGATATAATAAAGGTTCTCCGCCTGTAATTGTTACGTTTTTGCACTTATATTTCATTACCTCTGAAACTATTTCATCAATATCCATCCAAAATATTTCAGGAGAATTAAGATTAAGTGCATATTTTGTGTCACAGTATTTACATCTAAGATTACATCCAGCAAGTCTTATAAATACTGTTGGAGATCCAGCCCTTTTACCTTCACCTTCAATACTATAAAAAATTTCTACTACTGGAAGCCTTCCATCATGTTTTTCTAAAGCATTATCGATTTCTTTGTAAATATTACTCATTAGTACCTGCCTCCCTTACCATGTCAGCTGTAAGCTCTGCATAACTACTTTCTGTTTCCCAAAGTCTGATACGATATAGTTCAACATTATCGTAATGATAAAATGCAAGTCTATCTTCAATAGCATACCAAAAAGCTACTATCATACTTTCACATGTAGTGTTTCCTTCAGTTGCATAAACTTTTGGCATAACTTCGTTTAAATCCTGATGATCTACTTTATCAATAACTGCCTCCTTAACAAGAGCTTTTAAAATTTTAAAGTCTATTAACAAATTCTTATCGTTTGGAATTCCTTTAACAGTAACTTCCATTTTATAACTGTGTCCGTGCATTCTTTCACACTCGCCTATATAGTCTACTAATCTATGACAGGCTTCAAATGTGAATCTTTTTGTTACTGTAACTGGCACTTTATTTATCATACTAATCCTCCTAAAACTTATTAGTTGTATAATTATATACTAAAAAAACAGTGGATTTATATAGGGATTGTCAAAATAAATCCACTGTTTTATTAGATTTGGACCTGAATGGATCCTATTCAAATTTTAACTTCCACGAGTCATCTCCGTTCCAGCAAGTAGGAAAAACTTCGCAGTCACATTTAATTGGCATTTTAGTTCCAATCAAGCTAGCCGCATTGATCATTAAGTCTCTTATTCTTTTACCAGCCTCATGTATTCTGTCATTTGGAACTTCAACAACAACTTCATCGTGTATAGTTAATACAAGATGACAATCGTTTTTGTTTAACCAATCGTCCCTACAAATGTCTCGCATAGCTATCTTTGTAATATCTGCACTACTCCCTTGACTAACATCATTAGGATTTCTCCTACACTTTTATGTGCGATGTTTGGACTATATCTTTTCACTAAGTAGTGAAACGAACCGCTTCGGGTAGTAACTCATCCTCTACCCTACGTCCTACCGGACTAGTCTCTACACATTATTTATACTTGAACATGCTTCTAAGCCCACCTCCTTTTAATTTTAGTGTGTTCAAGTATAAATCTTAGCACGGTATTACCAGCTATCCATTTCTGGACCTTAGGCTTTCTTAGAGAGCTACTTCGTCTATGGACTATGGGATATTATCTCCTTGTAAGGCTTCAATATCCAGTCTTATTCAGCTCTTACCGTTAGCACGGCAATTATGCCGCACACCCCTGAGTAATAGGGTTCAGTTCGTATCGACCCATGTTGATCGAAGCATTAACAGCTTGACGCTGTGCCTCAGCTCTTTTAAATTCGTCCGAGCTATTTAAGTTTACTAATCGTCTGCGTCTGCCGTAAATAGTTGTGACATACCCAAGCAATGTTCCCATTCTAATAGTTTCATCGATATACTTCTTAATGTTTGGATACTGCTGGAAGAAGTTGTCTATAAATTGTTCTGCCTGTTTTGTGTCTAGACCAATTTGTTCTCCAATTGATTTAGCCTGGCGTCCATACATTAAACCAAGCAAAAGACTCTTAACACTACTTCTTCTACGTTTTGCCTCTTCTCCGTTTTTCTCCAAACAATCTTCGTACGGCACATTATAAACTGATGAAGCCATTAAACTATATAAATCTTTTCCAGTATTATAGGCATCCAACATAACAGGGTCATTGCTTCTATATGCCAGGATTCTGGGTTCTATTTGCTATACTGTTACGAGGTTCGCTACACCTCATCTCCAGTTTCCTGGAGTGTCGGACTATCTCTTGACTAATTCGCTTAATGGAGTAACCTTTATATTAGTATTTCCCTTATGCAGTTTTGCGTGATCACTTCGAGTCAAAATTGCTAAATTTTCTAATCGATTGTCATCTTTAATCCCGTTTATATGATGAACAACTTCATTTTCAGCTAACAGTATAACACAGTTAGTATGAAAAGTCTAGGCTCCATCTGCGAATCAGCCCCTGCTGTTTCGACGACGCTTGTCGCCTACTCTACTCCCTTCCGCATAAAGCGTGGTTTCGATAGTCTCTACACCTTCTACTGATTAAGTAGCTTGGCTCGGGATTACCATATCTTACGACTTAGGTTTCCCCGAATTAAGCAGGTTTTACTACAGCCAAACTTGTAAGTCCACTGTAGTCTGCACTTATCCAAACATATCCGGGTCTGGGAACAAACATATTTCTTATACGAGAATCATCTTTTCCTGTGTCTTTGTTAAACCCCGATGGAATATTTTGTAAATTCGGCTCTGCACTGCTATAGCGTCCTGTTCTTGCTCCGTGACTAAAGAATCTTCCTCTTAATGCATTATCTTTCTTACTTCTTTGGGGCGGTAATGCATTAATATAAGTGTTCAAAAGTTTTCCAACGCTTCGGTAAGTCAACAGTTTCTTTAAAATACTATAATGAGGATACTTTTGGACAAGTTTTTTAATAATATCTTCTCCAGTACCTCTCGGGTTTTTTCTGTCAACTGATTGACACCCCATTTTGTCGTAGATAATAGTTTTTAGTTGTTCGGGCGAATTATAATTAATTCCCTTCAAGCCAAAGTTTACAAAGAAATAATTGTCTAATTCTGATTTTAACGAGTTGATAAGTTCTGTATACTCGTCGTGCAACGATGAGGTTATTTCGTCACTAAGTAACACGCCTCGGTACTGCATTTTATTAACTACTTCTAATTGAGGAGCTTCTACCTCAATGTAGTGCTGTAACATTTGTTTGTACTCGGGGGCAGACAATATTTTCTTTTGTGCTTCATACACTTCATATGTCATTCTAGCATCCTTGCATCCATACACATATGCTAAATCAAGTGGTACAAATGCAAAAGATAGGTTTCCAAACAAATCTTCATAAGTGTCTTGGCTACCTTCCTCCTGAAGTACAAACTCAGAATATAGCTTCTTTAAACTATTTCCACTTACTCTGTTTTCGTCAATTGCATTCATAAACAATAAAGTATCCCAATACTGACCTCTTACGAATATTCCAGTATTAAAAGCTAATACTTGATTATCGCACGAGTTATATTGATGAGTTATCTTCTTTATTTTTGGAGACTCGAACACCTCGCCTGCCACTTCAATAAACTCTTTATAAGTTAACTGATTTTCGTGTATATTCCTATTACTGTCGCAGTGTAAAAAAGGAACATAAAAACTAGAATCTTCGTTATAGTTAAAGAAAGAAAGCCCCACAAGATTTGCGTCTTCGTACTTTAAGTTATCAAACTCTGTATCCCAAGAAAAAATACCAAGCTCTTTTATTTTTTTAATCTCTTTCCAGAGCTCGTCTTTTGTACGAAGCATCCGATCGTTTGGGTGGGGTTTAAATTTGCCCTGCTTTACTAAGGACTCAACTAATAGAATTTGTTGCCTTAGGAGTGCTGTTGATTGAATAGCTACTGATGGAGTATACTTTGGTGCAGTATTAACTTTATTTAAAGCACTTACTAAGTTGGTTTGCACTTCATTTTTATTCTGAGTTGTTCTCTTTGGAAGCATTGAGAATAAATCATTTTGTCGCAATAATCTTCCCTCCTTATTATACTAAGTGAACTACCACCGCTTATAGAAGCGGATGGCTTCTTGGTCAAGACTTCCTACGAAGTCAGATTACCCAAGCTCAAAGGGCTGTTCCATCCCCAGTTTTACCATTCATATGGCTAATTTTAGTAGTTTGGTTTTCACTACTTTTTAGCAACATTCATCGCCCACTTCTGTAAGTGGGCGACTTCTGTTGCTGTTTATGTTAAGAATGAGCAATGCTCATTCTTAATTAAAACATTCTTGGCGGATTTCCACCCTGTTGAGGAGTATAGTTTCTATTTGGAATCTTATTACCACCGCCCGGCCCAAATCTATTTACAGGAGGAGATATTTTTCCGGCAGTTATAAGTTCTTTTAATTCGTCTGCAGTTTTTAATAAAAGAAATCCTATATCAGTTAAAGAATCTCTTTTAGCTTGTTCTGGCATGTTAGGTTCCGGTATTGGAAAGAATTGATATGTGGTGTTAGTGTCTCCCCTCTTTCCGTGTCTAACTATCTCGTAGTAAACACTATTAAGGTTTCCATACCTTGCAATAAACCCGAGAATATTTGGAATTTCTCCTTTCCCCCTGTCCCAAATTTTTCTCTTACCGTCACGCAAATCTTCCAACGTAAGGAATAATCTCATCTGAGGCCTAAATCCATTTTCACACAATGGGCAGGGCATATTTTTAGGCCCTAGGCAGAGAATATACTTTTCCTTACCCTCCAACAAAACTTTGTGAACAACAAAAGTATCAAGATCCTGATCGTTTGTATGACAGAATCTCACTTTTGCACTTTCACCGTCATCTTTTAAACTGAAAAAATCTGCATTTGATGAACTATACTTGTCCATTGCATTTTTAATGTCTTGTACACCTGTAATTCTGAATTCATTTAAATCCATAGTTTTCTCTCCTTTTTATATTTATTTAGGGTTTAGTATATTAGTATATACACTAAAAATAAAGAATTTATATAGGGATTGCCGACTAATTCCATACAAATTCTACTTGAAACTAATATTTGTACCGTCTCCGGCGAAACACTTTTTCTTTATTCTTTCTAAAATAAGCGGCACTGCTGATGCTGTAACATGTAGTTCTCTAGCTATTTCTGCGTGAGTTAACTTATGTGGCTCCTTTAGAATCATCTCACAAACTTTATATTCTCTCTTCCATTGACCCTCCACTCGTTGCTTTGACTTAATTAAAGTTTTTTTAAGCCGATCCAATAAAACTTTAGTCTCAACTTCATCGTACCCAGGTTCCTCATGCCCTACAAAATAAGCTAACGTATTATTTTCTGTTTCTTGATCAGCGTACTCGTAATCTAAGCTAAGAGTTGTTTGAAAATATACTTTTTTATGAAGTGTCTTCAATGCATTAAAGACACTGTTAGTGTAAAAGGTAATAAATTTTACCCCATAACTAGGGTCATAGTTTTTAAGACACTTTAACAGTACGTCTTCACACAAAGCAAAAACTTCAGCTTTGTCCGGATACTTAGTTTTTTGGTACGCAATATAATTCATTGTCCGGGATAATTTGTACAAGATAATGCTTAAAAGATTTTCATTTTTTGAGATCTGATACTGCTCTACGCAAGCTTGAAGATCGGTTTTGTCAAACCTCCTATCAATTTCGAAGTACGTTGGGTTACTCATTTCACATTACTCCTTTCGTTTTCTTTGTTTTAGTGTTTAGTGTTTAGTTTATTATTTACGCTAGGTTATCAATTTTATCAAAATTCATAAAAATCATTATAAACTTTAATAAAATTATTTGTTAGTCAACATAGCTTATGCTACATTTACTCTAACTGGGTGTAACCCCACACCCTCTATTCCCTCTGCAAATGCTTCAGGAAATACTTTTCTTTATCAATTTAATTAATTTAATTAATTTTAACTATATTAATTATAAACGATTACACAAAGAATTTCTATAGTGGATCTATGAATTTTACTTGATCTAAATCCTCTGGCGTAAAATCATTTGCGTCATTATACATAGGAAAATCTTCCTGATTTGGAATACGAACTCTAAAATCTTTATACGTCTGTTTTATAATCTTCTCTCTAGCTTCCAGCCCAGGAGTATCAAAATCCATCCATATAACTAAATCTCTAATTCCGTATCTTAATAATAATTCTTTTTGTAATATACGTTTTCGAGATCTATCCTCAAATAATATCCTACCAAGTAAACTAACAGCTGGATACCCGTTTTGAAATAAATAAGCGGCGTTAAACTCTCCTTCAGTAAGTATAACTCCGTATTTTTTATAATTCTCCTCAAGTTTTTTATTCTGGCAGGTTCCATTTTCTATCGACTGTATTAATTGTAACACTTGATAGAATCCATATAAGATATGTTGTTTTGGAATTCCACTTTGATTAAGATATTTATTTGTGCCGGGTGGCGGTTCGATAAATCTTTGCTTTACAAAAACTAATCCTCCCTTATGATCTCTAACTGGTATTGTTATTGTATCGTGTGTGGGGTTATACCCATATTCGTAAAAAAGTATAGTGCTTAATTCAAATTTTCTTTGGAATAAATAATCGCAGGTATATCTGTAGTTGTCCAAAATACTTTCATCCATATAAGAATAAGGTAAAGAGTCTTTACGCTCCCTATCACAGTTTAGATGTATAGTAGGCCTCTCTTCAATTGCCATAGTATTATATTTTTGTAGTATATACCTTCTTCCATAATTCCTGTCAGTACTACCAAGGCAATAAGATACAAACTCAAAGAAATCGGCAGTATACCCACAAGTAAAACAATGAACTGTTCCTGCCTGATACTGTTTTCCATTTCTTATTACAGTAGTTTTACTTATCCCACAACTAGGATCTCTCTCCTGTCCATTTTTGTGAATAGGGCAAGTAATTAAAATATCTTTAGTATGATCCTTAATTTTAACATCTTTTAATAAATTTATTCCCTGATTGTGTAACTCCGCTTGAAGATCAAGAACCATAGTATCTATATTAGCTAAAATAACTAGACCATCAATTGTAACCATTGATTAATCCCTTTCCACCGTAGTATACAAAATTTCTTCTAATCCTTTTTCTTTATTCCATACAAAAGTCTGTGAACAAGCTATAGCACCTGTGTACCCAGATTCGAAATGCCAAGCATCGGTAGCTGTAATAGATGACAAATTTCTTATTTTAATACCATTAACTTCTCTCACTTGCTCGCTATGAAGGTGAGCTCCATGCCATTCTCTATATTTAGTTCTTCCCCAAGCCTGCGGTTGTTCTACTTGCATGTTACCTTCAATTCTTTTCTTTTCTTTGTCTAAATGAGTAAACCCAATTAGATTCTTCCCAAACTCAACATACTTACGTGTCATCGGATTTGAATCTACTGTTATGTTTGGGTTATTTCTAAACCACCCCCAAACAAAATGTGTTAAAAAGAATGATGTAAGACTATCGTGATTTCCTGGAACTAAAAATGCAAACACTGGACTTTTTAACTCGTGGTGCAACAAATCTATAGCTTTTACTATAAGCTCTGTTCCTACATAATACATTTTATGCAAACGACTATCGTTATCTTGAATAGTACCTTTTGTTGTAGCTCCTAGCATGTTATCGAAATTAAAAAAATCGTTACCGATAGGAAATATTATTTTCTCCCATTTCTTATCGTAAGTTCTTTGAATTACATCGTAAATAACTTGCATGAAGCGGCTCTCTGCAATTTTCCTGTCGTAATTTTCACCTGTTTCCGGAGCCCAAGCCAGTTTACTAAGATGTAAATCTACTATTGAAACTTCTAACATACGATCGCTTTTTGTATCTACTAGTTTCTTAACACGAGGGCGTTTGTACGTTTTTGCTAAATTCTCGAAATAATCTTCTATGCCGGCGGCGAGTTTTTGCATTGCATAATCCTTTTTACGATACATATCTAACTCTCGTTTCATAGAATCTATTTCTTTTTGTTGTAACGTTAAAAAATATTTTTCTTTCTTTTGCTCCAGAGTAAATTCAGCAAGTTGTTCTGGAGTATAAGTATTCATCTCTTCGTCAGTAAACGGAACATCGTCATGCGTAATTCTAAAAGCAGTTTTTATAACCACAAGATCAGCTCTAGGGATATTTAATTTCCTTGCACATTGATTAAGGGTTAAATAACCAGGCCCGCAGTATAATCGTTTAAACTGAGTTAATTTATCTTTTGTAATTTTTATAGAACTTCCACCTTTACGATGTATTATATAGTAATCATCGTGTTCTTCAATTGGCGGTATATCTTCCTCAAAACCAAATTTTTCGCCAGAGCATTTACCATACCTGTTTCTAATACCACGAGTAGCTTGAACATACCTACGTACTTCATCAGCTTCCAAATTTAAACCAAATTCCCGGTTTAAAATTTTAGCCATGTCGGTATACTTTAGTCCATTTCGTTCTTTTGATAATTCAATCGCTCGTTCTTTCCAAGACATATTAATAACCCCCAAAATATTACACTACTATACAGTGTATACAATTCTTGAATTTACAATATATTTACAACAGGCTAAAATAGACCGTCGTTAAGTTCTTGCGTATCCATTGGCTTAAATATACCAAAGTTTATGTTCCAAGTATAAAAGAATTCCTTACCTTTAGTTCCATACCTATTTTTCTTAATAACTGCCTTTGCTCCATTTGCAATCTGCATAAATGAAATAACACGTGTCGCATTTTGCATAATTGCGTCAGATCCAAAAGAGTCTTCTATTTGTGGGCTAGCATTTGGATCTTTCTTTTTTGCATCCGCTGATTTTCTATTAGCTTGATGAACTGTTAAAATCGGTATTTGATACTCTTCCGTAAATCTAGCTAAATCCTCACTTATATTAGCATAACGTATTCTTTCTTCTCGCCCGTTACGATCGTCGTCCATAAGCGACAATTGGTCTAAACCCCATATATCAAAAGCATACCGATCTTGTAAAACTCTCATTGTATTAACAGAACACTTACCACCTAAGTCTTTTTGAGTAAAAACTCTAAACTCTGGAAGATCCCCTTTTATTAGGGCATTTATATATTCTCGATACTCTTTCATAGTTTTTGGTCCAACTTCGGGTATTTCAAGAGATCCTAAATCGGGATTACCGCCAATAAGCTGAGAATTACCAAAATGTTTATACATTGTATCAAATCTAAACCCTAGTAATAAATGACTCATTTCTCCAGAGTAACATCCAACTTTTTTACCTTGTAAAACTGCTTGAATTAAATAGTACATTAACAACCACGATTTTCCTTCGTTAGTACGAGCTAAGACAACTACTAAATCTTCTGGAAGCCATCCATGCAACGTCTCGTCCATTCTTTTATCCCCAGTGCTAATTCCTATAAGTCCATTAACCTCTATACGTTTAATATAATCTTCTAATCTTTCTCCAGCCTGACGAATTAAATCTTTACCGCTCCCAATAGTTTTATTTGCAAATTTAGAAAGTTCTATCATCGACTGTCTAGTATACTCAATAGCTTCGAAACTATCTACTTTTGATTTTTCAGCACTTTTCTGTAATTCCTCGATAAACATCGAATAACACTTTTGCTCTAAAAGTGTACGATACAAAGTATTTGGTGTTTGGGGTGGTTGGAATAAAGGAAACTCAGGAAACTGTGCTAAAAACGAAACTTTATCTGGAACGCACCCCTTACCGTCTAATAGTTTCGTTTGCTGATAATGATTAATTATATAATTAAACTCTTGCTCGTAACCAGGAAAATATGTTTCGTCAATATTGTGTTCGAATACTAACGAGACATCCTCGTAATGAAGCATATAATTTAAAAACTGAACTGCTACAGTATTACTTGCTATTTCTTTTGACATTAGAATTCAAGCCCCCTTTTCGAAATTCCTCGAAATTGTAAAATATACGAGTCTCGAATTCTATCTGTAATCCTATCATGTAAATTCTCGCTAAGAGTTCGCATACTACAATTACTAGTATATATTGTAGCTCGTCTATTACTATATCGCTCGTCTATTATATTTAATAGTCGCTCCCTTACCCAATCAGAAGGTTTTTCCGCTCCTATATCGTCTATAATAAGAAGCGGAACTTCTTCTACTAGCTTCATCTTGTACGCAAAATCTGGAGTTGGGTCATTAAACTGTTGTCGTATCTCTTCTAAAAATTTTGCAGTTTTTATGAAGTAAACTACTGGATCTAAACTCTTAAGAACTTTAGCTTGTTCTCGTATATATTTCCCTGCTATCATGCAGGCGGCAGTTGTTTTTCCATTGCCTTTATTTTCACCCCATAGTAATAAGTTATTTCCATTTTCAACCCAATTACTTACATTTCCATCTATTAACTTTTTAATCCACTTCATAGTTTCTATATCCATAGGGTCTATTTTTAATGTTTCGGGTTCGTATTGATATCTTATGGGTATATTACTTTGCAAGTAATATATTTCGAGAATTACTCGGCCCTGGCAAAAATCACCACACTTCTGTGGATACCCTTTGCAATATTTTTCTGCCCAACATTTCAATCATATAACCTCCCTCTCTTTAGAGTCGTATACATTTGACATTACGGATCCTCCTAACTAATGGATTTCTTTGCTTTTACTGCTAGTTTGTCCACCACCTCGTTAAACAAAATTCCATTATGCCCTTTTACATGAATCCAATTTATCTTAATTGGTTCGTTTCGATAAATTGTGTGATGTTCTACAAGTATTGAAAGCTCTTCCCACAAATCTTTGTTTTTTACTTCATTCTGATCTGCAGTTTTCCAACCATTGTACCTCCAAAACAAATACCATTGTTTTATCATTCCGTTTATAACATAAGCACTATCAGAGTAAATATTTATTTCTTTGAACGGCCTAAACTTATCCAGCTTATTTGTAATATCTATATTTTTTAATGCCTGTATAACTGCATTTAATTCCATTCTTTGGCTTGTTGTGGGGGCGGTTGCACCGCTATTAGTAGAAATAAGCATGTTGTTAATAACATAAGCATAAGCCCACCCTCCTGGAGCTTTTTTATTGTGAGGGGAAGATGCTCCATCTGTCCAAATATCTAATCTAAAACTCATATTAACAACCTCCCCTATAAATCGTCCCAAGTAATAGCATCCTTCATTTGGACCTGAATGGATTCTCTTTGTTTTTCTTCTTCGAGAATCTCTGTAGCTCTTGCATAGTGTTCGCTAAGTTTTTGCCATATCCAATCTGTCCCTATAGCCCAAATTCTAGGGCGTAAATAATTTTCACTTTTAAATAGTCTGTCATAATTCTCAATAAAAAACTTAATCATTTCTATTAAAGTATCTGTATCTACTTGAGATAGTCTTCTTTTTATATGAGGTATTTCAATCTTTTTTGATACAACATACGGAGGATCGTTTGGATACACTTGTTTATATACAAATCCAAAATATTTGCATATGTCCATAGGTTTTAAATCTTTATAATTCCCTGATAGTATTCGTACTACGGGATCGTCGCTATAGTATCCGGGATCCTTTGAATTATCCCGTTTTAATGATTCCGGATCTACTACTTTCCTTCCAGTAGTAATCTTTAAACCATCAAATTCTTCAACTGTATTTTCTTTATCAATTTCAACTTCACCAATTTCTCCTTCAATAACACAACTAGATCTTTTTCCAGTTACTAAGTATTCTAAATCAAATTCTTCTGGTGATATATAAACCATTCCTTTCGAAGTTTGAACCTTTATTATGTTCAAACCCGATATTTTATTTTTTATTCCAATAGTTCTAGTCGATGCAATTCTTTTCCTATCAGCTTCGCTTAAACCTGGCAAAATATTTAATACGTATATCGAACTCCTGCGGTCTGTTTCCAGTGTGTTATTTCTATAAATAATAGTTACAAAACCTTTTTCAACTAATCTCTTTAAATACACTTGTACTTGTCTTTTTGACAGCCCCATTTCTTCTGCAACTCTATCTAATCCTACATCGCACCAACCTTTTCTTTCCCCGTCTGAATTTAAAAAGTCGTACGAACAAAGTATCTCAAATAATACTTTTTCTTGAGGCTTTAAAGTTCCATTGCGTATAAAAGAATTTGGAAACACACAACAACTAATTAGTTGTTCGTAATCATTAAGATCAATATTACTTTTAAACATTTATAATCAATCCTCCTGTGAACACTATATTAATATACAAAGAATATTATGTAAAAATAAAGTGATTTGCGGATAAAACATACAAACCACTTTATTAATACTTATTATTGTTTCTTTTCTATTACTTGAGCATCGAAACTTTGAATCTGTTTGTTTACTTCATGAACTACTCTGTTCCATGCCATTTCATATATTTCTTCTGTTTTATCATTTGGATTATCAATCTCTATTTCAGCCCCAGCAGATGCTTTAATCCAGCTATTAGGACCAGTTGCAACACTAACTCCAAATTCTACTTTTACATTCTTTAACTTTGCTATGATCTCCACCCCCTATTTGTCGTACCTAATCCTCTTAAATACTGGAAATCTTAATGATGGTTTCCCGTCCTTATTTTGAGTAATCTCAAAATATTGTACCTCAATTACTTTATCAAGGATAATATTTGGATCTTTCCAAATCTCAGCTCTTAAAGAATCGTCAAACCCTGATCCTACATCAACTTCGTTTCCTTCAAAATCAACTGTAACACTTCCCAATGTGCCTGTAAACTTACCAGTTCCTTCATTAACACGTAACACTTTTAAATCCAACGTATCAAATTCTTTAATCTTTAACATGTTTGTGGTACGTTTTCTAACGTAGGGAGCGTCAAGTTTTAACATAATCCCTTCCCAGCCTTGCTCCTTGGCATAGTTAAACCATTTTGTCACCTGACTTATATCGTCTCCCCTATACAATTCTTCCTCTTTAACTATATGCGGAAGATCTTCTGGAACAAAAAAACTATCATATCTATCAAACAAGCTTAACTTTGATTGCCCTGAATTAAACTCGTCCAAAGAAAGTTTATCGAATATATGATATACTAAATTAGTTTTTGGACCCTGCTTCATTATGAGTTTTTGTGTATCATTAAACGTATCTTTACAAATTAGCTCCCCATCGTAAACTACTGGATATGGGGGCACTGTAAATGCATAAAACTCCCGTTCGATTTCTGGAAACTCAAATAGCTCCAAACCATTCCTTGTAAAAAATCTTGTAGTCATGTCCGGATATAAGATTGTAATAAATCTAAAACCATCGATCTTTCTCTGTAGCTGAAATGGGCCTTTAATTTTGTCCGCATGTTTATTATAAGGGTAAGCCAGCATTACTTCAAAATACGGTATAAAATTCCCCATACTTTCGTTAACAGTCTTTACAGTGCATCCAATTTTTAAGTCCTTAAGAATAAGTCGAGTGTACCAATAATATTCTTCTGAATCACAATTTTGTAAAAAATCATTAACTGCTTTTACATCTTCATTCGAACCGAAAGGATGTTTTACTAAGTCATCAAGAAGTTCAAATATATCCTTTTTATTAGAAGTGCTTCCAAATAAAGAATTTTGTTGTATGCCGGGCGGTGGGGCTTTTTTACTTCCACGCTTTTGTATACTCCTACTTCCAATTCCAAAAACCATCCTATTATTAAGAGCATAGTACAAAAACTTTTTTAATAGCTCATTATCTTTGTTGCGATCTAATATTTTCTTTTTCTCATTACGAGAGCTAGTAGCTTCAATTTGTCTTAAAACCTCAAAAACTTTACGCATTTTCATCCTCCTTAATAAGGGTTAATCCCTTCGCAGTTCTCCAGATCTGTTGTCCGTTGTTCAAAAGAACTAAAAATATATCTCCGTCGTGAAATGTATAGCTTTTGTCAATAATAAGACCTTCCCCACGTGGAGTAACAACTTTATTCCCAATTTCAAACGTCATTATTACTTTCCTCCTTTACTATGTTTGTTGTATATATATACAAAGAAAATCCGCTGACTTTATAGCGAAATTGGATTATGATTATCCTATTTCTAAAGTAGACAAAAAATAATCTTGAATTTCATTCCAATTACGAACTCTAAAAAACCTGTTTTCGTTTTTATTATGAGGAGCGTCCATCAATATCTTGCGACCCCTAAATACTTCTAAATTATGTGGGGCGTCGTCGATCATATAGTCTGCGTTTATAATCGACTTATTTTTAACAAAACAAATGTTATCTTCTGAAATACATGGAAAATACTTTCTAATCCATTTATATTTGTCATACATACTCTCAGGATGCGAAGCTGATACTACAAATATATTAAAGCACTCCGACAACTGACTTACAACTTCCTGAGCACCTTCTTTAACAGGTAGATGATAAAAGAACCCAGGCAATTTTAGTATGTCATAAATCTCTTTTCCACACTTGACGTACTTATAAATATCCCAAGATAATATATCTTCTTTCGTAAGATTATCATTATAAAAATGATTGTAAAAATTAACCCATGTCTCTAATAAACAATTTAAAGTGTCGTCCAGGTCTAGAACTATTGTTTTAGGACTTCTCATCTAAATCCATCCCTTCATACATCTTTTTAACCCTGTGCCGTACAGCTTTTAACATATTCTTTTTAAGTTTTTTTATCTCAGCAACTTTCTTTCTCTCCTGAGAAATCTTACCTTTCTTATTAACTTTTTTTCTGTATTCTTTTCTTGCTTGCCGGGCGTTTGTACTAAGATCTTTAGTTAAACTTTCCGCCCGTTTTCCCCATCGTTGTCTAGAGAATTCCGCAATATCTCCATACTCGAGATTATTAGCAAACTCTACAATTTCTGCTATCTGATCTTCAGTCCAACAGCGACTATTCTTTTTTCCTACTCTAATAGGTTTTGGGATAAGCCTAGGCTCTTTTCTTTTCTCAAGTTCTTCTGAATAATTATCCCAAAGCCTAATTGTTTGCACAGATCTTCCTACTATCTTTGATACTGTACTAACCGAGTAATACTCAACTCCGTCAATTACAGTAAATGGCTTAAACAAGGCACGCATTAATCCCATAATGGATTACTCCTTATACTAGTTTTATCCGATTTTTTGTGTTTACACAGAATCTTATACTCGCTCCAAGTTTTCATATGAAAACTTGAAACATGCTGTGGAAGCTCGACTACATAAGCTCCACATAACTCGCATTTTTCAAGCTCCCGTTGTACGTATTTATCGCATTTATCACGATAAATATTTTGTATGAGTTTATTTTTGAGACGGCAAAATTGCTTAGTAATTAAACAATTTCGGCAAGTGTAACAATTTTCTGAAATAATATCAACTGACATCGATGCCCACCTCAATAAATTACTGACATCCAAGATACAACAAAGTTTACTTGATTTTCAAATATAGTTTGATTAGCGTCTAAAATAGTCTCGTCAGCTTCACAAGTGTTATTAAACCAAATTGCCTTCTGAATATTGGAGGTTATTAAATAACCTCCATCGCACCTTTTTCCTAAAAACTTATCCTGATCACATACTCTAATTACGTATTTTCTAATATGCATATTAACTATCTCCTTCCAATATGACAAACATACGTCCCTCGTCCTTCTTAGAAACGCTAGCGTCAAAATCAAAGTCGGGCAATTCTACCACATAATAATCGTCGAACTCATCGATAACCTTATATATCACAAACTTATTTAATAATATACGTTCAGGAGTCTTACCATATTCGTAAAAATCTACTAACGGTAAACAAAATGTATCCATGGCTTAATCCTCCATTAAATATTTGAATAAATCTCCATTATTTCTCCATAATGGAATACCATCTACTACCTTATCTATATACAACTTATCATTTTTAAGTATTTCCTCAACTTTTTCATCAATGCTATTTTTTACTACAACTGAAATAATTGTAACATTTCCAGTGGTTCCACGTCTATGAGCTCTGTCTTCAGCTTGTTCATTATCTGTTGGAGACCATGCTTTATTTAGAAATACAACATACTGGGATCTTGTAAGAGTATACCCAGTGCCCATAGCTTGTATAGTTCCCATAATAACATTGCTTTTTTTATTTACCTGAAAATCATCTACAACTTTTTGTTTATCCTCGGTATTTGTTATGTCCCCAGTAAGAAGTAACGGATTATATTCCGTTAGCGTATTTTGAAGTTCATATAATCCGTCTTTAAAGCAACTAAATATAATACACGGCTCATTATTATCAGCTAACTGGTCAACAATTTCCTTAACTGCTTTTGTTTTAACTTTATCTGTGAACTGTCGTAATCGCAGTGTTGCTACAGCTGGGTCTACAACTTTTGTCTCTTCTGCTTCTTGAATGATACCTCTTTTAATTTGTTCGTACTCCTTACGTTGTTCCTTACTCATTTCAACATAGTATACTTGATGTGTCTTAGGGGGCAACTGCAATATATCTTTTGTTCTTCTAAGTTGAGCTCTATCGAATCTTTCATGAAATTCATCTAAATTTTTATATCCAACAACATCCCATCCACTAAACCCTCCTAACGTGCAGTATCTCTTTACAAATTGCCAGTAACTGGCATCTTCAAACCCCATCCAGTTTAATATACTCCAAGACCTCTCAAGCTTTTTAGTTATAGGAGTTCCTGATAATGCTATTTTATACTTAGCATTTAAACTTCGTAGCCCCTTACCCTGTTGGGATTTATGATTATTCGCCTTATGAAACTCGTCTACTATAATAGCGTCAAACTTACCCAATTCGCACATTTTAGCAAGTGCTATAAGGATTTCATTGTCATTTGCTTTTATGACCTTCCCTGTCCCTCTTTTAGGCTTTTCATTGTTTCTAATAGATTCAATGTTAATAATGGTATAAGTAAACATCCAATACGATGAAAGCTTCTTTAAACGAGTTTCTTTGGACCCATCAACAACTTGACAATTATACCACGAGTGTTTTTTAATTTCCTGTTCCCAATTATATTTAAGTCCATTTACGCCACAGATAACTAAGATATGTTTTACTTGTCCAGTTTTTACTTTGAAATCCATAATATCTATAGCAGACTTTGTTTTTCCAAGCCCAGGCACGTCTGTAATAATTAAGTTATTTCGATGTAACCCAATATTAAAAGCTTCTATTTGATGCCCGTCTGGTTTAGTCTTAAATTCATAGTCAACTTCACATTTTATATTTTTATAATATTCAAGTAATTCTTCGGCAGTTTTTTTCTTTAAACAAGTAGTATTCTTTAAATTTTCCAAATATTCAACAGCTTCTGGAAAATCATTAAATATAGTTATATTATCCACTCCAAACGTAGCTACAACTCTATCAATGTCGTTTATTGGCACTTCCCATACTTTATTATGTGGCTCATAATACCTGCAAGGTAACCTCTTTACCTTGGTTACGTATTCTTGGCTAAATTTCTGAAATTTAATAAAACACGCATATTCACCTTTAGTTTTTATGGATGGGTATTTTGCCAGTAAAATCATGTAATACCTCCTTTTTGTAGTAAAGGGTAGCCTAAAATACGGGCTACCCTTTTAAAGAGACGGAACGGGAGGATATTCCGTCAGAACTTAATTACTCTACTGTAGCTTCAACAGCATCTTCGGGCTTAGTTTCGTTAGCCTTATTTTCTTTTTCTGCAGTTTTTTCTTTCTTAGCCTTAGTTTCTTTCTTTGCAGACTTTGGAACAGGCTTCGGAATAAGTCCTCGCTTAATCTTAATAAACTTATCAGCCTGCGGAAAAGTCATTCCTGCTAGTTCGGCATACTTGTATATTACATCCATCAAAGATACATTCTCGATAATGGTTTCATTTGTAAGCTTATCAGTAAGCTTCGAGGTTCTATTCTTTTTAGAATAAACATCGATATGAAGATGATACCTGTCGTCCAAATCAATATCTTCAGTTTTTTCTGGAACTTGTCCAGGTAATATTGTTTTAACCTGTACAGTTTTTTCAACCTCTTTACTGCCAATAGTAAACGTCATTTTTACAGGAGCTGGCTTTGGAGCCTTTTCTTTCTTCACTTTTGGAGACTTTTCCTTCTTCTCTTTTGGAGCCTTTGTACTCCTAGATTTCTTAGTTTCCGGCTTCATTGTTACAGGAACTGAACTAGTATCTACACCTGTAAGATCGCACGTACTTGTAATAGCCTCAATAGCCCCTTCAATAGTACCGCCATATTCCCCTACTAAAAAATCAGCGGCCCTCTCAACACTTATAAATGGAAACTCTAAACCTCCGTCGTTAATTATAATCCTAACTAGTTGGTTGTTCTGAACTACGGCTTCTGCCGTAAGATCTCTGCCCTGATACGTTAATTTTGGCATTTTATTACCCCTTTCTTCCTTTTAAGTTGTTTTTTTATATTATACAAGATTTCGTTACGAAACTATAGCGAGTTAAGAATTATTTTTGCTTTTATACAGAAAACTCTGTATCTTGGCAATAATCCACTCTTCAACATCCGGAAATAACGACTGAAGGCTTTCATACATTTCATTAGGCATAAGATTCCTGACTCGATTAACTGCTCTATTAAGAGCCTCAATAGCCTCCTCTTTTGTTAGTTTTCCATCCTCGCTAGCGGCTTTAATGTCCATAGTATACGTTTGATGTACTTCTTCAATAGCTGTAAGTATTAATGATTCAGCATCATTAATTACCCTTCTCGCTATTTTTGCAGCCTGTTCGTCCTCCATTGCTTCAATATTATTTTTAATTCGAGTTGTTAACAGTTTTACGTAATAAACTGCTAATGTGCCTAATGCTGATAACAAAGCTAGGAGAACTGGTGCAAATATAGCTAATACTTGCTCATACGTCATGTTTAAAGACCCCTTTCTTTTTTACATTTTATTAGCATTTATATATACAAAGACTAAAGTTGAAATCCAAAGCGATACTCGATGAAATTTTTTTTAAAAAAAATAAAGCTAGCCGAAACTAGCTCTATAACTAATAACTACGTGTAACTTGCTCAAATCTAAATTTTTTCCAAATATTTAGATGTCTTTATTATTAATGCTCTTAACCATTCAAAATTAACTTCTTTTTTCTCGAATACTCCTCTCCAGTATTCTGGAGTATTTATTATAACATCGTTTATGCCAGGAACTTTTTTTTCAGAAAGTATTTTTAATGCATTTTCAAGTTCAACATCCTTAGGATACGAAACCCCATAAAAATCGCATATTACTTTTGCCTGAGCTTTTGCAATAGCAGTTCTCTTAGCCGGGTCTTTAATATAGCTTCATCTTGTGCATTATCGTGAAAACCGTTTTCAATTAACAGTACATGTTTTACTCCACCGTCTTGAGCAGCATCAATAACACCAAGATAATCTTCACCGGGATATTTTTCACTTTCCCACGTTTTAGCTCCATTATTTTTTGTTCCCATTACTTCTGCAATTGCTTTTGACATGTTATTTGCAAATGCCCTATCACTAGGTATATCTACTGAATAGAACACATCTACGCCTCTTTTAGTGGTATTGTTAGCCCATCCAGTGGCGTTTGAGTGTTCAGATATGAACATATCCGCTCCCCATCTAGCCGCCATATTTCCTCTTTCTCTAACTCCAACTGTCATATCCTTTTCTCTTGACATTTTAACTTCGAAAGCCCCAGTAGAGAGTAATTCATCTCTAAGTTTCAATGCTACGTCTAACATTCCATCTGCTTCGATGTAACCTGTCGGACCTCTATTACTCCGGTCTTTGCCTCCATGTCCTGGATCTAAAAATACTTTAATCTTTTTCATTGTCCTTCTCTCCTTTTTCATTTAATATTTCCGTCTTCTTTCGTTTTACTGCAATCAGCAACCATTCTAAATCAGTATGCCCTGCACTGATCAAGTTCTCAATACACGACTGTGCTTCTCTCAAAAACATTACTGAATACGCTACATTAGAAAGCAAAACTGCTATTGATCCTACAGGAGCTACTCTAGCAGATAATCCACAAAGTATCATTACTACTAAAAGATCAATTATTTTCTTTTTTGTTCCGGCCCAGAACCTTTCGGACCTTATTGTTCCAGCCTTTATAGCCTTAAAAAAACCTCCATGTGGCTTCTGCAAGGCGTAATACTTTGTAACAACATCCAGTATCAATGCTCCACATAAACCTATTGCGGCTGGGACATATGAATTATCTGGAAATAATACGTAATTAATTATACTTAGCAAGGCCACGTAAGCTGGTTTTACTTTCTGTAATGCTTCCCAAAAATAATTTCCGGACTCGACAAACAAACGATAAAGTTCTTCTCTCAAACGAATCACCTTCCTTTTAAACCACAAACACGATCAACTCCTGTTCAATGTGTGAACTGTCTCCCGCATAAAACAATATATTTACAGTACAAAATTTTCCCTCTTCCAAACCCTAGGAAGTTTTCCTTTTGCCTTAAATACATCTTTTCCATGTATCCCTGGAATCCATTGTCTAGCACTTGTAACAATATTTGCAGTTCCTATCAACGATTCGTCTCTTTCAATAACTCTTATTATAGCCTCAGCGGATAGTTGCTTAACAAAGTTCATTATTATAAAAGATTCGGAATCAATTTCATTAATATCAAATCTTCTAAATAAAGCTTCTGTAATTAACTCTGCAGATCCACTCTGTCTAATTAATGCACTGGATAAAATATTTTTAATAGAAAGTATATCTATTAACGATTCTAAATCTTTCTTTTTAAAAATATTTACAAGCGATTCTAAATC
>ERZ795046.1158-NODE-1158-length-28257-cov-18.735586_pt1 | contig 28257 bp, 28 predicted proteins | sample MGYA00375130_ERZ795046 | MGnify/ENA primary metagenome ERZ795046 (study PRJEB30175, sample SAMN05720202) | activated sludge metagenome | isolation source: anaerobic digester from wastewater treatment plant | place: Japan | collected 2015-05-15 ...
ATATAACAAAAATAATAGATGAGGTTTCGGAGATTATAAAAATGAAAGTAGAAGCACGAACGAAAATGGAAAACCTGATAAAAATCGGAATAGAAAGAGAATCCGAATATGTCGAAATAGCCCAGGCAAGAATCGAATACCTGGAAAACGCCCTACGAGGCTCGTAGAGCTAAAATCTTTTTTTGTGCGTGGGGGACACGGGCTGCCTCAAGTTTTTAGACGGGCGAGGCTCCTGTGTGGGTGGAACCCCCACGCTATTTTTATATCGAGACTTCGCCATCGCCTTTTATAATCCTTGTAATCCTTCTAATCCTGGAAGTGGGGGTAAGGTCATCTGTCCTGGCTGCATTCCTGGTAATGGTGGCTGCTCTGCCAGCTGCTGCATACCCATTTGCGTCAAGTCCTGTGCTGCTGGGGAAAGAGAGCCAAGGATTTCGTCAATGTTCTTCTGACCTAACTTCTGGAGGAGTAGCTTTGCCAGGGCTGGTAAGTTCACCCCAGGCAGCTGAGCCAGCCTATCAAACGCCAGGAGAAAGTTATTCATCTCTAACTCTTTTATAGAGCTCAAACTTTCCGTCATTGGCTTTACTGCCAGTAATCTTTTCAGCTGTTCAGAGGAAAGCTGGTAGAACTGCTCTATTGCTGGTCGCATACTCTCTCCGACAATATCTACCGCATCGCTCTCTGGTAGGCTTTCCCGTAGATAAACTATCAGTCTCTTGCATAACGGCTGTAGAACATAGGCATCTATCTTCCGTAGATACCATTCATTTCTGCTCTGGCTGGCTTGCTGTAGCCTGATAATGCCCGTAGCTGTCTCTCTTCGTCTCGGAGTAGCACCACGAGAATAATCCCAGAAAGATAGGACGTTCTGGATATCGTAGATAAGCTTCTCTTCTTCACTGAAGGAAGAGGCTGTAACATCGCTAATAGGGAGCTCTTTGACGGCGTCGCCCTGGGTCAGTATAACATTACCAGGAGCACTAAATAGTGTAGATAAATCTACCTCACCAGATAGCATATCGTAAATGAACAGCTTATTTAACACCAGGGCTACATTATCCCGTCTTTGCGACCTCAATAGGTTCAGCTCCTTCTGGGTAGGCTTAATAGCCTCTACCGAGCCAACACCGATAAACTCGCCAGGAGCCCCACCTAACCTGCAGTCAAGTATCGGCAGGTCGAAGGAGTAAGCTTTCAACTGGTCATTTCTGGTGTCTCTAATAATTGCCCTGCGGTTAGCGATGGTTACCACGTCCCCGTCCTCAAAGCAGTCCAGAAGCTCAATTCTGTCCTGGTTGAACTCCATTCCGTGCAAGCCAATGGACTGCAGGGCTTCTTCTACAGGGTTGATTTCAGATGTGCGGTCGCCACGAATGGCGTCAACATTCTGGTATATCCCTTTTCTCTCCCAGTCTTTAAGATTTTCGTAGGTCTCAAACGACTGCTTGATTACCCATCTGGCTCTGGACAGCCTCTTTGCCCCAGGCTCTGGGTAGATGGTGAAGGGGTGTGGAGAGTCCAGGAACAAGTGCGAGTATGTTTCTACTCCAGGATTCGTCTGACCCACAGGCTCCGTCATCGGGAAGTTAATCAAATACGCAACACTATATATAGAGAGGTTCTTGAGCAGTTCTTCAAATTCCAGGACAAACTCTGTTCTCTCGTCTTCTAATGCCCAATTTACCAGTATCTCCACAGCCTTGCTCAAGTCCATCGAGACAGAGTTATATCTCGGCTCAATAGTGAAGATGTTAGGGGCTGCCATAATGGACAGCATATAATAAGCAGCCAGGTCTTCGACGAAGGCAAAGCTATACGGCACAAAAATATTGTGCTTGTATATGCTCATCTTCCCTTCTTTGTAACTCTTATAGAGTTTGTAGTTCTCTAAACCCTTCGTCCTGAAGTCCCGAAGCCCACCATCGGCTTTTAGAAACCTCTCCAGCCAGGTTTTAAGGGTCATAACATCACTTGCCCCATATAATTCGTAGCTTGTAAATTCCATCGCTCCTCCTTACACAGCAGATGTCATCTGCTTCCATCTGTTCTGAAGCGTAGCAACAAGGCTCTTTTTCACTTCAGAAACGTTATAGTATGGAATCTTTGCGTTCACTATATACTTAACACACGAAATAAAGTCATCATTCACTGGCTTTGGTCTATCCCTCATACCCTTCTCACTTCTCGCTCTGGACGAGTTATAGCTGTCCCAGGAATACTGCTCCAACTGACGAATCAGACCAGAACAAGAACGGAAAATATGAACCGTCGGGGCTGGGACATCTTTGAGCCTATCAGTCATCTCTTCAAAGAACGTCATAAAACCTCTATTCCCAGGCTGAAAGACCAAGCCCAAAGCCTTAAATTGGTCAACCACAGACTGGGCTCCAATAACCTTCTGCTCTACTTTGGCGAAGGTCGGGTCTATCAACCGCAGCCGTATCTTCTCGTTTCCCTCTAACGCCCGTATCACGACAGCAGCTTCATTGACGGTCAGTGGTCTGCCAGATGGGTCTTCAAAAGCCTTCTCTCTATAGAAAAATAACTCTCTGTTAGGGTTAATCGCACACCAAACTGCGTGTATAGGCTTCTGTGGGTGTGGGTCTATTGCCATTACTCTCACCCAATTGCCTGGTATCGGGAACGGGTCAACCGTATGGTCGTTCCAGTTAAACATCGGGAAGACCCTGCCATACTCTCTCGTATAGCCACCATAGTATATACGCTTGATATCGCCTTCCCTGCCCTTCCTTTTCAATTCCTCGATGTCCTGCTGAATCTTCTGGTGGTTAATATATGGGTTGTCGAGAGAGGAGAAAGTAAACGCTTTTTGTGGTGCATTGTTAAACAGCTGCTGTCTGACCATCTCTTCAAACATCTCGATAAATTCCATAGAGATGTTATGCACCTTCGGGTCTGGAACAGAACCAATAAATAGAGCGTCGCCATTATAGTCTGCGAGCATAGGACGAATAACGTCAAACCACACAGAGTAAGGAATGGTCGGAAATTCGTCCAGCACTACAAAGTGTAAACCAGCACCGAGCAGAAACACTTCGTCCTGGACACCAAGAAGCTCTATAAGAGAGCCGTTAGTTAACTCAATAGAGTGTCTGTCCTCTCTTTTCTTGAGGATATAGTTCTTCGGCAGATACTTCAGCAGAACCCTCCAGGCAATACGATATGCCTGGTCTTTGGTTGGTGCTACATACCAGATTCTGGCACCAGGTATCTCGATAGCTCTTCTAATTATCTCGTTGATAGCCAGAACGGTCTTACCAAATCGCCGACCAGCGATAACCATCACCACGTTACCAGAGCAGTATGGTCGTAATGCTTTGTGTATGACCTGCTGTCTGGGGTGTGGTTTATACGCTATCTTCGCTGGCTTCATTTTCTGCTATTTCCTTACCATCTACCTCGTCGTCATCTAACTCCAAGTCCCAAGACACTAATTTACCGTTATTGCCCTGTTTTGGTTTGCTTTCTTCGTCAACCTGGAGCTGGTTGATGGTCTTAATAAATGCTGGCGAAGTCATTAACTCTAATAAGAGTTTAGCCCCCTTCTCTTGAAGGTGTGGCTTACGAGATTTCAAAAACTTCATACAGGTCTGCACAGAGACTAATATGCCCTCATAAACAGCACGTGGAATGCGAGCCTTCAGCTCCTCCACGGGCATCTTGTTCAGTTTCCGAATCAGACCATTAATTGTCCTGGCGTTTTTAACCCGACGAGCATACTGAAGATTTCGCCGACGCTTGTCAGCTACAGGGATATCTTCAGGTTCCGTGGTTTTGACTTCCATTTCTGTCGCCTTCTCTTCCATTACATACCTCCATAGTTTTGGAAATACTTTTCAGCGATGATAGTCATCAACCGCTGCATATTTTTTAGCTGCTCCTTATTCTTTTCGGTTGGCTCCGCTACGTTCTGGAACAGCATCATTTGCCTACGCAGTTTAGAGATAGCGTCGTAGTAATCTTTCATCTTGGCATATTCAACCAGCCCTTCCTTCACCTCTTTCCCTTGTAGGTATTTAGCAGCCTCTGCAGGGTTGGTCTTTATATGCCTGGTTACGGTCTCGTAATAGTCTCTGGCTTCACTGAATTTCTGCATGAATTGCTTGACTGGTTCGGATACGCTACCGACAGCCTCTTCAGATACAAAGGAACGCAAGAAGGGGTCATCTTTGAATGCCCTGTATTTCTTCATTTCTTCTGGGGCTGTTACCTGCGAAGCTATTTCCATAATGTGTTTGCCCCAGGTTCCACCATAACCCCTGACCAGATTCTCTATCTTGGCTGGAGACTGCTTTAGAGCCTTACCAAGCTTTTTAGCGAATGGGGTGGTGTATTCACTATATTGGTATTCTTTTGCCAGACCTTCCTGGGACTCTGGAACTATCTTCTGACCAGTGAAGAAGCTCTTATTTACCTGGTTTTCAAGTATTGGTTTGATAGCTGTGGGCAGTAAATCGGTCAGTGAAGACACGGGAAGAGCATTCTCTACCAGAGCGTTAGCCAGAGAGGAAACAGAGGACTTATCTCTACGATAAGCGAAGTCCAGAAACCGCTCAATAGTGGAGCCAAATATCATACCGAGGTCGCCCTTCGGTATCATTAAGAACTTCTTGTGTCCAGGTATCTTAACCAGCCAAAATAGATTCTTTTTCCACGCAGGTTGTCTCCAGTAATCCTGGTCATCTTTGTTAGCCAGGAAGACAGCTATGCTCGGTATAGAGGCAAAAGCAAATCCTCTCAATACCGTTCTTGCTGGGTTTTCAGCTAAAGCCTCGCCTAACCTGCGAAAGCCCTGAAGTCTGGGATTCAGGAAAGCCACAAAGGGGGCGTAGTATCTCATTAGAGCCCCAGAGACAGCAAAATCTACAGTTCCTCGTCTGGCGTTAATAGCTGCCTGCGTTGGTGTCCTGCCTTTTTCCCTGGCTCGAATATACATTCCAAGCCTGGTAAATGTTTCGACTGCGTCAGAAATGTTTTCCAAGAAGGTAATTGGTAGCAGCTTGCTGGCGTTGCGATGAGCATACGCTTCCGCAACATTACTTAACTTCGACGCCTTTGCCATTGTGCTCCAGCCACCACCAGCTGCTACAAATTCGTGATACAGCTTATCCTTCTTCATATAGGAGGCAATAGCTTTCGGTATATCTGTAAACGGATTAAAACCAACGTCAGAATATGTCATGGCTGTGAACCAGTCTTTTATCGGGTTTCTGAAAGTGAATTCTGGGGATAAAGTGACTCCAGACCTCGCTATTCGTGCGGGAGTCTGTAAAGCCTTCAGCACCTGGCGAACCACTGGCGTGAGCTTCACCATGTCGATGTGCCTCATAAACATCGCCAGGTCTCTGGGCACCTTATAGAACTTAATCTTCCCTTCAACATTGATACCGATGACATTGTCAGGTCTGGTAGCTGGGTTTCCAGCCCAGGGCTTCACTAACTCATAGTCCTTGAGAATGTCCTTCATCTGCACCAGGGCTTTAGCCAGGTTGTTTTTAGCGATAGCATCAGCGGTTCTATAGGCGAACTTTACAGCCGAGGCATAGGGGCTCTCAAATGGTAGGTGGCTACCATGGAAGCGATACACGGGGGTTGGGACAGCGTCAATATCGCTACCAAAGTAGTTCATTAAGTGCATTTTTTTCATCACTCTATTTAGAGGTGCGTAGTCGCTGTTCTCTCTGATATACTTAATAACAGATTCTGGTAGCATACCAGCTTCATAGAGCTGCTCGCAAATGTAATTCATCCACTTGGTGTAGTCCTTCGCCCTTTCCTCGAATTTGTCATAGAACTTGTTATACAGCTCATCTGCCTTCTCTTTCGTCATAGAGCCAGTGTTAACCTTTGGGTTTTTAGCCTTCTCGGCTCTAACACGACGAGCCAGCAGATATAACTCAAACTGCACAAACTCTGCGGGGCTCAAGCCACCATATATCTGCCGTAAGCTCTTGACGCCTTCCACTGGTTTCAAGGTTCGGAAGTTAACAGGTATCCCGTCAATGGCTTCTAATAGCACACCAAGTCTGCCACCAAATACATCTAACATTTTATCTGGGTCGGAGAATTCATTACCCCAATATTTCTTCAGGTCTTCTAACTTACCATATTGTTTAGCAAGTTTTATATACTGCCTGGCTATCCTTCTACTGTCTAAAAGAAGGAACACCAGGGCATCTAATCCACCAGTGATACCTTCAATGGTATCTATCTTCCCAGCCTTCGGGGTTTTACCACCGAAAAAGTAGTTCCTTACTGCCTGCTTTCCTTGCTTCACCAGGTCTAATAACTTCCAGTCAGAAGGCATTGGAGCGTAAAAACACCCCAACACTACCCCTTTATCCTTACCCTTTGTCTTTGCTTTCGGTTCGATTACTGCCTCTTGAACTGGCGTCTGTCCTTGGCTGTCCGCTTCCTGAATCACAGCAGCTACATCTTCAGCTTTCTTGACTTTTGGTATCCTCTTCCGCACAGCCTTATTGGTAGTTAGTGGCTCGTCTGGCTTAATTTTTGGCTCTGGTGCCTTCTCTACACCTCTCTTAAGTGCTTGCTCTACTTCTGGCACACCTCGCTGGCTTTTTCCTCCCCACTCCCATCTCTTCGTGACTTCTGTAAAGTCTCTGGCTATATTAGAAGTAGTGGTGGTCATCTCTCCAGAGGTCTTGCCACGTCGCTCCTGACCAACAGCCGAGAGATAATCAATGACAGCAGCCCTGACATCGTCCAGGGTCTTAATGGGATACTCTTTGCCACCCTCGGCGAACTGCAGTTTTAACTCTTTACCTAACTGCTCGCCAAGATTTTCAGCCTGCTGTAGTAATGCCTCTCTCTGCTCTCCAGCCTTCACCACATTCTCGTATGCCATAGACACGCTGTCAGCCCGCAGTTTGGCTTCCTGGCTGATTTTGTTCAGGTTAATGGTTCCGTCTGGCTTCAGGAATTGTGGAGCTTCGTCACGATATACTTCACTTACTTCGTCCCATAACTCTTTTAAGTATCTGGCATAATCAGCGTCAACCTTCTGGTATTGCCTGATTATCTTTTCTAATCGTCTGCCCTCTTGCTCGGTAATGTATTTACCGCTCCGCATCCTGGCTTCCATCTCTGCCAGGAATGTTAGGTCTGGCTTATACTCGCCCAGGTCTCCAATGTCTTTGACCCGACCAGCACTTAACCTGTCAGCTTTCTGTGCCCCTGTTTCGCCCCAGGCTTCAACCATTGCCTCAATATCATCTTCGGGGACAATATCCATACCACGTCTGCGTCTGGCAGCAGCTAAATCAACCTCTCCAATACCACCCTCGCCACGTTGAACAATAGCCTCTAACTCACCAAGGGGAACTTCGACAACCCTATCCAGAGTCTGCCTGTCAACCTCTTTCTTTGCTCCAAGCTCTCTAATTAGAGCGTCTAATACAACCCTGGGGTTTTCACGCATTACACCCAGAACATTTCTGATATCTATCTTGGCACCTCTCTGTCCGCTTTGAGCTACTCTCTCTGCTACTGCTTTCCTGATACCACCAGCCTGGAAAATAGCACCAACAAACCTCTCGGCTACCCGCTCGGGAGTGAGTAAAGCATTCCCAGTGACTACCAGGTAGCTGTCTCTAACCACCACCCTGACAGGATTAAAAGGCTCTTCGCCAATAGCAGCATTCTTTGCACGTAGAGTCTTAATAGCCTTCTGCTCTGCTTTGGTCAGTGGTCTATTTTCAGCCTTGGCTCTATTCTGAATAGCCTCAATAGCTCTATTATTAGTCTCTACTCTCGGGTCTCGTATTGCAGGGAATAGATTATTAGCTACTCTACGCAGTTTAGCTACCGCACTATGCTGCTTTCCTACTACACCGATAGGAACCACATATCTGGTCATTCCGTGCAGCTCGTCAGGGAACATAATCTCCAGCTCTACTTGCTTGCCGACCTGGACTCCACCGAGCTGCTTTAGAATCTTCTTGGCTTGAAGCTCGTTTATCTCCAGACCACGCTCTCTAAAGAACTGCATAAACGAGCGAGTAAACGCTTTCTTCAAGGCACTGACAGAAACCACATCCCGCATCGAATTGTATTTGTTCTGGAGCTTTCTTTCCTGTTTTTGCAGCTTCTCAAGCTGTTTCTGGAGTGCCTTCATCTGGGACTGAAGAGGCATGACTTTCTCTTCGTAAGAGAACTGCTGTGCCTTTTCGTCCATAGCCTTGATAACATCACGATTCTGCTGTATGAGAGAATCTAACTGCTTAACACGCTTGTTTTCAACCGTATTGAGAGTCCTGCCTTCCTCTTGAGCCTTCTTTAATATCGCCTCTCTATCGGCTTCGTATCGCTCTAAATTCTTCCGTGCCCAGGCTTTAGTCTTCTTGATATCATTTCGCTTTTTGAGAATCGTATCAAGCTCGTTCTGTGTCTTATCTAATTGCTTTTCTACGCTACGCCGTTCATTCTGAACCTCATCCAGCTCAACCTTTACCTCTTTCCTGGCAGCTCTATTTTCGGCAGCTCTCGCTTGAGCCCTGGGTGTCAAGAACTGCTCGACATTACTCGAGATTTCGCTCATCTTCTTGAATTCCAGGGCAGCATCCAGCGTTTGAACACCTCGCCTATGTATAGCTGCTATCTCTTCTGGTGTAGCGTCCTTGGGGATGTCCAACTCAAGCCTGCCTATTTCTTTGCCATCTTGAGTAGCGACAATGGCATGGATACCGCTTTTCTGTGGGATAACGCCGTATTGAACCTCGCCCTTTTCGCTGATAACGGTAGGCGTGACTTTAGCTTCGGCAGCCAGCTCTTTCAGCCCTTCAACCTCACCCTCTCTTTTAAGCTGCCGTTGACCCATAACCGTCTTCTCAAACGGCAGTCCTTCACCACCATAGGTAGAGTGAACCTGATAACGGTATTTCCCGTCCTTCTGCTTTCTTGCTCTAACAATGAAGGTTTGGCTGGGCTCCCCCTTTAGCTTTGGCATCAGCCTGACACTGAAGTCAGACTGAATCCTGCTAAATTCCTCTGGGGTAATAGTCTCGCCCTTCCTGGGGATAAGTTCGTAGCTGTCGCCAGCTACATCGTGATGGACGGCAAAGAAAGTGGTGCCGTCGTCCTTGGCTTTGACTCTGTTAGAAATATGCTCTTTTATTCGTTCGTAGAGGGCTTTCCCCCGCTCTGGGAAGCGTTGAGCAATTCGCTCAAGCTGCGTAGTTCGTCTGGAACTTCTCCTGCCTTTATTTTCAGCCACATCATTTCTATTGACATACCCAATACCATTTTCACCAGCTCTTCCCTGCTCATATCCTGTGTCACCGACAGCAGTGCCTCTTCCAGCTCGTCTGTTGGTATCATACCCTGGAACTCCTCCTCGGGTGGATTCGCTTCCTCGTCCACTATCAGCCTCGCCTCGTCGAGCGGATTCGGTTCGTTCTCCAGCTCCTCGTCGTCCAGTTCCAGGTTCGCCAGCAGGTCTTGTAAGTTCTTCATTTATTCCTCCTAATTGGTCAGCTTGAGCTATCTCCCTTAATAACCGCTCTTCCTCTTCCCTGTCAGCAGCGGTTTTAATGGGAGTAGCTTCTTCAAGGGGTCGTTTTTCTTTCCAGACTATTTCTGGGGTATCACGCCCCTTCAAAACATTATCCTTAACCTCGACCTTTGTCAAGGTCATCGTATTGCCCAAGTTATCCTTGAAAGAGATGGTATTGTCAGTGGTGCCTGTGACCTCCATCTCGTAAACGCTTTCCCCATCACGCCAGACAAGCTTGTCGCCTGGACGCAGAGACTTAACTACCCTATTTCCAGCTTCTTCTCTTTCCCTTCTAATAACGTTATACTTCTCGCTCCTGCCAGCCACTTCTGTAATCTCTCTGTCGGACATAGTGGCTTTTTCTTCTTCGGATACAGGACGACCCCATAGCTCTTCCCACGGGTCTTTGGGTGGCTCTGCAGGCTGACGTCGCTCTTCAGTCTTAACAACAGGCTTCTCTGGCTCTCTCTCTTCGATTACAGCCTCTCTCTTCGGCTCTTCCAGTTTGTCAGCGTTTTTAATCTCCTCAAGTATTCTGCGTTGTTCCTCTTCTACGGTTAGTCTTTTAGGCTTCTCTAAAGGAGTGATTAGTGGCTCTTGTGGCGTTTCCTCTGGCTTTGCTTGTGGCTTTGCTTGCTTTGCTTTCTTGGTTGTCTCTGTCTGCTTTAGCTCCTGACTAATCTGCTCAATTTGAGCCTCTGGTTGTTTCTTTGGTCTGCCACGCTTCTTTGGTGTAGCCTGAACTACAGCTTCTGGTTGAGCTGCTGGTTGCTCTGGTGCGGTTGCTTGTGGCTGTTCTGGTGCTGGCACCTGGTCAGCGTTCTTAATGTTCTCAAGTATTTCTTGCGGGCTCGGCTGACCCTGCTGTTTCGGCTGGTTTTTTACTCTTATAGTAATCCCACCCTTGCCGTCTGGTATTATTTCATATTCAGCTGTTAAGTCGGCAACGTCAGGTCGCTTCTGTGCTTGTGGTTGAGCTTGTGCTTGGGGTTGTGCTTGTGCCGTTGGCTGCTGCTGTGCCTGTGCTGTAGGTTGCTGCTGCTGCTCAACAACAGCAGTTTTCTTTCCCTTTCCCTTTTTAGCACCCGCTGCGGGGGCTGGGGTTGTAGCCCCTGCCCCCTGGGGTGCTTCCGTAGGAGGTGTCTGGGAGGTAGGCGTTTCGGTGGTCTGGGCTTCTGCAGCCTTCCCACCTTCACCCTCTATATAAGGCATGACTATGCTTATGATTTTGTCGCCGTCTTCTGGCTTTAGTGTCCCTGCTTCGACTTCAGACCTAACAGCCTTAACAATTGCTTCGGCTTCAGACTTCGACATCCTTCTGGGCTTACTCAAAGAAAACATAAAGTTGAGACCATACTCAAAAACTTTCGCCCAGTCAGGTCTCTCATCTACAATGGACTGCCCTTTAAGAGCGTCGAGAGCCATAGAAGTGGCTCCCCAACGAGTAATGACATTCATTAAGGGGCTTTTGAATGGCGTCATTCTGGTGATAGTGTGGAACACAGCTCCAGCAGGAGCGTCGTGTTTCAACCTTTCACCAAAAGGTCTGTCGTCCTCAACACCAGGTGGGATAACTATATCAGCTGTCTTCATCAATACAGGAAACTCAACAGCACCCTTGACGGCATTAACTCCAAACTTTCCCAGCTTGCTGGTCTTCTGGAGCTTATTGGCTAACTGCACACCATTGGCAGCGGTTTTCAGAGCGGTTGCCAGAGCCCCACCCTTTGGTAAGGCTTTAGCTAATTTCGGGGCAACACCCGCTATTGGAGCCCCGACCAGGCTCATAATAGCACTAACCAGTGCTATCCTACCAACCTCACCAAGCCCGTAGGCTATACTATCCGCAGCTCCGACAGGAGGGGCTATGGTAGGAACACCCTGAACCTTCTCATACCATCTGCCAAACACACCATGTAGAAAACTGTCAACCACGCCCTGGGAAAGCTCTTCGTATTTCTTGTAGGTTTTGTATTCTTCAGGGTCAAGCTGATAAGGAGAGAATCCAGAGATGGTATCCTCTCCACGGAGATACCTCATATACTGGTCATAAAAAGACCTGTCATCTTTTAACTTCTCTATATTAGAGAGGTCTATTACTGGGGCAACCTGTGGTATTACTTGTGGTATTGTTTGCTTCTTTTTGTCATCAGCCATTGTTATCCCCCGTCCTTACGACTCAATATTGCCGATACCTACAACCCCAACACCAGGGTAAGGAATAACAGTAGGTTGTGCGGTCTTCTGCTCTTTCTTTTTCTTCTTCTCTTCATTCTTCTTCTGAACCATTGCCCAGTGTTCTCGGAGCCTCTGTTCCTTTTCGTCTGGAGTTAAGCCTGCCCCACCCCCAGTGAGCTCTATAATAAGAGCCCCCCGTATCTGATTTACAACCATTTCCCTAATGTCTGGGTCATCAGGAACACCAGCTTTTGTCAGCTCCAGCCAGGCAAAATCTATCGCTTTTTGTATTTCACGCTGCAGGTCTTCTAAAGACCACGCCTCAAAAGATGGTAAGCTCTTCCAAGCATTAACAATATCCTTTGCCCTGGCTTCAGCATACGCACCAGTCTTTGCCAGCGTCTGTCCAACGGGGGACTGCTCAAGGTTAATACGTTCAACACCAGAGGGAGTCCCGACCCCATAACCACTCGCCTGAACTGTATTGCCAGTGTCCGCACTTCTCAAATAGTTTTTATTACCCATAGGTATATGGAATATGTTAGCACTCCAGTCAGGCTTGACATCCTTATCGAGTGGAATCTTTAGAGCAGAAAAAGCAACAGACAGTGGGTTAATGCCGAGCTGTTCACTCAACCGCTCGATTATACCGTTCCACCCCCTCACTATTTCGCTGACGCTTTCTACAGCATACTTCTTGGCTAACTGAATCGCTGCTGGCATATTCTGCTCTGCCAAGCCTTGCACTTGAGCTATTTCGTTCTTATTTAAACCAAACTTACCCAAGACGTCAGCAGACAAGGCTTCTTTGTCTAAATTGGCAAAGGTGGTGATTATGTCCTTCTCAAGGTTAGTCACATTTTCCATAGCCTTGATTAAGTGCGAGTAGAGGTTATTGGCTGCGGTTACAGCTATCTGCGGGTCAACCCTGGAGAGGTCATAAGTCACGCCACCATTAGCGTCAATTTTAATGACTGGCGACACATCCATTCCATTCTGCTTGAAAAAGTCTATAATTGTTTGAGCTAACCTGGGGTTAAAGTCCTTCACGATAAAGGCATTCTTCGCAGCCTCTTTGCTATAAGCGTCAACCATTGTTTCAGCAGACTTGCTCAAGAAGTCCCGTAGTGCCTTTGCCTGCTGCAGGTAGGAATTAATCTCGAAACTGGAAGCCCCCATCTCTGGCTGTGGCATATTTGGCATAGATATACCAAGATTACGCTGTAGGAAATCAAACAAAGTGGGGTTGGGAGCACCAGTGCCAGTGGTTGGTTGAGACTGACCAGCACCAGCACCAGTTAACGCTTCAACAAAAGCTCTCGGTATTAGTGAAGTCTTGGGGAGTGGCTGCAGTCCACTCTCGTCTGCTTTTCCACCCTCTTCAGACTTTAAGATATTGCGAACAATATGACCATTAGCTTCAGCTGGTAGAACCTTGTTCTTCCCGCTCTGCTTTTTAATATTATCCATAAACTCTTTAATGTGCTTATTATTCTCAATGCCTACAGCTTTTAAATACGCCCCAAACTCTGGGCTGGCATAAATCAGCGGGCTGGTTGCCTCTAACGAAGAAGCCAGGATGTCCTGGACAGCCTTACGCCTCTGCTCTTGAAGCTGAAGCAGATAAGGGACGGTAACCTGGAAAGCCCCCTGGTTTAGACCCTTAAAGAAACTGTCTAATGGGTTTTGGCTCTGATATAAAATAGCCATTTTGCCCCCTTATAATAGGAATAACGGCAAAAGTCCAAGCCCCTGACCAATACTTTCGAATAACGAACTCCATGGATTAGAGGGCTGTCTCACCAACGCCTCACCAATAGGAGCGGTCACCATCTTGTTGAACATTGCATAGGGTAAAAGCATCTCTTGCCTGGCTCTTACCCAGTCCTGGTATGCCTTATCAATGGCAGACTGTAGCTGCTGGTTATTGTATTGCTCTCGACCAGTAATGAGCGACCCACCAGCTAACAGATTCTGCAGCAAATTATTCTCTAACCCCGACCTGCTATTAGCCAGAGCTTCTAATTGAGAAGCAGCTGCATTTCTATTTTGTGTGTCCTGCTGGAACTGACTATAAAGCAATTGAGCAATAGCCTGATTCAGCTGGTTCGTATAATTACTTGCCAGCTCTCCCTGGGCAATGCCATGGCTACCACTAAAGTAATTGCCGTAGTTCGCAAAGTTAGACGCCAGGTTCTTGGAAGCCCTATCATAAGACTTACCAGCCTGCTGCTGTAAGGGCTGAATAACAGCATTCTGATACTGCTTTGCCTGCGGAGAATAAGCACCACTCAAAACGCTCTGAAGATACATCTGGCTCTGGTTGTAAGGAGCCATCCAGGAAGGATTAGCATAGAGCCTATTGATGTAGTTTAGAGCGTTCTTCTCATAGGGATTATAGCCAAGAGGACTATATCCCCAAGCCGAATAACCACCACCGTAAGCCACTGGCATCCTATCCTCCATACATTTGCTTGTAATAGTTAGCAACAGGGCTGGTCAGACCATCTCTATACATATAGCCCATCAGGTTAGCAGGCATTAGAGGAGTAGGATTAATTAGTAGCTGCTGTATCGGTGTTATCTTCGCTTGCTGCAGTTTAGGTTTGGAGTTCACGGACGGGACATACCCAACCGAAGGAGCGTTAGACATCACCCACTTACCAGCCTGCTGCGTTGTCTGCTGTATAGGCAACGAAACGGTAGAATACGGAGTCCCTACGCCCTGCCAGGGAGTCCCGAGCTGCATCTGACCCATATAGTTTATTAGGGCTCGCAGATACGAATTATAAGCACTCTGCTGAAGAGGGCTTAAGTTCGATGCATACCCAGTGACCTTTGGTTCATTCTTTGACATTCTCCCTCCCTTATAACGGGATAGAAATAAATTTCTCCCCATTAATAATGCGTTGATATAACTTTACGTCAGTATATTTCCCACCTACCATCACACTCTCTGGCAATATGCCCACCAAGCGGAAATTAAGCTTAATCAACATTTGCTCTACGAGGGGGTTGCTGCCAATGACCCTTGCCTCTACATAGTGTAAATTCCATTTCGACTGCAGGTCGTTGAGTATTGGTTGCACAATACTATTGACCCTACCCTGACCACGCTTATCCTCATCAAAAATCACACCATTAATAACACCACCCCTAAAAGGGGTAGCATTAGTGATAAATATAGCCCCGACAGGAACGGGAAGACCACGCTCAAAAATCCCATAGACTATTGTCCTTGGGTCATACAACATCATCGTGACGTCTTGCCAGCCATCCATATCGTCCAGGAAATAGTTTCGTATTTCAGGTCTCAATAACTGCTGAATAATGTAGTTTAAATGCTCTGGTTTCTTTTCTAAAAGTTTAATCCCTGCCACCTTACCCTCCTAATAGCTTTGTTATGCCAACCATCAGAATGGCACTAATGCTGCCAAACAAGGCAGACCAGCCAGCCACCTTGGTCTTTACGCTCGATATCTCTGCCCTTAATTCATCTATGCTCTCTCTGATGTATTTCACGCTATCGTTAATATTTGCCAACGATGCCCTGACGTAGCCATTAAACTCCCACTGGTCTTTACCATTGCGGTTGTTCTGTCCACCATTGGTGTCAGTGCCTTTAGAGCTATAAATGAACTCATGTCCGTCGCCCATGTGTGCTCTCCTAATGAGCAATAAATCCTATTGCCACCCCAGCCAGAAACGCCCCTGCGACATACGCTGGCTTAACCCTACAGTTAGCTTTGCCCTTACTTCGCTCGAGCCTTAACTCTTCCTGTAGTTTACCCTGTATTTCCTGTAATACCAGGTTCTGCCCAGCCAAATTAGCATTAGCTTCTAACGCCTTGTCAGCAAATTCATCTAACTTCTCTATTATTTTACCTCTTGTTATATAATCTGTCAATACGTCGTAATTCAACAAAAACGCTTTTTCGGAAAAACTTATCTTGCCACCCTCTGGCAAAACCTCTTCACTACCAATAATTTGCCTGGTCTCCTCTATTGCCTGGGGGATAGGCACATTTTCCACGGGTTTCTGCTCTTCTTGTTTTAGCCTGGAAATCTCAAGACCAATGACACCCAGGGCTTTATTAGTCTCTGTAAGCTGGTTGTCCAGCTCCTTTATCGTTGCCTGATACCCTTCGATTTCCTTGTGAATCTCGCCTATCTGTATGTTAGCTTTTTCAACCTCTATCAGCCGTTTGTTATAGGTGAACATCGTATAAGTAAAGCTACCAGCCAATACCAGCAGCAGCAAATACTTCAGAATAGTGCCTATCTGTTTCAGCGTATCGTTCATCACCACTCCTCGTCGTCATCAAAATCTGTATAAGGTGGAACCACTAAATAAGCCAGGTCAATATGAATAAGTTTCTGCCCTTGCTGCTTATAGACCTTCCACCCTATGCGTGGTTTAGGTGTTAGAGTCCTACATATTCGCACCATCTCTCCCTGCTCTTCAAAGCTACGGCAGGCAATATCTAACGCCAACCCAAATAGATGAGCAGAAATCAAAGCCTTGCTGGCAGTCGTGCCATCCTCAACAGCGTCAATAAACATTTTCTTCTCGTAGTCCAGGCAGCGATACCCAGAAGTTATGGTTAGTGGTTGCCCCATTTTTCCCCGAAGCTGCTCGAATACCCGAAACAAGGTATCGTATTCCAGGCTTATATGCTGCTTGCCATTGTCATCGTAGAAGTAGAACCCAGGGGGCAATTTCCCGCAATGACGACACTTGAACTCCTTCCATAAAATGTGAGTCCCAGGTATATACTTCGTATCCATTAAATCACTCCTTTATATGATATTCACATTAGCTTGCTTCCACACCCCATTTATTTTTACCCAGACCGTTGAGCCAGAACCACCGCTAATAGACCTAATCACAACCTTATCCATTATTTCATCAAGAGCATACGCTTCAGTCATACCATCTGGCGTAATAGCTAAAGATGAAAATCTTGCTATGGCAACCTTACCAACCGTCAACGGCAATACCCTGAACCTGAATCGGACTATAAAATGCGTTGAGGAAGAATACAGCACAACATCTTCCTTGTCTGGATATGTCAACGCCTGACTATTAGTATAACTATCAACCACAATGCCGCCTTCCACTATCTCTACCATAGCCTTATTAACAGTATCGCAGGAAAGCCCGCAGGTTATCTTATTAGTTGACTTTTCAGATATTACTGGAATTTCATAAGTTTCAGCAGCTTTCAATTTAATTGCTGGCACACCATCTACCAAATCTACCCTGGCATCAAACCCCAGGCTTCTAAACCTGTCGTTGCTGGCATAGAACCCTCTGTTTCTGTAGTCCGACCATATATTGCTGTCAGGATAAAAGCCATTATACTGAGCCATTTCATTCCTCTTTGATAAGACAGGTTGAATTATTCTTCCCAATCACAGCCAACCAAACATCATTACCAACTATTATCGTATCCCCATTCGCCAACCCTGATGGGCAATTAGATTTACACATCACTCCATCCAGAATTCCTATCATTTTGAATGGCGAAGCATCTTCCTGGACAGGGGTTTCAATAATATAATGCTGTCCATTGGTTGTGAGAGTATCTTTACGGCTTCGGACACTCGAATCAGAGGGCGGCGAGCCAAAACTCGCACATATTTTGTTCAAATTCCCGACACTATCTTTAAAAAATCTCCACTCTGGATAGTGAGTGTTTGAAGCACTTCTCTGGTCAGCCAGAGGGTTGTCATTATAACCTATGCCAGACGTATAAGAATTATGCCCAATAAACACTGGCGTATTTTTCGTCTCATCAAACCTTCTCGGATAGCCTAAATAATATGCTGACCCTATAGCCATTATTGATAACACAATTCTCCCTGGATAGGGCTTTATGCTGGCATTAAATATGCCCGTCGCTTTTCTTATCCTCAAAGTCTTCGACGAATCACTGCCATAAGTCATAGAATTGCCAACACCAACATGGTTAACACTATCCCAATCTTCCCAGTATTCTATCGTGGCATAATCGGACTGGTCGTCTTTTACAACAAGAATAAATTTCGAATTGGCATCTGGCTGGCACTGATAAACCCCAATGTTCGTCCCAGCGTTATTGTCCTTAATACTCCAGCCATAACCATTCTGAAGTCCATAGTTAGTAATAATGTCGTCCAGAAAGTTTTTTAATTGTCCAGCAGCATTTGTATTATATTGACTTATCCAAGCCATTTTTTACTCCTGATATTGTATCCAGATGTCGCCGTCAGCCCCCTCTCCAGATTGGGGAGCTCTGTTCATAACATATATTTTTCTGCCGTCTATTTTTTCGGCGTTATCTACCACACCGTTATTGTTAATGTCATATACAGCCTTTGTCATATCGCCAGCGCCACCACCGCACTGAGCCAATATTTCATCCAGTGTAAGCCCAGCCAATTTTTCTGCATTATCCACCACACCATTGCCGTTAGCATCATATATCGCCTTCAACATCAGAGCCGTCAAATCAACTCCTCCGCCAGTCCCTCCAGAAAGCTGCTTAATCCGCTGGTCATTCATCTGGTATAGCTTACGCAGTTCAAGCTCTAATTTTTCCAATATATTGTCCAGCACCTTGTCACCAGTGCGGACAAAAACAAAACTTCTCTCGAAATCCAAAGTTTTCATCTTGGACTCGCTACATATCCTCTCAAAGCAATAGAGTGTATCTTATAACCAGGAGAACCATGCTCTGAAAACGATAGCTTAAAACTCCTCGCTATAGCATCCACATAACTGCGAACAGTATGAATGCCCTTTTCTCTGGGTAAGATGACAGGATAAACCAGTCGCTTATTCACATCTGCCCCATCTCCCAGCTCGACGTCAAATTCTAAAACGCCCTCATCTTTCTCAACAACCATGTCAATTTCTAACACTCGCTTATATGCCGTCTTAACTCCAAAATAGAGAATTGGAAACTCACAGAAAGAGCCAACCTTCAACCCATTTTGCAGACAGGAATCGTCCTGGGTAAAGACATACCCATCTTTCGTGCCAAACAAAATCATCTGGTTAAATACTGTAATACTCGAAATCGGGTGAATACTGCGGATTATCCCCACCAGCTCATTAGCATCGGTATCATAAACGAGAACATGGTTATTCCCGTTATTACCATTCACTGGGTAAGCAATATAAAGCCTATGAACCTCTGGAATATGTTTCACAATAACGCTGTTTACCCGCCTCATATCCAGGTCTTTAAGCAAATACTTATTAAACCTTTCCCAGGATAGAGGTGTCGGGGTGCCACCCTGGGGTAACACACATAAGCCATCAGGAGCCAGGAAATAATGAAACTCATTATTACCAGCAACAGACTTTGGAGAAATAGCACCCAGCTTCTCGGAGATGGTCTTAATACCCCAACCTAAACCAGCCCCAATATAGTAAACCAGGTGAATACCATCTCTGGTATAAACTACCAGGTTATCACCCATCGGGAGACCAGCCACTATCTCACCACCAGAACTAATGGTCAGCCTGTCTTCCTCGTCAAATCTGTCAGGATTACCAGGATAGGAAAACCAAAGCGTAGAGGGCATTTCCTCGCCATCTCTAATGAGATTCAGCAGCACCAGAAATGTTTTATGGCTAACCACATATCTTGCCAGCTTATTAATGTCAGAGAACGGAGCCAGGGATAAGGTGGACTTATACTTATAGACATAGCCCTGGTTAGAATTGGTGAAATATAGGCTGTCGCCGATATTAGCATAAGTAATAGTGCCTTGTGGGTGGAAGGGTTGGTTCCCTATGGGGAACCAGTTAGCACCAGCCACATAGACACCATCCGAAGCCACCGCAAGTAGGGTTTTAACCCCGCTAATACTTTGCCTTATAATTAAATCCACAATATTTCCACTAACCCTTGCAATGGGCAGATATGGCTTATAACCCTTGGCTTTCTCAATAACCCCAGAACGAATGTTAATATTCTCGCCATCACAGAGATAAATAGGGGCATCTGGTTGCTTGATATACTCTTCCGTCATATCAGGGAGTATCCCCCGAAATGCGTTAAGCTCGGTCAAAAACTGATGCTCTATCATTCGTGATACCCCAATATAAGGTCTTTCCAATTAGTGTCAGTAGAGGGAATCTGTCGCCAGATGACTGGAAAATCCTCTGGGACGGCAAGAATGTTCACCTTATTGCCTGTAGTCCATTTCAATATCAGAAAGCCCGCTAACTTCGCCACATCTCCCACCAACTTAACCCGATTAATTTCTAAACTTTCATCTGGCACCACCTCCCCTCTATCGTAAGAGTTAACACGAAACTTACCAATATCGCCAATCTCTATAGTGTCTGGGTTTTTACTATGAGTAAAATCTAATTTGGACATAGAGATAAACATCTTTCTCTTGTCATCGAGCGTTGCGTCGTCCTTCAGAATCTTCGTATTAGCTGGGATATTGTCTCCGATATCCAGGCTATCGCTCATAATCATCTTACGGCGATGAGTGACACTTTCTCTTATTTCAAGCGTATCAGTGGTAGCTACACCTTCAGTTTCATTGAAAATAATATCGTCCAAACCTACCTCGACGCCGTAATAAGTATGCTGCCCATGATAGTTGCACTGCCCAGCCCGCACCTTGACCTGGAAAACCAGAGTATAATTTCCACTCTGGTTAAAGTAAGAATTTACTCTAATACAGAAAAGCTCTGCCCACCCATTAGTGTTAGAATCAAACGGGAATTCGCCAAGCACATATTCCTGCCCATTAGCAGTTAGAAGCTTGACGGTAATCTTGACCTGTGGAGTGCTTGTCACTATAGCTCCAGATGGTAGCTTTGAGGTCATATCTACCATCGCTTTAGCGGATAGCGTGATGTAATGCTTTGTTTCGTCATACCTAAAAGACTGGCGTAGTTCGGCTGTAAAGGATACAGCACGACCATTTTGCCAGTCATAATCCACCAGAGCGTATTTATTAGCAAACGACCATTGTGGGTAAGTAAGAGGATAAGACGGAACCAGATATACAGAAGACTGCCAGCTTGCCCCTCCGAGCGAAAAATCGCCGTTAGTGTAATAAGGCAGAACCACACTATCTGGAGGTGGTGCCCCCCAGTCATAATCCACCTGCCAGTCCTCTTCACCTACCCATGCTGCCATTAAGCACTCCGTCTGCCAAAGACTACACGATAGATAAACTCAAACTCATTGCCCTCTGGCAGGTTAACAGCAGAAAAAACAACCCTGTTTAGTAGAATACCGCCCAGGGTCTTCAGCCCGTATTCGCATATCGTCCAGCCACCAGCACCAGCGGTATGAATTGTTCTGAATTCAGCAGTGTCGTTATTGACGTTGGTTGTAACCCTGGCATAGATAGCGTTCTTGTAGTCAAGCTGCGACCCCAGGTCTGTGTCTGTAGCTTGAGGCGTGGTATTAGAAGCACCAATACACCCCAAAGCAAAAGGCTGGGCATCTGCATCGCCCACCAGCAAAGCCAGGTGAGCCAGACCTGCATCGGTAATCAGGTTTTCCTTCTCCAGGATAACCTTGCCCGTTTTGCGGTCTTTAATGGTTACAATACCCTTAACAGTAATTTCACTCATCTTCGTCGTCTCCTTCGTTTTTCCCAGTGGCTCGAGCCAGGGACGCCCTTGTTAATAGAGGCATAAAAAATCCTCTTACCAGCTTCCTCTCCATGCTTTCTCTGTAGATATTCCAGAACACGCTTACCTGTTTTGGTTAACGGCATCGTATCCCTCTATCTCAAATTGAGGAAAGGTGATATTGGCGTCCTGCTCCATCTCGTCCCAGGACTGGAATCTCATGTGAGTATGAGACATCCAGAATTTGCGATTCTCTATTATTAGAGTGTTAACCTCATCAGCATAGACGCCACGGAAATAATCAACCTTCCCAGATGCCAGAAATTCAGCAGCATGAACAGCCATTCCGTAAATATGCAAATCTGGGAAAGATTCCAGGAAATAATCAGCAAACTCCAGACCAGCTACAGGCATTGGTTTGGAGCAGTAAAACATCTTGATGGAATGACCATCTTCACTTGGAGCGGGGATAAACTCTATATGGCGTCCAGCCATCCTGAAGAACTGGGGCGTGCCAATAACTTCCCCTTGAGGCTGGTCAAGCATAGAGCCAATGCTGTGCCCTATCTTCGGTATTAGCTTGCCATCGTAGTAAAGAGACAGGTCGCCCAAATAGTCATCTGGCAGCTGATAAAGGGCAACACCAGCACGAGTGCCACCGAGAACATAAGCACCCTTATAGAGAAAATACAAGCCATGAAATCCAGTCAAAGACGGACTCGAAGCTTGCTGTCTGACCAAATTCGACCAGCGAATATGCTTGTCGGGTGGTAGTTTCCGACCATCGAGCTTTTCCTCGACAAGCGTCGCTATGTCAGCGAATTTCATTTACTTACCCCTCTGTCTTTTCCTGAACCTTGACAGATTCCTGGACGTTGTTACGATGAGAAATCTTGTGGAGCCTCAAAGCCTTGTCGCTATCAAAGCTTTTCCCGCACATATCACAGGTAAACTGCGGTGCGTTTTTAGCAACATCAGTAGCGGTAAGCGTTCCCCTGATGTTCTCTTCTTTCATCGCCTTGATACTCTCTTCAACCTCTTTAGCCTCATGCTCGTCAACCTTCCAAACCTCTCTACCAAAAGAATAAGAACTCTCGATTTTCTTGGCGATTTCTTCATTTTCAGTGCTGTAGATATAGTTACTGAACTCTACAACCTGGGCAGGAATCCTGAAGACCTGACCATCAGCAAAGATTACTTTGTCCCCCGTTAAGACCAATAACATCCTCGGGGTTTTGCATCTGTAAGTGTATGTCATTTTACCTCCTAATTTTTAAGCCCCTGCGGGGGGGGGCGAGGATTAACCCCGCCCTCATCCCGCATCACACCAAACGGGGCTTGTATTTCCCTAATTTTCAGTGTCGGTGACGTTGTAGATATAGGCGTGCTTGGGAGCCAGGTGAACTTCCAGACCGCACTGACCGTGATATTCGTCTAACAGCTTGTGGGTATTGGGGGGCTGAATGTCGGTAGAAAGTTTGAAGTCAAGTCCTTCGAGATACCGATAAACGATTTCCTTCGGGTCAATAACTATGCCCCAGCCACTATACGCACCAACAAACTGCCGAGACGAGATTAGCTGTAAAGTGCCAAACGCATTGACATAGGTCTGGAACCGAATGCCCCAGCTCTTCTTCACACCATCGTCAGTCTTGAGATACGGCTCGGCAAAAGAGTTAATCTGCCCAATTATCATCGGGCTGGCGATTAAAATCTTCTCGCTGGAACCGTAGGTGAAAGCGTCTCTCAAGAACATATCGAAAGCGGTCTTGTTCATCCTCTTGCCATTACCATTGAGGTTCGGAGACCCACCCTTCTTGAGAAAATACAGCAAACCACCAGTCTGGTATCTGGGCTCGCCTTCACTTGTGTCCAGCTTCGGTTCGCCAAACAAGAGCTGGCTTTCCAGGTCTCTCTTGAGCTCAAGAGCCACTTTCTTCCGCTCGTAGTTTCTGCGGTTCCCACCATAGGTGGACACAGCGTTGGCAGTGGTTGTGAGTTCAACCGTGCGAGAGAAAATCTGAATGTAGTTGGACAGCCTGGACTTGGTGGTGACCATGCTCTCGGGGGCAGTCCAGCCTTCTTTCTGGGCATTACCCAATTTGAACATCGGGTCATCGTCCTGAATCGCAGCAGCAGGAGTATAACCCCAACCCCTTCTGACGGTGATGGTATTGGTAGCAACATTCACCGCAGTGACCAGCATGACTTCATCAGTCCTGGTGTTCTTCACGATGTCGTAAGGCAGGAAGATATCTGCATCATCTACCACCAGAGATGTGGCAGCAGCGGTATACCCAACAGAGTTAGTTGTTTTTGAAATGGCAGTGTATTTTCCAACCAGCCTGTCTTCAAACCAGAAAAACTCGACATCCTTCGTGGACTCCTTCCGCACCTTGTTCAGCAAGGCAACAAAAGGAGCCTCTTCAGGCTCGAGCTGAAATATAAAATCCCTGACATCAAGCTTCTTGATGCCCTGCTCGAATTGAGAAGTATTTATAGCCCCTCTTAAATTGCTCATAATAGCCTCCAAAAATTAGCTAAATTCTGTCGGCATTGGCAATAGCCCGTAGCAAGTCCATCCTCTCCTTCTCTTCCTGGGGGGTCATCTGAACATTGTTCGATGTAGAGACAGGCGTGGTGCGAACTCTCGACAAAAGCCCTTTTAGCTTCTCCCCATCAACGCCAGCTAAACCCAGCTCTTTCTTGAGCTCCTCCAGAACAGCCTTCTTACGCCCTTCAACCACCTGCTCGGCTTGCTGCCAGAGTTGGTCAAAATCAGCGTCAGGCATCTGGTAGGAAAGCTCCAACATCACAGGACGAAGTTCGTTGAACTTCTGCGGGTTCTCCTTCGCCCTCTGCTGGACTTTCTGGTATAGCGTCTGATAGGTCTTCGCATATTCGACCTGCTCTAATTGCCCAATAAGCTCTTGCTTAATGCTTTCCCGTAACCCCTGGACGAACTGACCAAGCTTCTCTTTGTCAATCAAAATCTCCAACGGGTCGTCAGGAATAGGCGTCCCCACAGGTTGAGCTGGAGGCGGAGTAGGCATTGCTACCCCAGGAGGCGTCACAGGTAAACCCTGCGGTGCCCACCCCGAAGTCTGACCAGGCAATACTGCCTTTAGCCTCTCTAAATCCTGGACAAGCTTCGTATGCTTACTCTCAAGCTCCGAAGCCCAATCCACCACCTGAGATAAATCATTCCAGCCCTTCTTTGCCATAAACTCCTTCAGCTTCGTAACAGAAGCGTCTTCCTCTGGAGCCTGGCTGTCTTGAGCTGCCCCATCTTGCTGCTCTTCACCACCCTCACCCAACAAAGCGTCAATATCAAACGCATTGTCTTGGGTCGTGGTGTCTTGAGCGTCTTGCTGTAAATCTTCTAATTCCATCATGTCCTCCCATATCAGGGTTCATTACCAGCATAACATAACATTGAACAATGTCAACCCCATTCGAGAGATTTTTTATCACTACTGCGTTTTCTGTGTCGATTATTCTCTACTGCGTTTTTCTATGCCTATTAGTCTCTATAATATCTCTTGCATAAGAGAGTATATATATCTCTATTAGGGTTTAGTATTGAGTTTATTATGGGTATTATTGGAGTTTCTTATAAAGTGATGATGAATGTGAATTATTGTGTGTGAGTTTGTGATGTAAGGATAACCCCCCGAACAGCCCCCCGCCCCCCTGGGGCGATAGGTGGGGGCTTATCGGTGGTCAGACGGGATAGCTTAAGCCAGATAAAAAAAATCAACAAAAATAAAATCTCTGCCTTATACTCAAAAAACAATAATTAGTGGAGATAAAAATAGCATTAAAAAAAAGCATTAATGCTATTCAATGGCATTAATGCTAATAATAGTAAATAACTCCACTATACTATATAGTGGAGTTAAAACAAAAATATATTTTGGAGGTATATCATGTCTTTAGGAGAGGTTCAAATTATCATCAGGGACGTGCGCCCTGGGGGCTGCGGATACGTTGATTTCAAACCAGACATTCCGAGTCTGGGCAAGTTGGTGCTGGACTTTAGGAGGGGGGAAGCCTTCCTAAAGTCTGATGATGAGGGCTGGAGTGATTACTGCCGTATGGAAATACGGCGGGGAAAGCCTGGGGAACAAGATTTAATTTATATCTTCTGGCCGAGTTGGGCGGACGAAGAATAACCCTGGACGGCCTGGAGAGAACTTGACAGCGAAACTCCCCCGTTTGGGGGAGTCGGTGACTGATAGTCACCCTGATGAGCTGTGTAAATAACTCTACTATAGAGTAGATATTACTATATAGTAGAGTTAAAACAATATAGGAGGTGCCATGAAAGGCATAACAGTAAACGGTAAGAGGGTCTGGCGGTTTTCCGCCAGACAAGTCGAAGTCCTCGACAGAAACGTTGTCGGGGACTGGAGGGCTCTGCTAAAAACAGAGCCCTGGGTAGTTGCGAAGGCTTTGGGGCTCATTTGCAAGCTAAAGGAAGACTTAGCTTGCAAACTCCTGCAGCCGTATGGGCTGCAGGTGATTCCAAATCGCCCGAAGCACCTGAAGTCCTCTCTGGAAAGGGCGAAGGCTGTGCCAAATCGCCCTGTAAAGAAGCAAAGGGCGAAGTCTGCGCCTGCTCCTGAAGTCCTCTCTACAGAGCAGTTGAAGGCTCTGGCTGTTGCCCTCCTCGAGAGGGCAGGCTATAAGGTCACTTTTAAGTGACCAGCAGCCAGCCACTGCTCTGACGGCGAAACTCCCCCGTTTGGGGGAGTCGGCGACTAATAGTCGCCCTGATGAGCCGTTGAGCTTGTCAGAATCCTTAAGGAGGTATGCTTAAAGCATGAGATTAGCATTGATGAAAGCTTGCATGGGGGACTCTCTTATCAGTCCTCGGACAATGGGTCGACAGCTGCAAGAGCAGCTGCAGGTCATTTTTGGCAAACGCCCTATCTGGCTACTCGAAATCGAGCAAGACGGGGACGATTTCGTGGTAGTGGACTTGGACGGAACTGATATTGGCACGGTAACACTCCAATCAGTCCCAGGACAATGGGTCGGCAGCTACAAGGGCAGCTGGCGGGTCAAAAGATACAAGGTATTTGCCAGGGAGGGTTCTCTATAGAGAGCCTGACGGCGAAACTCCCCCGTTTGGGGGAGTCGGCGACTAATAGTCGCCCTGATGAGCCGTTGAGCTTGTCAGAATCCTTAAGGAGGTGTCATCATGACACGCAACATGTTTAAAGGGCTCGAGTTCTTCGAGCCTGAGCTTCTCGAAGACTGCGGGTTGGAGTCTGACCCGCAGTTAGATTTACTCGAGGCGTATCGAATCTCGATACGTCAGGGCAAGTCCCTAATCGAAGAGATTAGGGATAGGGAAAACTCTCTTGAGCAGGAGCGGGACAAAGAACCGCTTGTCCTGCCCTGAAAGGAGGTCAAAATGACTGATAAGGATAAGGAATTGTTTCTGGAAGTCCTGGCCTTAAAAAAGGTCGGGCGGGAATCTTTAGGAGCGAGCGATAAGGAACTCGCTATCCTGAAGAAGGTCGGGCTGGTCAGAGATGATAACCAGCCCAGGGAAATCAAAAAGAAAGAGAAGAAAGAGCCAAAGCCCCTCACTATAGGGCTTGGCTACTTCTTGAAGGAGGTGCTGAAATGAAAAGTCCAGAGGAAATCTTCGAGGAAACATGGCAAGAGCTAAAGGACAAGCTCGAGGTGGAAATCCTCGATATGTGTCCTGGCTCTGGGGCTGTAGCTGTAGCTCTAATGCTGTCAGAAATCTGCCTCGATAAGGCAAGGTATCTGGCACTCAATTGGCAAGATAGGGCTACAGCGAAAGCCTGGGAAAAAGCGAGCAAGGTCTTCGAGGAGACCGCTCATAGAGTCGCCGATATTTTCGGCGAGCAAAATCTAACACGGGAGGTGTGAGATGTATCAAATTCATCATCCGCAATTCGGAGAAATCTGGCTCAACTATGAGCCAGTGGACTCTGACTACGTCAGGGTTCTGGAGACAGGGCTTGGGCTGGTCGCTGTGTATCCGACCCAGACCCAAGAATGGGAGCTTCAGGCTATCCTCGATGAGGAACTGAAGAGGACTGACATTGTTGTTGTGTTCTACCATCGGGATTTGTGGCTCACTCGGGACGACATCATTAGCCAAGACGAGCTGACCAGGTGGTATCACAGAGAGCATATCCCGCAAGAAAAGAAGTATCGCATATTCGACTTATCAGCTCTTATTCACGGGTCGGTTCACCTGTCACTTCGGAGTTCCTTCCCTGAAGACCCTGGACGCTGGGATACCAGCACTGCTGGGGCTATTTTAGTAAAACGCAGACCAGGGCTCTCCTACGGGCAAGCATTTAGAATGGCAAATAACTTTGTGGACAACCTGAACAAGCTGTTCAATGGTGAGTATCTGAATGTAGTGAGTGAACGACTCGAGCAAGCAGAAGGCAGATACCAAGCGGTCGAAGAAGTCACCCCCCAGCAACTCCTTCCCTCACACTCTCAGAAAGCTATAACAGATGAGCTTGATTTCCAAATCAAATATCTGGCTAAAAAATACGGAGAGCAACTGCCTCTCCCTCTCTATATAGAGAGCGAAAATCAAACACAGGAGGTGTGATATGTGCGTCTCTTATCGTCTCGAGCAAAGGTATCTCTTGCATATTAGAGACCTGGACTTGTTAGTCGGCATGAAATATTTTCTCGTCAAGAAGAACTCACTATACGGGTATAACCAGGGGAGGTTCAGGTATAAGTTAACTCACCACCCTGACCAGCACTGGCTATACATACCACCATCTATAAAGAATCAGGACGTGTCATATGTGTATCACCGACACACGCTTTCCACAGACCACAAAACAATTGAGTGGGCATGGGATGTGTTAGAACAGACCAAATATTTCAGCAGCAAACTAAAGTTAGGCTACCATGCCCATGCGTTTGACGAGGA
>ERZ795046.1159-NODE-1159-length-28254-cov-6.108089_pt1 | contig 28254 bp, 21 predicted proteins | sample MGYA00375130_ERZ795046 | MGnify/ENA primary metagenome ERZ795046 (study PRJEB30175, sample SAMN05720202) | activated sludge metagenome | isolation source: anaerobic digester from wastewater treatment plant | place: Japan | collected 2015-05-15 ...
GGACATAAGCCCTTCTCTGTCAGGTCCTAAGAATTTCTCTCCCTGATAGGTTAGCAAAAAGTTAATTTTGTCCGAAGGTGGTTTGGAAAGAAGTTCATCAACGGTTATGGGACTTTGGGGTCCGACCCATTCCGACCCATACCAATCTAAGTCTGGATGTTCCCTGGGCTGAAATTCAGGATGCCTATCTTGAATCTCGCTGAGCTTCTGGCGTGCTAATGAACAATGTGGGGCGATTTGTACTAACCAATATAAAAGATTGTAAACCTCATAGCTTCGCCTTCTTACAGCGGCAGGGTCTTCCTCACCACTGTCACTACCTGCCAAATAAATCTCAACATCATTCAAAAGCCGTTGGCGGACCGCTTCGTCAGCCTGGGGATAGGCAGCTTTAAGCAGTTGAAAAACTTCATGCTTAAGTCCATAAACAAAAAGCAAATTATTTGTCAAGAGCCACTGGAGTTTTTCATTCGAGCTGCGATTGCGGTCAATTGTCATACCATAAATTGCTAGTCTCTTAAGTATCGGGGTTTCGGATAAGGCCCACTCTTGGATAACAATCTGAGCTCGTTCAGGATCATGTTCGAGGAGACATTCTATTATGTCTCTGGCAGCATCAATAAGCAGGTCTATGCCGCGGGGATATCGGTCCTGTTCGTGGGGTTCAATGGCAGCCCGTGTAAAGCTAACCGGGTCCCATTTATCGTCGGCATAACCCACGCTGCACAACAAACGGTGGGCCTCCTTTAGGTGGCCAGTAATTATTGGCTCTAGGTCGCGGACCAAGTTTTTTAGATTAGGTTTGAAAAATTCCTTCCATGCCTTATCTAGCCAATAATGTTCAGCCGGTATCGCTACTTCAAAGGTAACCTGCTTACCCTCATGTCCTCTCTCGGCAAAGAAAGTGAAGGACGGCTCTAAAACCAGATATGGAGTAGAAAGGTATTTGAAAATAAGAATTGCTATAGTGGCATATTCGGGACGACAACACTTTTGTAGTAAATAATCCAAATAATCTCCTTGGGAAGGAAGACGGTTAGGGGATGCTAGCAAAACTGCCACCCATTTGGCAAGAATCTTGGGCTCTGGCAGTGGCTCGGAGCGCCATAGATTTGAAGCTATAGTCTGCCAGAGCAAAGGGCTCAACACTTGACCTTGCCTTTGTACCACAGCTAAAGCATCTTCTGGGTAACGGCAAATATATTTCTCAGCAAACCACCAGGCAAAAGTCTGGCTGATTTCATCAGAAGGATTATTTAAACTGAAGAGTGGCTTGAAAGCGCCCTTTTCCTCGACCCAGCGCAGCCATTCCACCGTCTCGGCATATCTAGTAAATATGCGCACCTTTACCGGGTCTTTGATAGCTTCTTCGATATAACTAGCTTGTTCCCTGTCAAGGGGTGGTGGAAACTGCACTATGTCCTTGATGCGTTGCTCGTGTTCTGCCAGACCCATTCTGGTTTGGGTTGCCCACGATTTTACAGCCTCAACAAGGTCATTATGGTTTCGGTCTTCCCGGCTACGCGGGTAGGGAATTAGTTCTATCCCCCTGAACCTCCACTTTTCAATCTCATCTTCAGGAATGAGGGCATAGCGTTTAGTCTCTGGCGGGAGGCCACGCCCCAGGTATTCCATAGGTAGATCATTGTGACTGTAACCCACAAATAGAACTTCGTAGCTACTAAATATCCCCACCAAAAAACGTGTGGCCCAGCCTTCGGTAAGATAGGCCCGCCCAAAGTCAATGTCGGTGAGAATTAATTCTTCCGGTTTCTGGTCTACGCAGCCGTGAAGATAAACAATGCCATTGAATCGGTGCCCCAGGGGCAGGGCAGGAGCACGATATATGGGAACTTCACCGCCAAAAAGTTCGGCTGCAGCTGTAGAAAAATGCGTATCAAAGTTAGTGGTCACGATCCGGACTTCTTGAGGGCTACGAAATAATGATAAAAGAGCGTAATGCAGGTCTGTTGGGTTTGAATCTTGATTCTTTATTATATCCCAGACTAATTTATGAACCCTGGGGCCTTTCTCCTTGAGCAGCCCTAAAAAGCGATCAGGGGCCTCTTTCTCGGGATCCCACGTCAATAGATTACCTGTCTTAGATTCAATCTTTCTGACCAGGTCTCTAAAATTGGGCAAGCTAGACGGCGGACTCATAGATACCCCAGCGCCCGCAAATATAACCAGTCTCCCATCGACCTGGGCATTAATAAGCTCTTCCGGTAGTTTAATTTTACCTATCCACATAATCTCCTTCCTTAATCATAATCATCATCATAATCATCCAGAGAAGTGAGAGATTTCTTTGTATCAAAGGGTACGATCGCTCAACAGGCTCAGCATCTTCATGTGGTAAAACCATCAAATTTACCACTAAAAAGATACAGACCCGACCATTACCGGTGTACAATTGCAACCATGTCTAAATCCAAACCCTGACGCTGTATTTCAAACCGTTTAGATTGCCGTATATTCGCCACCGAAATATCCAGGTGAAACGGAAAAGCTGTGGGTAGCTGGGGTAATTGTTGCAGGATCACCGCTTGGGTGGATTCCGAATACAACAGGGCTTCTAAAAACCATAACTGAACACTAGCGCTGGCCGGGCCTTTTTTGGCGGCGGGGATATAAACGCCTTTTACGGCCGTATCCTGGAGAACGCCCCAGTCCACCATCGAACGTACCACTCGTTGGCTCGCCCGGCGAACAGTTGACCTTTCTCCCCACCGCTCCGCCAGACGGCGGTAAACCTGCTCTAGAGAAACTTCGTTCTGCAGCGCCAACAGACGGCCAATAATATCCGCTATATCGCGAAAAAAAGGATAGGCCACAAGCGTCATGCCCCAGTGCAACCAGAGTCTTGTATCGGGGCCGTCCTCGGTTAGAATTTCTAAAGCCCGCTCCTGTAATGACCGATGTTTCTGCGGTACCCTGACCCAAATCCGAGTTAATACGGTTATGGTCTTCCTGCGTGCCTCTCTACTTTGACATTCCGATTGCAAGAAATCATCAAGGTACTTCCGCACCTCAGTAATATCTGTTTCCGTTGCAGCTTTCCAGGCGGCGGCATCCAGCCATTCCAGCTTAACTCTCCGGTCAAAACCGATATTTAATGCCATGATCAATGCTCCTCCCAAATCCTGACAAAAGGAACGACAACCTCTTCCAAAGATATTCCGCCGTGGCTTACGATTTCTTCACCCTTTGAGACAAAGGCCGACCGGCCCCTGGCCAGTAGAACGGAGTAAGCCTGGGGTAAACCAAAACCAGGCCAACGGATGGCATTTTCTATTTCTTCCATCATCTGCTGTCGAAAAACTTCGTAATGATAAATTCTGGCCCGCTCACCGCGGGACTCAGCCAGGACTCCGTCCGGCAAACGGCCCCTCCCCCTGGCCGTAATATTACCGTGATCCGAAGTCAGATACACGGCAAATTTGTTTTTAAGGAGATGATCAATTAGCTGTATCAGGTAACCCTGTTCGGCCCACAGTCTGATTTGCTGGTGCATACCAGCTGTTCCCAGCTCCATGCCATGCATGATTCTGTCCACTTTATCTATAACCAGACCCACGATCTCGAACTGTGATCCCAAAAATTCTCCAATTTCACTTGCCAACTCATCACCCAAACCTTTACGGTAGTAGGTATTTCCTCTCCTGACCCCGCTGTCTTCCCAAAATTTATGCCAGTGCTGTTCTTCTTTCGAGGTTGTCGTTAGAGAGCCCTTGAAATAGAGGGGCGGCTCTGCAGCGAAGAGTGCCTGCCGCGAGATAGAAGTTAAGGTCGGTACCCAGGCAAAGACCTGGTTTTCCTCGAGTCGCCACGCCGGGCACCTGTCTCTCAGGAAATTGCGGATAACCAGCCATTGATCCAACGCCAGGCCGTCAATTACGAGCAGAGCAATGTTTTTTGCTCCTTCTTTGGCGCGCAGATGAGCCAGATAACGGGGTATGTGATGCACCATTACCGGTTTGGATGTGTAAGAAAGGTTGGCCAAAGAACCGTAGCGCACGAGCATCCAGCTCGCAAAGCGCTCTTCCAATTGATCGTGCAATTCCTCAATTTGCGGTTTACTTTCAGTTTTTATGTCCTGATTCAGTTCCCCGCTAAGCACAAGCAATTCCGCCCACAGAACGGCCAGGCGCTGCCAGTCCCTGTGGGACGCTGTTTCTTCAGGCAAATCTTGTCGTATCTTCTCTAGCAGCCATTTAATCCTGCGCCTTTCCTCAGCCTGTTTATCGAAGAGCACACCAGCCAGGACCCAGGCGGGCATACCTTCCGTACTCGCAACCGGAACAGGCCTTAAACTGCCTTCCAAGAACAGGTTGTCGATGTAAACCCGTATGTCATAATGGTCAAAGGGAACCTCGGTGAACTTCTCTCCTCTGGCCGTGCTTTCCAGGAAGCGACGCCATTGTTCTTGCAGAAAAGCAAAAAAGGCTTCCCTACTGGGGATGATGTCTTCCAGCGGCCAGTCCTTAAAAACGCTCTTTTCTCTTAAATAATTGATAAGGTGTTCGTCTAAAATCGAGGGCACAGTCACAAAGTTGCAATGCCGCGAAAGCAGCATCTTCATCAGTTCGACCGGTGAATTGATAAGGTCGGGTATTATGCCAAAAACGTGTTTTAAGATAAAATCCTTGGTTGCCTTCTCCCCCAGCGTAGGGCCATTGTAATCCTGGTACGCCCTGTAAAGCTTATCCAGGTCCGACTTTTCCATGGCCGCAACTACCGGATAGCTGAGTTTGGGAAAGATATCGGCCAGGCTGAAGAAAAGCTTATGGCCCTTTCGCCATACATCGAAGGGGAGGCGGCGCAGTTCCTGCGGGCCGCCCTGTACCACCACTATTAAATGTGCCGCTTCGCCCCGATCCCACCTTGAGCGATAGTTTGCTTCATACGCATAACGAAAGGTGATGGGATCACTAAAAGCAAGGACATCGAACCCCATTTTCCCTAAGACCGAGAGAACATCTTCTTCCAGGAGCAAGCCGTCGGGGTCAGCCGCTAAAGTAAGCCTTGATACGCCTGGCTGTAAGTTCTGAAGGATAAGGTCGCGCCAGTTCACGAGTCCCCACCTTCTATGTAGACAATGATAATCGCGCTTAGTTCCGGCAAGATTTTTTCCTTCTCCTTGAGCCGCAGGGTCCATTCTTTCTCCTGGCGTTCCAGTTCGGCCAGCCGGTGCTGGCGCACGGCGGTGAGACCTATCCTCATAATGGCCTGCCGGCGAATTTGGAACGCATACTGGCCTTTTTCCCGCTCTTTCTGCAGGTACTCTTCATACTGTGCTTTAAGTTCCAGGAAAAGATTATGCCCGTATCGTACAGCCTGTTTCTGGAGCTTCTCAAAGATTTCCTCGGATTTTTCGCCTGTAATATAACCCTGGATTTCGAGGGAGGTTTCTTCCTGTAATAACAAATCCCATATCCTGCGGGCGGTGGGAATGAGTATTTTGCCGTCTTTTTCCTGCTCGAACAAGGGTAGAACCCGAACCTCACGCATGTTTTCCGCCACAAGAGATATCCGCCATAAAGACCAGTAGCCGTTTATCTCCTTCGGCAGTCCTTTGAGCCTAACCTTCGCAACGGGCTGACCCGCCACGACCAAGGGCAGGCGGGAGACAAGAGCGCGAACTTTCGGTTCTTCCAGGCTGAGATAGGACAGTGAGCGCTTATCTGCCTCCTGCCGGGAGAAAGTCACGTCCTCCATGGTGAAGCCGTCGGGCCAGGTCAAATCATAACCTGCCAATTTGGGCTTCACTACGCCGCCTTCGCTCACCAAAAAGTTAACGGTCATGCGCTCTACCCAGTACGGAAGCGGTTGGCCGGAAATTTTCTCCACCAGCCGGGGATCGAGCTCTGCCTCTTCTCCCAAAAGCCGGTTGGCCGTAGTTACTTCCTGGATGCGCTGCCGCAGAGAAGCCTCCAGCCGCTCAATACGGGACTCAACTTCTTCCGGGCTGAGGATAGCCTCTTTATACAAATTCTCGAAATCAGATGCCATTTCGGCCGAGTCGAGAACATCGCTCATCTTGTCAACGCCGAAATCCGCCAGGATTGCGGCCAGTTTTTCCTGGAGGACCTCCTGCACCCGGTATTCAATAGTGTCCTGCAGGACGAAGTTGAGTGCCCGAACAACGTGTTCCTGGCCGATGCGGTCCACCCGGCCGATGCGCTGCTCCAGGCGCATGGGGTTCCACGGCAGGTCGTAGTTGATGACCACGTGGCAAAACTGCAAATTCAAGCCCTCGCCGCCGGCATCGGTGGATACGAGTACCCTGGCGGGACCGGCAAATTCCTGCTGGACCCTCCGCCTTTCTTCCAGCCCCATGGACCCGTTTAGACAAACGACACTAAAGCCCCTGTTTTCCAGAAACTCTTTGAGCATCTCCTGGGTCGGAATGAACTCTGTGAAGATGAGAAACTTGAGCTCGGGGTCGTTCTCTTCGGCCTGCAGCCGGTACATCCACTCCAGCAAGGCTTCGGCCCGCGCGTCGGGCTGGGACTCGCACTGACGTGCCAGGGACAAAAGACGCTTGACCTCTTCCCGTTCACTGGCAAAAGCGACTAAACGGTACTTCAGAATTTGCTCGAGCTGCTCCTGCCCGTCGAGGTCCCACCAGTCTTCTTCCATCTCTATTTCACTGTTAATTTGAAACGGAGCTTCTTGTTCGATCGCTTCCAGCCTCCGTTCCAGGGCGGTCCGGATTGCCCTGGTGCTGCTGGCTACCAGGCGCTGCATGAGAACCATCAAAAAGCCGATATAGTTTCGCTTTTCTTTCAGCGCCCGGTTGTACCCTTCCCGCACATATTCCGTCACCGCCTCGTAAAGTTTCCGCTGCTTTTGATGCCGGGACTGCCACACCACCGGCACCAGCTGGGTGCGGCGCGGTTTGAATAACGGCTGACCCTTCTCATCAATGGCCCGGCGTTTTTCGGTGCGGATTACGTACGGAGCCACTCTCTCCCGCTTTATGGACTCGACGCTGGGAAAAGCCTCCCTATCGAGGAGGGCCATGAGCCGGTGGAAGGAATCAGTCTTCCCCTGGTGGGGCGTCGCCGTGAGAAGGAGAAGATACGGTGCCGCTTCAGCCAGACCCTGACCGAGGCGGTATCTGGCCACGGTATCCGTGCTGCCGGCAATTCGGTGAGCTTCATCGACAATAATCAAATCCCAACCCGCAGCAAGAAGGTTTTCGAAGCGTTCCCGGTTATAGCGGCTTACCTGGTCTTTGCTCCACCCCCGGCGCGATTCCAAAGGCTTTACGGCATCCATAGGAACGACTACCTGGTCAAACCGCTGCCAGACGTTGGCATCCCATTCAAAGCACGATAGAGCTGTGATCTCGGCGGGCATCAGCAGGTGAAAGCGTTCCCGAAAGCGTTTTTCCATTTCCTGCACCCACTGCATCACCAAACCCTTCGGCGCCACCACCAGCGTGCGCCTGACGAGCCCCCTGAGCTTCAGTTCGCGCATGATTAAACCGGCTTCTATTGTCTTGCCGAGCCCGACCTCGTCAGCCAGAAGATACCGGACCCTGTTGCCGGAAATAGCCCGGGAAAGAGCGTAGAGCTGGTGGGGCAGAGGAGTGACGCTGCCTTCGAGAGGCGCCAGCAGGATATCCGGCCGGGCCAGGCTTTCAGCGATTCGGGCCGCGGCGGCGGTGTAAATCAGCCTCTCCCGGCCGTATCTATCTGCCTGCGTTATTGGTGATAACTCGTTTTCCTGAAGACGGATAACCGCGTCCCGGCCCGGTACCCAGACGAGGTAGACGTTCTTTCCCCACAGGTCCAGGGCTTCAATAACCTTCACCGGTTCACGGTACTCCCGGCTCCAGGCCCAGTCACCGGGCCGCCATCTGCTATCCTGCCTCAAAGCCGACACCTCACCGGCCGATAAATCATTCATCCAGCCGCATCAGGGCGTTGTCGTAGTACATCAGGAGGGTGGTATCTTCCTGGAGGACGGTATCCGGTATGCGCCTGGCCACCTCGACGATGGTCTTGTAATCTTTAGCAGCCCAGCAGGCCTTGAATCCGGCCCTGAGCGCTTCGGTGCGGAACACTTTCAGCCTGCCCCTGCCTTCTTTATATTCTGCGAACTCTTTGAGGAGGGCCTTCTCGCGCATCTTCTCGAGATCTGCCTGCCTGCCGGGGTCGGGAACGTACCAGCGGCCCTGATCGTCTTGAAGGAAGTTCTGCTCTAAAAGCTCGGAGAGCTCCGGCAGCTTTTCGTGCGGCGCTTTGTGCAGTTCTCGCAAGAATTTGGGGTGGATTTCCTGGTAGGTCTGCGGATTCTTTGAGAGTTCACTGCGCAACCACTGAATGGAAGACTTTTCATCGGTCACAAAAAGGGATAATTGCTCAATTTCCTGGACCGTTAAGCGCTTTTTATCATACTCCACCACCTGGTCGGGGAGGAAGTACATGCCATCTCTCTCCGGGAAACGCTGTTTTAAGCCGGCGTAAAACTCCGCCGCCCCCATGGGGACGGCAACCCCCCGCTGGACGTGGAAGGCCACCATCCGGTCATAGAGGAGGAAATTCTGCCGCTCGGCAATGATCTCCGCTTTGCCGTTTTTCTCCACAAAGACCGGCAGCTGTTTGAGGTGGGTGCGGACAAAATCCCAGACCCCTTCTTCAGTCCCTGCCTCCAGGTGAAATCGCTTTTCCAGGCCGCCGTTGGGCTTGTAGGCGGAGATTATTAAGTCCTGCTTTACTGCGGTCGTGTAACCAATTTTTGCCTGGTTAAAGGTTCCCTGCTTTTTATCGAGAGTCCGCACATCGGCAATAACGAACCCGGCCCGCATAATGGCCTCCTGGATGGCGTTCCAGATCCGGTTCTGGGAGTTGTGAAAAACCACCGTCATCCACCGGCCGGGCTTTAAGACCCGGTAGTACTCGGCAAAGCACTTTTCCATAAGCTCCTGGTATTCTCGCGGGCCTTTGCCCTGGGCTTTGTTTTCAATGGCTTCGGGCTTATTATTGGTAAAAACCCTGAGCCAGGCTTCCCAGAGGAAGTTGAGTTCGGAGTACATGAGGTTGCCGCCAAATGGGGGGTCGGTGAAAATGTAATCAACAGATTCACCGGGAATTTCTATCTTCGTTGAAGACTGACAGGAGATTATCACTGTCGCCAATCGGCCAAAGGTCTGGTATTTTCTTATCTTTCGTTCAAGAAAATCCAAAGCGTTAATCTCCCTAATCATAGAGCTGACATATAAAGTTCCAGATAATTTGCTGGGTAATCCAAAAGGACGTTCCCGGTTTAGCTTAGATGACCCTTCAGTAATGGCAGTGGCCAACCACAGAGCCCGTTTGTTCCGCAAAAAAGCCTTTCGAACAAAAGCCGTAATAACGTAAAGCGCCCGTCTCGTGTAAAAATGGTGAACATGGGTAATTCCTACATTTAGAGGGTCTCTTGTCTTCTCCCCTTTTGGAAGCGCATCAGTAGGATACCAGTACGGTATCGCGCTCTCCTCGATCTTCCGGATCAATTCCAGGTCGTACTCATCGGGCTCTTTTTCATACCGCTTATTACCCACCGAGTAGTTAATGAGCACCGGCACCTGGCGGGCGCGGGTGATAAACTCCCCGATGTCCCGGTCGTACACCCTTTCGGTAGCCCTCTCCAGGGAACGCTTGGTGAGGTTAGCCCCGCAGTGGGGGCAGGGAAACTCGTCACGGACTCTACCTTCTTCTTTATCTACCGCCACTTCCCAGAAGACGAGCTCTCCGGAGCAGCTGGGGCAGATAAACACGTCGGACCAGACGGTGTAGTTGATTTTCCCCATGATGGGGTTGCCCTTGGCGTCTTTCTGAACTTTTCCATCCACCACGTGCTGCGTCCGGTACATCCAGCCGCATTCTCTTTCCACATCAATCAGAATCCGCCGGGCTTCCTGCTCAAAGGCCCGGACATCTACCGGCGTGTTGTAATTGTAGGCAATGAACGTGGCTGCCGGCGAAAGGTCGACGAGTATGGCCTTACGGGCTCCCAGCTTGGAGAAAGGGCGACCTTTTTCATCGAGGATGGTGCCATCATCCTGCACAATGTAACCCAGGGATTCTACGGCCTTGCGGTCCCCGCATAAGCTTGCCGCAACGCCGGTCATGCCCGTACCGCAGAAACCGTCAAAGATGATGTCTCCCGGCTCGGTGTAGTGGAGGATGTAGCGCATGATAGCCTTGTGCGGCACCTTGGTGTGATAGGAATGGGCGTTGTAAATGGGATCGTTCTTGCCCTCCGATACATCTGCCGCAAAGGGCTGCCGGCGGTAAGCGTCGTTATCCGGGTCGTACGGCTTGCCGTGCTCTTTAATAAAATCCCCTATGAACGGGTTCGGACAGGCGGTGTAATAGGGCGGGTCGGAAAGGTTGATGATGTCCTCATCTTTGGCAATGGGGAATCCCTCGATATGCCTGACCCGGTCCAGGTGTTCCTTGGTAAGCCGGTAACGTGAACGTTCTTGCCATTCCCTTCCTTCTCCGTTCCCTTCCGGTGTATCTATGAAAAGTTGCTCTTCTTTGGCCACAGCGTTTCACCCCTTTATTCCAAAACGATCCTTACCTTACTGTGGTTTTTCCTGCTCCTCCTCGAACTCGAAAGTTAGCCAAAGAACAGGTATCCCGGTTTTACCATGGCAGCCTTTCCTTGAAAAACAACATATACATGTCTAACCTCGTTATTTGCCTTTTTATTAAACCTCCTCGATACCTAGAAGCCATTGCGCACTCAAACCACGGCTCCTGAAAAACTGTTTTACGTGGTCCGGGTTGTTGACGCGGAGATTGGCATCTATTTCGGGATCGAGGTCAAGCCATACCTTATGCGAGAAAAGACGGCTGACCAGAGGTTCAATAAGTCTAATGAAGGTCTCCTCATCTATTGGCCGAAAGAAAACTCTTCTTTTCTCTTCATCATCAACTAAATTCAACTTCGCCCCAATGACTGCTCGAAGCATAGGCACCCACGCCCTTAAGGCTCCAGCAGCATATATCCTTTCGGCAGTGCGGTGAGCCTCATTCTTGGCCTCGGGGTTCCAGCGCCCGCTCAAAGTTTTATCGACGATCAGGTTCAATAGTTTGATGAGATTTTTCTTCTCCTCTCGCCGGTAATCCTGAGGGCTCTCAAACTCCACCTCCAAAGGCGGAGGAGCGATGAACTCGTTTAAGAAGGTCCGCTGGACGGCGTAAATGGTCAGCGGGTTCTTGCGACTCTTGTTCTTCTCAGCAATGTATTCCTGCAGCTTGTTTTCAGGATCTTCCAGGATATCATTTTCGATTGCCGCCCGTAGGCGCTTCATGGCTTCTCCTTTGGGAACACCTTTAACCTGGGTAAGGAACTGTACAAAGCCTTTTTCTGACTTTGTCCCGGGACGTTCCATGTATTCTTCCCAGTCTTCTTTGAAAAGGGCACTGTACCTAGAAATAAGAGTTGAGGTGTAAAAAGGCATCTGCCGGAGCTTGTCGTGGGCTGCCAGCACCGTCTCCTTAATCACCCGTTTGTCCGGGTCAAGATACACCTTGCACTCAACGCGGCGCCTTCCCGCCCATAGCTGAGCCGCAGTCTTATGCTGGCCGTCAAAAAGCATTATCCGGCCATCAGCCAATCGGCAGACAGCGGGGGCCAGCTGTGTGTACCGCAGGAAATGTCTGTATAGTTCCCACATCCGCGACGGCTCCAACGGGCGCGGTTGCAGCTCGGCATCGTTTTTCAAATGTTTTACGGGAACAAGAGCATAAAAGCATTTAAAATCTGTCACCGGACACTGATATAAGGGCAGAGTTTCTGGCTGTTCACCTTCCCAGTACAGTTTTATATGGTTGCCGAGTTGCTCCCATTGAAGGACCTTCCCGTATCCGTCTTTGCCTACAAGGTAGGCAAGAACATCGTCGAGGCGAACCCCGTCAGATTTTCTAAACCCTTCCTCGAAAAAACGATCAAGTTCCAACTTATCTCGAAACTCTAGAAGCGATAGAGTGCGGATTCGCCTATGATGTTCTTTACAAACCGGAGCAATGTTGTCTAAGGTAGTAGGCCCACCTTCGCTGAACGGCTTTATATGATGAAACTCAACTTCCTCAAGGTTTTCAATAGGGTGGCCGTTTATGAAGCATCGCAGGATCCCGTCTTTGGTATGCCTCTTGATTACTTCCTGTTTCTCTTGTTCGCTGAGCTGCCTTCTGAAGTTCACCTTTTCTCACCCCCACCATTATGAAATTTCACATGGCCTTGACTAGTTTTGGCTAACCCTGCCCTTGGCTCAAGACCCCGTCACAATAGTCCAAATACCCCATTCATTAATCTGCCAATTATCTTTCTTATCTTTCTCCATGCTACTTGAACCTGGTACCCACAAAGTCGATTTGCCGTCAAAATTTGATAAACCCTTTCCCCAATCCCATCCAAGGATTAATTCTAATGCTCCGTTTAAAGCAGGAGCACAAGCGTGCGCAAGCGTAAAGGATGCTTCTTTTACCAGCGGCGACTCACAATCAGTTTCTACAGACAACCCAAAAATATCCTTTGCTTCACCCCATTCAATCAGATGTAAGTGACCTAAGCCGTAGCGGGTGTCACCACCAACGTGAAGTTCACGAATCTTCTCAAGAGATATATCTCTAAAAGGCCACTCCCTTATTAAAACATAGCCTACCATTGCGACAGGTCCGCTTATTAGGTCGTCTATCGGTCGCCAGTGAGTCATAATACACTCCAGTTCTCGGAGAGTTCCTTCCGCGGCAGTATCGGTGTGGGGGTCAATTGCTGTACCCGGCAAGGTATCCAGAAGGTACCGGCGGAAAATCCGATCAGGGAAACCGCTCTGCCCAATCTTATTTTCGAGGTACCACATTAACCCTTGTGCCTGTTCATACAATGGCAACCAAGCCCGCCAGGCCCCATTGTGGCAAGTGGCAGGAAAAAGATATGTAAGCCGGAGTTTTTTCCGGAGGGCTTCTCCTACCTCAAAATAAAAATATTCCGGGAAACTGTTTCCCTTAAGAACACGGGCCAATTCTGCCGTGAGCGCACCCCATAGTACACGTGCCGGAATGTAAAGCCGGCAGCGGTTAAGCATGCCCGCAGGGGGCATACCAATATGAAGCGGGGACCTAAGCTCCCAAACCCAGCGGTAAAGTTGCCAACCCATGGCCCTTTTCACCGATCCTCTCCAACCCGGGAATGGTAGGAAGCGTAGAGCAGCACTTGCCGCAGTAAATCACGGGCGAGCAGTAGCCGGTCGAGATCTTCGGCCAAGCGTTGAATCTGGGCAAAGCAATTCTCGCTTCCGGAAAATAGCGGTTCCTGGCGTGGGGTTTGATGGAGAAATTTTTCAAGTCGATCAGCAATAAGATTGCCTAACTTATCTTTTGTTTTAAGGAAGAGGAAAAGGGCATACAATCCCTGCTCTTCAAGCACGCCAAGCGCTTGCATAAGGAGCCGGTAAAGCTGTTTGCCATCTTTTGTAATATCTAAAGCGATCTCCTGTGCTGCTTTAGCGCATGCCAGGTCAAGATTTTCTCTCATTTCTTGGCTCACCCCCATCTGGAGTTGGCTCCCATGGTTTGGCGGGACCAGAATACAACACGCGCAGGCGACCCATCCCCCGGGTACCCATTCCCCCAACCCCTAAATGTTCTAAGTATGGATGAGCCAGCTGCACACGATTGTGGACGTCTTCTGGGGTCTTGACCGCACTTATCTCCTCACCACCGACCTTAAAATGGGCGGGATTACGGCAGGTTACTTCCCATACGAGCACTGTGCCTCGGGGAAGGGCTTCGTAGGTAAAAAGCGCTTGTTCCTCTGCCGCTCCCGTTTCTGGGTCAATTGCCACTGAGGTTCTCACTTCCAGATTGCTGTTAACCACGTGGCCGAAAAGTGTATCGGACAACACTCCCACCCGCTGCCTAATATAACCGGGCACGTTAAGTGCTTCCAATGCTTTTTCGAGGGGCTGCCACTTTTCATATCGTTTAACCGGCAGCATTAACCAGCCCAGGTTTAAGGCTCGATCTTCCTTCTCGCAATACAGGGTAATACCATCAAGATCCTGGTGTTGAACAATATTCTCAGTCTCTCGTGCCGACCGAAGGGCAATAGGAGAAGTGACCCAAAAGGGACCCTTTCGGGTAGGTACCGGGAAAAGGAGCACATGGGCATCGCAAAAGGATGCCAGGCCGGCAAACCCTCCGCTTGCGCCCCGGGCAAAACCAAAGACTGTGCAGACGGAGCAGTCAGGAGAACCACAGTGTCCTACTGTGCCGTCCGACCGCCGTTGGCCTAAGCCAGCACAACCGGGGTATTTGTTTTTTTCCATAGCCGTATAGGCTCGGTAAACTCCAGCTAGGCTTGAGCCAGGAATTTTAGGGACACAGGTAACGGGATCACGCACAATCGTGTTGTCCACCCTCCCCAAGCGAGCACCGCCAGTGCCCACGTGAATCGGGTCTATGGCCAGAGCAACGTGTGTAAAAACCTCAAAGCTTTTGCTCATTTCCAGTTCCCCCTGTCGCCAAAATTCTTTTCTTTTAGCACCGCAAGGTGCCACTCCAGGCACCACTCCAAAAGGCCGCCCTGGGCAGCCTCTACAACCTGCTCCAGATCGGCTCCTTTTAACCTAAGGTGGTTGGCGATAATCGCGCGGACAAAGGTCTGCCAGGTTGGCTCTATTTCCTCTTTCGGTGCGCTTCCTTCCCATGAGTCTCTTAATCTCTGTAACTCATCCCAAACAGTCCTGAGCGAGGACTTGCTTTCGGCAGCTTTTGCAATTAGATCCCACAGGCGGCGCATCTTGCCCCAGTCTGAGAGAAGTCGGGGTGAAGGAACCTCAAAACGTCTGGCTGCAGTGTCCATAAATAGGGTCGCTATAAGTGACGGCATTACCGTAAGGGTGTCTCGTGGCTTCAGGTCGGTAACATGCCGGTAGACCTGGCCGTTGGGATGCCGGAAGTCGAGGGGGTAGCGCAACTCCTGGTCGTTCACAGCGAAATAGGGATAGAAAACGTCACGGCGGCCGTCTGGTAAGACGGTGGGAACAGTGTACTGCAGGGCTTCGCCGGTATTAGCCGGTTTGAGGCGGAGAATTACTGTTTCCTTCTGAATCTGAACACTTTCTACCTGCCACTTCTCTTCCTTTAAAACACTCCTCAATTCATCCTCTAGATTGCGTGCTGCTTCGATAACCGCCTGGAAAGAGAGCTTGCGCGGAAAGGCCACCACCCCCACTAGCAAAGGAAGCCGGTCCAAGACGCGTGCAAATTTCTCCTCCCAGTCGGCAATCAGACGGTCAACGCATGCCGCAGCTGCTGTAAGAGGCACTAAAATGCGAAAACGTGTAGGGCTTACTTCTAGAGGGATAACCGGGAAGTAAGCGCCAAGATGGCCAACGCTTTGCCCTCCTACTTCCTCCACCTTTTCAATCTTGAAAGGCTGCAGCCTGCCCTGGTCATCGTACAACTCTATTTCTCGATTCTTAAGTGCCTCCGGCCCTTCTTCGGGCCCAAGCAGCCTGGCAAGGTTGCATATGGTGAGAAAACTTCCTTTTTCTTTAAGGTAAAGCAAACTGATAGGGTTGCCGCGCCAGTCTCCCTCGTATGAGTTGTGGTCCTCCCATCCCTTGGCTGTATCTGATGTGGGCTTGATCAGCAGGCGGCGAACCCGCCAGCGGTTCGGGTGACAGGAAGCAATTACCCGGAACTCCCTCAGTCTTTCCTCAAAGAAATTCACTGCCTGCCGCCAGAAGCGGTACACTCGGCCGGGAGAAGGCAGTTTGCAAAAGAGCTGGTGAACTACCCACTCTGCCCGTTGTTGATTGTTTAGTTCCTTCCATGAAAGAGCTTTTGAGCGATCCTCGACGATTTTCTTATAGAACGTAGGCCAGTTCCCTTCGTGCCTATAACCATCGTGCAAGCTATTTAGGACGGGATCGTCTTCGTAATATTCACGATCACCGTAATTAGTTATTTGGTCTTTGACATATTCGAGCAAACTCAAGTACGACCTGCTGGGATCGATTGGATTATCAGAATTGGAAAGCCTAGGATTATGCCGCCGCCACTCGGAAATGGCCTGGGTGCGGAGACTGTCGAGGCGCGCTCCTTCCACCCACGGTTCAAGATCGAGGCCGATAGTTATAAGAGCAAGGCGGTCATTTTCATCCGCCACTTCGTCCAGCCAAATAGTATCTTGGTTCGAGCTACGTAGCCAATTGTTAAGCCGCTTCTCGCGGCGCTCATTACAGACCGCACAAGGCTTTTGTTTATCGCGGGGGTCATCATTTCGCCGCACCAGACAAACCGGGCAGACATGCCCCGAATCAGTCTTCCCTCTCTCATCCCCAACGCTCCACCCGCGGAAAATCGGCACAGCTACCTTTTGGCGGGCCTTTTCGATTTCAGAGACCATCGGAACCAACGAGCGGGTAGGCTCGGGCTCGCTTATGGCGCAGTAGGGCGGGGTTTCGAGTTTAAGGTCTTTGGCAAACCGGTCGAGATGCTCAAGGACATACCCTTGCCACCTTTCTACGGGCAGAAAGTTTTGGGCGTTAAAGCGCTCTCCCGGGAACGAAAACACCATAATCCCCGTACCTGCGTAAAGGAGAGAACCTACGGCGAGCTCAATTTCTATCAGCTTACGGACTCGCGTGAAGAACTCATCAAGAACCAAACTTGCCCCGGTCCAGTCGCCAATGCGCACGGCCCGGCGCTCGTAATGATCCACACCGATGGCCACCGTCAGCAGGCGCCAGCGCGTTTCCTGCTTAAGCTCCTTGTTGTTCCAGGGAAAACTAACCTCTAGCAGGGCCCCAGCCATGGCGCTTTTAAACATGGCCGCTGCCATGTAAGACTGGTCCCATAAGGTCACGTCGTTGTTGGGCAGGCGGGTTTCGGCCAGAGTCTGGGTGAAGGCAGTTCGTAAGAAATCGAGAGCCTTTTCTCGCCAATGCCACCAATCCTCTATGTCATCTTTCGTGCCGCTTTCCCCTAACTTTTTTAACTCCTCAAGGATTCTTCGGATCTCTTGCTTGATTTCCTCCCAACCCCTTTCAGTAAGAACCTGCGGCATGTTTACCAACAGATTGCGTTCGGGGAACCCAAACACCGAGGAAAGCCACATATGGGTTACATCTTGGGCCAAGTAATCCGAAGCTTTCTTGGGAAGGTTCTTTTCGATCCCTGAGACCATTCCGTGGGCTGCTTGCAACAGTCCGAGTAATCCCGGATTTTTTCCCCTATGTTCTTTAAGGAAATCATCGATGGAGTTCGGCCAGGCTTTGTCTGGAAGCGAATATTTATCTTTTACCCACTTTAGTAGGTCAGACAAAGAAAACGAAAGTCTTTGAAACCACTCTTCGTACTTATAGCCGGTTTTTATTCCCCCGTGCTCACGCAAAAAATCCACGTTGGCTTTGCCAGTCATGTGAAGCCAACCAATGGCCTCCACGGCAAGCAGAAGCGGGCGGTACTCCTTCAGCCTCTCAAGGCTGTGAAAGCTACTCATACTACCTCCCCCTCTTGCTGAAAGAGGTCGGAAATAATTTCTTTAAACTCTTCAATTCCTTTGGACTCCTTACATTCACCAGCCCGAAAAGCTCTCCAAATTTTGATCTCTGCCGTTCCCCAGCCGGCCGTGCGCTTGGCCGAAATGCCGTAGGTTTCCAAGAGCGCCTGAATAGCTGTTAAAAGCTTGCAAATCACTTCCTTGGGCTGCACACAGTCGCACCTGGATGCTCCCGGGATCGGAGCGTAAAGGAGCTTTAGTGTGCCGGTAGTACCTGCCGGAACAACTTCATAGAAAATGGGTTTTGTACCGGCTCGCGACTTCCGGCTGTGAGGGTTGATAACCTCAAAACTAACTTTTGAAAACCAGGTTGGGTAAAAGACTAACGCACCCTGTTTCTGGAACTTCTCTTCTTCTCCCTGTTCGTTGCCGAAGAGGTGGACAATCCAAGGCGGATCTTTCCGATTGTCCATCCTCATCGAGTTTTTACAAAGATAATCCACAAGCCCCTCTTGCATCCGGCACGCCCAGCGCAAAAGTCCCTTCCAGCTCGCCGCTGCCATATAAGGCATTCCAAAAACCCGGTCTTTGCGTACCGGATTGTCTAAGATATGTAGAGGTCGATCATCCTTAGAATACCAGGGTCGATTGAGAATGAACTCCACCTCCAGTCCAAGCCACGAAGGCTCAGGCAAATTAGAGAAGTCGCAGTCAAGCCCAAGATCTTGCGGTAGCTTAAGCTGCAAACTTCTTGTTCTACACATGTAATCATTCCGGGCACCATCTTTGTTTGTGAGAAGCTGAACAGTACATTCGTCTACAAGGCCAGAAGCAAGAGCTGAAGGTGCTTCCTTATCTGCTTCCGCTAAACGAACCCTCCCAGCAGCTATTTCGGCATAATAATCATGGCCCACTTTCTTTTGCACCTCCACTCAGTAAGCGTTCAATAATTTGCTGGCCTGTCAAAAATTCATTATATTGAAGATTTTTCCAGGCCCGCTTGAGTCGTTCCTTCATTTGCTTAAAGTCTATCAACCCAGGCTTTACAAAGCCAAAGGTTCTCCCTTCACCTGCTTTGAAGCTGAACACCTTTTTGCTTTCCTGCCTACCGCCGGCCAGCCAGGCCGCGGCAGAATCTGACGGCTCTAATTGCTGGGCTTGAGCTTTACCTTCACAACGTCCAAGTACCCTGTTGAAAGTGCTCTCGGTCTGACTTTTCCTACACAGGTATCTCCCTTTTACACACCAGAAGTTTTGAAGTGAAGCCCAGGCAAAGTCGCTTTGGTCCGCTTTGCGCCAGCGCTCCTGGGCAACATATTCTTTAAGCTCCTTATATTCCTTCTGTACCTTAAGCCTGTCTTGGATTTGGATGAGCCCAAAATCCCGGTCCTCCCTCCCCTTTTCTTCTGAGGGTTTAAACACAGTCTTGCCACTGATTGCCGCGTATTCTGAAATAAAAAGCAGCGTAAGTTCCAAGAGAGCCCATTCCTCGTCCGAAACGGGACGGAGTGGAATAAAATTAAGCTTAAAGAGTTCTCTCTCTCGTATAGCTTTTTGTTTTATTTGTCCCTTTTCATCTAAAACCTCAAAGCGAAATTTTCGTGCCCATCCTGTGCAACCAAAAAACTCGCAGACAACGCACCGTTTTCCGGCTTTGTCTGGACAGCGCATCTCTGGATCCGAGGGATCGCAGGCAAAACCACCAAGTCCCCTCACCACTATTTCAAACCACCACCGAAGCGAACCCAGGAGTCCGACGGTAATCAAGCGATCTCCTCTCCGTTCCGCATTTCCCGTCCAAATATCAGCTAAGGCCATAAAATCGTATTGCCTTACGTTACTAGGAACCATTGAAAACTCGCGGCGTTTATCCCCTTTTACCCTTCAAGAGCCGGGGAAACGCCACTCCCCTCCTTCCTTGACATCATGTGGAGTACGCCACCTCGGCGGCAGCATGTCCACTTTTTTCAAGGTTCCCTAAAGCTTCTTCAATTGCCTCATGGGAAATCCCTCGATATGCCTCACCCGGTCCAGGTGTTCTTTGGTAAGCCGGAAACGCTAACGTTCTTGCTGTTCCCTTCTTTCTTCGTTCCCTTCCGGTGTATCTATGAAAAGTTGCTCTTCTTTGGCCATCACTCTTCACCCCTCTATTCCAGTACGATTCTTACCTTCTGTGGGTCCCTGCCGCGCGTGAGAGACTGGATATAATCCTCAAAGCGCTGCCTGAACTCAGATACTGTGCAGGGCGTTCCGCCTTGAGCCAAAGCTTTCTTTAAGTCGGCTGCGGTAACCGAAACCTTTTCCATGCCGGAGAGAACTTCCTGAACGGCCTTTACAAACGCTGCGTCCACCGTATATGGCAGCTGCTGTTCTTTGATCACCTGGTCCAGCGCTTCCTGCTGCTCCGGCTTCAAAAGATAGATGTTTTCCTTCACCGTCGGGTCTTCCAGGTTGGCGATCAGTGTCTTTTCCCAATCCTCGTACAGCCTTTCCAGGTCTTCCTCCAGCTGCCTGAGCGCCGCTTCGGCCGGAAGCTTAATCTGCTCCTGTGCCGGCCGGTAGTTGCAGTGAGGGCAGATGGGTGTTTTTTCCAAATCCTCTCTGGTGAGGCTGAAGCACGTTTTCAGCTCCGCCAGACGGTTTTGGAAGTCAGTAAGCTGGGCCCGGGGCATCAACTCGATACCGGCCAGCCTGGTGAGTTTGCTCAACCGCCCATCTTTGAGCAGGCCGGATTTCTTCTGGTCCAAAGACGCATTTAACCTGGCTTTGGTATGGGCCTCAAGGTAGGCTTCAATGTAAGAATTCTTGAGCTCTAAGAGCACCTGGACAAGCTCCCGGCGAAGGTCAGGGGCGGATGCTTCGTCGAGGCCGGACAGTTTTCCTTTGAGCTCTTCACGCCGCTCCCGGGCTTTTACCGTCCAACCGGCATCCGCAGGAAGCACAGCCTCTGCAGCGCTGAGGTAGGAGAGCAGGGGCTGGACCTCACTTGCCAGCCCGGCCAGCTCTTCGACCCTCTTCAGGGTGGCAAGGTACGCCTTCTGCTTATTTATATCCCTCTCGGAGTAGCGGAAGTTTTTCAACTTCCCGGGAGTGTTAAAAACCCGGAGTGACTCCAGAAACCCTTTGAAACTGGCCAGTTCATCCCTTAAACCGGTCTTCTTTTTCTCATCGAAGAGAGAAATACCCCATAAAGATAACTCTTGCTGGATGGCCTGCTTGGCCTGGGCGGTGCGTTCCAGGAGCTTATCCACTGCTTCCTGAAGCTGCCTTACCCCTTCTTCACGAGTAGATTGATTGACAATGAGACCGGGCGGCAGCCCCAAAAATTCAAACAGAACCTGCAGGGGGCCGAGGGGAAGATCCCGGGGCCGCTCGATGTGTTTGAACTTGGTCAGTTCCTCTATGGAGACTTTGCCCAGCTCATCTATGTTGGAAGCATCTATCTTCTTCCCTGGCAGGCTTAGAGTGACATCGCCGCTGTAGATCAGGCTCGCCAGGATAACAACCACCCACTCCGGCTCCAGTCTGAAGCGGGGCTCGAACTCCACACCGCTAAAATCGGCTATGATCTCACTCCGGTTGAGGACCTGGCCCGGACCCTTCTTGTCCAGCAGTTCCAGGATGTGTTTGGCATAACGGGAATTTTGCGGCCTTAACTTATCTCCGTCCAGAAGCTCCAGGGCATCGAGGACGGCTGCCCCCGGCCTGGTCCTGATGCTGCCGAGGATCCACTTTATCGCCTCCTGGGCAGCCTGAGGCCGGTTCTTTACGGTAACCAGGATGGAGAAGGCCGGGTACTCGGGCGCCAGCTCCTGGAAGTAAGGCGCGAGACACGAGGAACCCACCAAGTTTACCAGATCCCGAACCGAGGCATGGGGATTGGCACTGTGTTTAACCCACTCGACGAATTTTTTGGTTGCTCCCCGGTAGGTAACTTCATAAGCAGTGGCGATGTTGTTCCGCAGCCATTCGACTATCTTTTTTAACTGCTCGTTGGCCTTATTTTCATAAACCTGCCGCGTTCCTTTCGAAGCCGTGCTGGCCATCTCGCTGGCGCCAGCGTAGAACTTCAGGGCACGGTCAAAATCCTCGTCACGCTGCACCAGCCGGAAAAACACCTCATCGGGCTTTTTTTCGTCTTCAAAGGCCGGCGGGTCAAAAGGCTGCAGAAAGTAGAGATAAAAGTCCCTGGGCGGGTGGGCGGTAGAACGTTCGTTGGGAGCGCCGAAGAATAAATACCCTAACCGGGTAGCCTTTTTCTCGCGCCACTCAATTTCGTGCTCCCAAATCTGGAAATTGGGAACATACGTGGCTTCGGGGCACTCCATGGCCCGGGCCAGGGCCTTAAAATAGTAGCGGTCCAACTGGTTCGGGGTAAGTGTCTCGGCTTTCTGCTCAATTAGCGAATCAAAATCAATGTCTTTTTTCAGGTCAAGGTAGTACTGGCCGTTGTCCTGGTTGAAAGAAATAAACTGGCCGCTCACCGTCCTTAAGATCTCGCGCAAGATTGATTCGATAGTGGTTTTAAGAAACTCGGCCTCCTCTTCCGGCAAGGGCAGGTAAAGGCAGAGGTCGTCGCGGAGTTCTTCAGCCGTGACCCCTATTGGAGCGTAAATATCTCCTGTTGTCAGCCGGTGAACGCTCAAAGCGTGAATGATGCGGAGGGCTACAGGCTTATACTGCGGCCTTGTAAAGGCCTGCTGGACACGGTATTCCAGTACCTGGCTCTTCTCCATCACTTCGCGAATGTCCGGGTCGCTGCGGAAAGATGGATTGTCCTTTAAGTTTTGCCAGTAAGAATCATAAGCAATGAGGCCGGGTTCCTGTTCCGGAACTTCTTTGTCCAGGAGTTTTTTCATGGCCGCACTGATGGTTTTCAGCACCTCGCGCTTTTCAGCTACATAGACCCGCTCAAAAGTTTCAAGGTATGCCGGATGCACGGGGAAAAGAGCGACGAATTCGTCCATGCGCTCGGCCAGGGTGCCATATAACTTGGTGAAACGCTGCAGGTGTTCCCTTATGAGGGCCTTCTGTCGGTCATCCTTGCGCAGCAGGCGCTGGGCAACTACGTAGGCTATGTCTTCACGGACAATTCGTATCTGCTCAAAACGGTCTTTGACCCGGCGCAGAGTTTCAGCCACAAACTGAAAGCGCGGGCTGTCGAAAATGGCTTCCTGCACACCCGCCATGAAACGAAACCGGGTGAGCCGGCAAACCTCCCCGATTTCTCGCAGGAAGTTTAGGTCGAGGATTAATTCCTGGTCCTTCCGCGTACGCAGGTAGTCCAGGAGTTCATCGACAACCAGCAAGAGCCCGTGATCCGGGTAAACCTCTTGGAAAGCGTTCATCATCTCAATAAAAGGGTCTTTGTTGTTGGTAACTTTATCGGCTTCAGGAAAACGGTATTTCACCCCAAGATTAGCCAGTTGTTCTTCCAGCTCAGCACAAATGATGTTCCTGAGGGACATCGTGGTGGAACCGATCTCGGTCCTGATAACCTTGAACTTGCCGGCGATAACCTCAGATTTTTTAGCTACGGCAGGATGCCGTATTTCCGTGGCCAGGTCTGGATATTCGGCTATAGCGGATAGCACCGACATTAAATGCGATTTGCCGGTACCGTAGTTGCCGACGATCAAAAGTCCCTTATTATCCTGGGGATGGTCATATTGGAGTTGCGGAAAGACAACTTCCGTAATCTGCTCGGCCATCCGTTCCGAGATCACATAGGTTTTTACCAGCTCACCGGCCATGCTTTTGGCGTCAGCTTCCCGCAACTGCACTATAGTTTCGACCGGTTCAAAATGGATCAGGTCAGCGTACTTCACAGTATTTCCCCACCTTTTCCTGAAATCTCTTTACCCCAGAGGATAAATAAGGGCATCGACTTCATAATACTTTCTGTACTCCGGGTGATCCGGCTCGGCATAAATCAGCGCACCACCCTCGAATTTGCCGTTCCATGCGGCAACGATAGTTCGATTGCGGCTGACCTGTTGAAGTAAACGTAAAGGGTCCTGTTGAAGAACAGGATTAAAAAGTATTTCTGTATTATCAAGAAGGACAGTGTCCTTTCCTGTTTCGCCTATGATCGTCTCCACTATTCTCGGCAGGCGTAATGTTCGTATTTTAACGGGGTATTCCAGGAGTTTCTGGCTCAGCATGAGGTTCAGATTAATATAAGGATAACCCTCATCTTTGGCTGTTTGAACAAGAATTTTGGTTTTTCCGGTTGCAGCTGACCCAACCAGTAAAACCAGTCGATAATACCTCGACCGGGCTGCTGCTATTTGTTTTTTGAGCTCATCTGTTTTCATGGCAATCCCAGCACCTGCCTATATATCCTTTGGATAACCACTAAAAGCATCAGGTTTCAGTAGCTTCCCCAACCCCATCCTTCTTGCTCGCGGGAATAATTATCGCCTTCTCCAGGACGACCTTCCCATCGTCTTCGATTCTGAGAAGAACCCGGTCGCCCTCTTCTATTTCAAGAGCAGTCCGTATTTCTTTTGGCAACGTCATTTGACCTTTCGGTCCCATTTTGGGTGTAAAAATTTTCTTTTGGGCCAAGAAAACCACCTGCCAGGAAGTATGGAAAACTGGATAGAGAGACTTATTCGGCAAGAAAACATGAAAATCCTGCCAATTGAAAAGAAAACCCTGCAAAATCTATTTATACTCGTACATTTAAGCCTTTCTTCATCCTATCTGGCTCATGGCTACAAACTCCATTGGCGTAAAAATTTAATAGCCGGTTTTCGCAGCAAAACCGGCTGTTTTCATCCTAATCTATGTAATCAGATTAGGCCCTTTAAAATTCCGGCAGCGATACTCCAGCGTTCGCCAGTCGCCTTTTTCTCGACAACCACGTGCGTCTCGGGAAAAAGAGAGCATACTCCTACGACCTCAATAATTCCGCCGTCTTTATCGAGATAAGTTTTACCTACCAAATTTCTGTTATTGGGCAATGGTTTTCCGGTTTTAACATCAATTTCCACCCAATTTACGAACTTGCGGTCAGTCATCAGCGTTCCTCCACAAGGTAAAATTCAGGACAAATTCTTTTACTTTCTGAGTATCAGTTTTCGTCCCAAGAACTCGCGCCGCTCGTTGCGTAAGGCTAGTCACACGAGCGGCGCGAGTGCCGACGCCGCCCAAACCGTGCAAACAATAGAAACATCTCAATATGCTGATAAGAAACCTAGTCAAAGTCATCATGCCACTAACTCAGCATGAGGTTACCCCTGCCTTTGGAAACCCATCTGTCGCTTCCAAGATACAACAACCCCACTGCCTATATTCAACAATATTTCTGATTTACGAGCGCCAGTTCTAAGGTTTGATAGAATAAGTTATTATAGCTTAGACTTGCTCAGCATTTCTTAGAAAATAACGGGAAAAGCAAATAATTCGCTAAAAGGTGCCCCAGAAAATAATTTCTGTCAGGTTGTTATTTTCTTTCCTGAGGCGTCCCGTTTTTGAGGTCGGATCGGTCCTGGAAAAGATAACGGAAATCTTTTCATGCAATTCAGCGGCGTACAACATTCCTCGGGAGTGCCTTGGGTTACCAGCGCTTCCAACTGCTTAGATAGTTTATCCCTTGATTCAAAGGTCCGTGCTGTCATACATTATGTGACACAGCTTGAGCCCTTGTCTCTCAAGGTTTTTCGACGCTTTTGTGATACATCAGCCCTCTTTTGCGAGGTTCGGTGTGACACATCCCTATTCCTTGTGCCGCCAGGGGATCCTGCGCTTCCTGTGACACATGGTTGTTTATGAAAGCTCTTCTTTATCAGGACTGCCTTGAACCTCTTCTTATGGTTTCTTCTACGCTGCTCAGCTGTCCGTCGATTTCGTTGAGCGTCTTCTGGATGGCCAGCCAGCGAACCGGGTGCAAAGGGATTGCATGGAGCTGCTCTTCAAGATTGACAAACCTGTCTTTGAGATTTTTGCATAATGCCAGCGTTTTCTTAATTGCTTCCATGAAAGATCACCTCTCTTTAAATTATAACTATGGATAAGTTATGGACAAGATTGGATAACAACAAGAGATACCTCGTGTCAAGCCGCAGCGCCGTGCGATATGCCTGAGTTCTGATGTGATTCGTTTTAAAAATTTGCCGAATATCGGCCAAAATCAGCGCCAGTTCTTCGTTTTGATAGAATAAGTCGCTATAGCTTTTGTTTAATCAATCTAGCTTAGAAAATAATGAGGAAATAAAAAAATCTCCCTAAGGGGAACCCATAGAAAATAATTTCTAAGGTCTGTTGTTGTTCTTTAATTTTTGTCCTTTTTAATACGGGTAAATAATACCTAGAATCTTTCAGAATGCTATTCCAGAAGGCTGAAGTTATTTTTGTAACGGTCAAACTTCGGGCGGGGCGCCACCGTACCATCCGCCCTGACGTTGCAAAAGTTGATAGTGTACCGTCCCTCGTTTCGCCCGGTCTTATTACGGCGGGCAAGCCGGACAAGCTCTTCCGAAGGAACCACCCAGTAAGTGTTGGCTTGCTCAGAGTAGAAAATGAAAAAGTAGTTGGGCCGGGGGTTGGCAATGTCCATGGCGGCAAAACGTCCGGCGTTTCGGGGATTACAGTCTTTCGACCGCGCTTTGATCTGGACGTCCAGATACCGCAGCTCGCCTTCCCTTTCCTGCCGTATGATGCAGTCGATACCCTGGTCGTCCACAAGCGTCTGGTAGACGTCAAAGCCCCGCCGGAGCAATTCGGCTATGACAACGTATTCCTGCCGTTTGCCGAATGAGGCGGTGCTGCGAAAAGTGCGGCCTTCATGTCCAGTATTTCTCACGGATTTTCACCCCTTCCAAGGACAGCTCTCGTAAGCTCCTGGACTTCCCGCGCGGGGGATTCGAAGAGACGCTGCAATTCGGAATTAATTCCAGGATAAGGTCTTCTCCAGGGCACTAAGCCCTTCCATGCCCTCAATTGGCCTGCCAACCACAGGTACCGGTCGAGTTCCCGAGTGGTCACGGGAAAATCCAGGGCATCCTTCAACGCTGAAAAGCCCGCCGCAAACTGCTCATACGAGAGCCCTTCCCTGCCCTTCCCATTCAAATGGTATGTGAGCATCTTAACCGCATACGAGTCGTAAATCGGGAATTGATCCGGATCAATAAAAAAGTGGGCGAATTTGGATGCAAAACTCCGGAACGTCCATGTTATGTGCTTTGACCCCTTGACAAATTTCACTTTTGCCAGCTCCTCTACGAGGGCGGAAGTAGCCGGTAACGTGGTATTTCCCAAGACGCTGCATAAGTGTTCGGCCACCTCTACTACGGCGTAAACCTGGGTTCCGTAGAGGGCGTTGACGGCTGCCGCTTTGAGCAAGATCGATTTGAAATCGAAGTCCGGAAAAGACCGGGCAAGGGAATCCAGCGCTTCATCCGTCGCCTGCCACCCCTTGCATTTCTGGTATAATTGCAGGGCAGCTTCCATCTGCCGGCGTTCAAGAGGAACGGCCGGTTTTTTAGTCATCACTCACTTCATCTCCTCCTGATATGATCTTAGTTTTTGGGCAATAAAAAAAGCCCCTCACCTGAACAGTGAAGAGTGTTGGAACAGAGGCTATTCGGGGAAAGGAATCACCTTATCCAGCGGAACGCGATATCTTCCCTGGTAGCAATGAGGTCGAACTCATGGTGATCCGCAGTTACAAGGCTGGCACCGCGGACTTTTGCTTCCGCGGCTGCTATTGAGTCCGCTAAAGACAACCTGTAAGTCGCCTTCAACCTGCCGGCCTCCAGAAAAACCTCCTGGGTAATCTCAGTGACTTCGGTAACAGGTAGTGCCCGTATTTTTTCCAATGTCTGTTCACTTATCTCCGGGCCTACTTCGCGATAGATACCGTAGTAAACCTCCAGCAGGTTTAGCCGGTGCAGGAACAAATTGGGCTCCTGATGATTAGATTTTCGCAGCAGTTCTTCCACAACATCCGCACCAGCTTCGTCGTTCAGAAAGGCGATGAGGGCACAGGCATCAAGCACATAATAATCGCTCATGTTTCCAGATCCTTTTCCAATTGCTTGGACTGCAAGTATTTCTCTACGTTAAAGCCCTTTCCCTTCAAAATCCCCCGTGCCTCACGAATTGGATCTTCCACAGGTTTTAGAAGAAATCCCTCGCGCACCTCCACGATGGTTACTCGCTTACCTTTCAGTTTTCGCGCTACCTCTGCCGGCAAATTCAGTTCGTCCGCATTCACTTCAGGGGTTAGCAACAGCTTCACCTCCAGTATAGAGACAGGCCAGTCCCTTGAGCCATTCCTTTGAAATAGTATCTATTGACAGTTGTTCTTGAACGGTCATCTTTATTATTCGCAATATCGGCCTTGCCCGGGATTTTGCTCCTCTCCGGTAGGAACAGTGCCTTTTGTAAGATTATACCACAAGGAACGCCCTGATCTCAACCGTTGCTCGCGCTTCCTTCGTTTTCTTAGAAATGGTAATTATTTCTCCCCGGGTCGTCCATAGAGACCCCCGGCATAAACTGAATTAATGAAAAAAGTGCAGTTATTTGCTTGATAATTGGAATCTGCTTCGAGGTACCGGTAGGCTTAGAGGTGGAAGGGTTTTTGCCCGGCCACCGGGCCTTAATAGGAGGTGGGGGGCCATGGCAAAGCGGGAATTTGACGTGATCATAACCCGCACCGGCTCCCAGGATGAACGCGAACAAGCCTACCGGGAAGCGATTCGCTTTCTCCTGTCCCGCCTTCCTGAACAG
>ERZ795046.1165-NODE-1165-length-28171-cov-4.992318_pt1 | contig 28171 bp, 17 predicted proteins | sample MGYA00375130_ERZ795046 | MGnify/ENA primary metagenome ERZ795046 (study PRJEB30175, sample SAMN05720202) | activated sludge metagenome | isolation source: anaerobic digester from wastewater treatment plant | place: Japan | collected 2015-05-15 ...
GAGCAAAACTCGCTACGCTCAAACATTGCTCTCCCTTTCCACGTCATATTAACAGGCTCTACAACTTGCTACACAATGTTTCTTCCACATTTTTTCTTCAAAATAATATAACCCCTTAGAGGTCAATTTAGAGGTCAATAATAGTTGTAATAAACCGAATATATTTGTTATAATTCTATTATAGAAATAAGGTTTTGTCGGATAGGAGTGGCTTTTTGTGGAAGGAAAGACAATATACAAGGAAGAAACCACTGTTGATTTTAAAAAGCCTAAAATGTACAAGGTTATATTACTGAACGACGACTATACAACAATGGATTTCGTTGTCGAGATATTGATCACCGTTTTTCACAAAAGTGCTGCCGATGCAACAAGAATTATGCTTGATGTACACCAAAAAGGAAAAGGTGTCGTTGGGGTTTATACCTATGACATAGCCAGAACTAAAATAGCACAGGTGGAGAAACTGGCTAATGAAAGAGAATTTCCCCTGGCAGCTGTTATGGAACCGGAATAACTTAATTTCTATACTTATGATAACTAAGATTTAATATGGTAAAGGGAAGGTGAAGGTTAATGAAATTAGATGATACAGCAAATAAAATACTGATCGCAGCTTATAATGAAGCAAAGCATCAACACCACGAATACTTTACTCCCGAGCATATTCTTTATGCCTCCCTTTTTTTTGATGAAGGCAGAGATATAATTGAAAATTGCGGTGGAAAAGTCGAAAAACTCAAGAGCGATTTATTAAATTTCTTTGCTGAAAACATGGATATCGTTGAAAACAGGGATCCCATCGAATCCCTTGGTGTAAACAGTGTAATGCAGTCAACGGCTTATCACTGCATGTCGTCCGGTAAAGACACCATCCTTATCGGGGACATTATCGTTGCTCTTTACGGTGAAAAAGAGTCTTTTGCCAGCTATATCCTTCAGGAAAACGGTATAAAGAGAATTGACGTTTTAAAATATATATCCCATGGAGTATCTTTGGTTCCAAAAAGCCGTGATACCTCTTTGCGGCCTGTAGAGCCGGAATTTCTGCCGGAAGAGGATGAATATGAAGAGGAGTACTATGAATTTGATACGGATGAAGACTCCTCTTCCAAGAATGATTTTCTAAACAATTTTGCCACCGAGCTCACGGAAAAAGCAAGAATGGGAAAAATAGATCCCCTTATCGGAAGAGATGATATTATCGACCGAACAATTCAGGTTTTGTCCAGAAGGCTTAAGAACAATCCCATCCACGTCGGCGATCCCGGTGTCGGAAAAACCGCCATCACTGAAGGGCTGGCCAAATTAATCGTGGAAGACAAGGTTCCTAAAGCCTTAAAAGGCTGTAAAATATACAGTCTCGATATGGGCGGTATGCTGGCCGGAACAAAATACCGCGGTGACTTTGAAGAACGTCTGAAAAAAGTCTTAAAAGAGATTGAGAGCCAGGAAAAGGCTATTGTTTATATAGATGAAATTCATACAATTGTAGGAGCAGGTGCCGTCTCCGACGGGGCAATGGATGCTTCCAACATAATAAAGCCCTTTCTCACCCAGGGTAAATTGCGTTTTATCGGCTCTACCACTTACGAAGAATATAAAAAATACTTCGAAAAGGACCGTGCCCTGTCGAGAAGGTTTCAAAAAATTGAAGTTCCCGAACCGTCAATTGATGACACCATCAAGATTCTTACCGGGCTTAAAGACCGGTATGAGAATTTCCACAAAGTAAAGTATACCGATAAAGCACTGCGCCTTGCCGCAGAATTATCGGCTAAATATATTCAGGACAGGCATCTTCCCGACAAAGCAATCGATGTGATTGACGAAACCGGTGCTTATGTGCGTCTTCATTCAAAAGACGAAAACCGGGTAATCGTTATAAAAGAAAAGGATATAGAACGCACTGTATCGTCAATTGCAAAAATTCCTGAAAAGAGTGTATCTCACAATGAGATATTGTTGCTCAAAAAGCTCGATAAGAAGCTTAAGTCTGAAATATTCGGGCAGGACAATGCCGTTGAAACCGTTGTTAATGCTATAAAGAGATCCCGTGCAGGTTTTAACGAAGGTGAAAAGCCTGTGGCATCCCTTCTTTTCGTGGGACCTACAGGTGTGGGAAAAACCGAGCTTACTAGACAGCTTTCTTTGATTTTGGGTATTCCGCTTATTAGGTTTGACATGAGTGAATACCAGGAAAAGCATACGGTAGCAAGACTGATTGGAGCACCTCCCGGATATGTGGGATATGAAGAGGGTGGCCTTTTAACCGATGCCATAAGGAAATCGCCTCACTGTGTACTTCTTTTGGATGAAATTGAAAAGGCACATCCCGACATATTTAATGTGCTGCTTCAAATAATGGATTATGCTACTCTTACCGATAACAACGGAAAAAAGGCAGATTTCAGAAACACCATACTGATAATGACCTCAAACGCGGGAGCCCGGGAAATTGGAAAAACCATGATAGGCTTTGACAACAGGAGTATCGATAGGAGCGCCATATCTAAAGAGGTGGATCGGGTATTCTCCCCCGAATTTAGAAACAGGCTGGATGAAATCGTGGTCTTTAATCATATTAATGAGGACATGGCTGTTCTTATCGCCAAGAAGGCCATCAAGCAGTTTGAGGAGAAGCTAAAGGCTAAAAATATAAAGCTGAAAGTTACCACCCAGTGCTATAAATGGCTTGCTCAAAAAGGTCTTTCATCCATTTACGGTGCCCGGGAAATACTTAGAATAGTACAGGACAAAATAAAGACCTATTTTGTTGACGAGGTTCTCTTCGGCAAGCTTTCCAAGGGAGGAACCGCCGTAGTGGATGTAGTGGATGATGAAATAAAAATAGATTCGCACAGCTAAAGTAAATATCAAATTTTAGTTGTAATTATAGTTTAAAGGATTAACGATTTGGGTGATGGTTTAATGCCGGTTTTTAGACTCACAAGCGAATTACTTTTTCCCCATCCCTCCCTTGCCAATGAAGACGGGATTCTGGCCGTAGGTGGAGACCTCTCCCCGGAACGTCTTCTTCTTGCATATGCCAACGGTATTTTCCCCTGGTTTTCTGAAGGTGACCCCATAATATGGTGGTCACCGAATCCCAGGTGTGTACTTTATCCCGATAAAATTATTATCTCCAGGTCCATGCGTAAATTCCTAAAGAAAAATTTATATAAAGTAACCTTTGATAAATGCTTTAAGGATGTAATCACCAAGTGTTCGGAGCTAAGGAAGGATAACACCTGGATTACCCAGGATATCATCGAAAGCTATTCCTTGCTCCACCAACTCGGTTTTGCCCACTCGGTAGAAACTTGGTATGAAGGTAATCTTGTGGGCGGACTATACGGTGTCTCCCTTGGTAAATGTTTTTTTGGAGAATCCATGTTTTCAATTATGGACAATGCTTCGAAAACCGCACTTATCACTCTTACCCGAAAGCTTTCGGAACTGGATTTTCTTTTAATCGATTGCCAGGTTTATTCTAAACATCTTGAGTCTTTAGGTGCAATAAATATTGACCGGGATGAATTCTTAGAATGCCTCAAAAAAGGCCTCGGCTTCGATACAATACGCGGCAGTTGGCAGTTTTTAAACGAATAAAAGGGTTATAATTTGCTAATTCTTTTTATATAGATACCGAGAGTGAAGAAAATATTGCCGTATTAACTTAACAGGCTCTACAACTTACTCCACAATGTTTCTTCCATATTTCTCTTCACTTAAACAATATAAACCCATATGAAAGTCGGTGAAAAGTATGAAAAAAAAAGCAATCCATAAAAGATTATTGCTTGTTTTACTGATACCCTTAGGATATCTATTGTTCTATCTTTCATCCCTTTCTCATAGTTTGACGGAAAAAATTTACTCTCAAGTTTTATATAAAGTACTTACCCTTCCTCTAAACCTTCTTTTTGGGTATATACCCATATCCATGGCAGAAATTCTTTTGATTTCAACTGTCTTAATTTTGCTGTTTTTAATTGTAAGAACAATAATAAGAATTATAAAGTCTTCTTCGGAAAAATGGAGTATATTGGGCAGAGCAATATCAAATGTTGTTGCAGCTTTAAGTATATTGTATTTTTCCTTTATACTTCTTTGGGGATTTAATTATCAGAGACTTCCCTTTAAAGATATTGCCGGATATGACACGCAACCGACCGATATCAATATGCTAAAACAGGTGTGTGAGGCATTAATCCAACGTACCAACGAACTCAGAACACAGGTTGATGAGAACAGTAACGGTATAATGAAGCTCTCCGGCGGTATAAACAATACTTTAAAAAGAGCACATTTAGGTTATAAAAATATTGAATCTCAATATCCTGAGCTGACATACAAATTCGGAAGGCCCAAAGGGGTACTTCTCTCTGAAGTAATGTCCTACCTAGGTATCGGAGGAGTCTATTTTCCCTATACTACAGAGGCGAATGTAAACATTTCCCTCCCCAGCACATCGCTTCCCTTTACCGCATGCCATGAGATAGCACATCAAATTGGATTTTCCAGGGAGGATGAGGCCAATTACATTGCCTATCTCGCCTGCAAATACCACCCGGATGCGGATTTTCAATATTCAGGTACCCTTTCGGCTATGATATATGCAACCAATGCCCTGTATCAATACAGCCCGGAGGATTATTTCGAACTGAGGGAAAAGTATAGCGAAGGTGTGAACCGTGATGTCAATGCCTTAAATAATTATTGGGAAAAGTACGAAACCAAAATACAGGATTTCTCATCCTCAATAAACAATGCATATTTAAAGGCTAATATGCAAAATGACGGGGTAAGAAGCTATGGAAGAATGGTCGATCTTCTTATCGCAGAGTACAGAAAAAAGTAAAAAATGTTCCGGAAATTTAAGTTACCGAAACATTTTTTACGCAAATGAAATTAATCTCTCTAATATAATAAAAAGAGTATCAAATTTAAGTATCCAAACTAGATAAATTCATGAGGGTTAGACCTAAATTCATTAGGGTCAGACCCATTAATTCCATCATCCTGAGGTTGGGCATTTATGGCTTTATCCCTATATACCAGCATCAAAAATACAATTGTTAAAAACTGAGCTATCGCCGTCGGGATACTTGATACAACTACTCCCATATAGGGTATCAAGCCTAAAGGAAATGCTACGCTAACGGAAACAACCCAACCCATAAAAGAAATCAGTAATGTAATTCCCACTGTCGGCCAAAAATAAGACTTTGAAACTTCAATAGATTTTTTTAAAGCGGATATTACCCCCAAATCTTCAGCAACCATAGCCGGGAACCAATAAATTGTAAAATAACAAACTGCTATTATTCCTAATACAATTACAACACCAAGAAGTACGGAAATTACAATAGCAAATCCAACAAGCGGACCTGAGATTTGACCTAAACCGATAAATAAAAATAAAATCAATGCTGCGATAATCGCAATAATAATAGAAATTATTAACCATAAAACGAAATTTGCAATTCCGTAAATTATATACTTCAAAAGATTATTACCTAATTGCGGCAAAAAATCGTCAAAGCCGGCATATCCTTCTTTTAAAGCTTTATTTACCACTCCGTAAGTTGAAGGAATTATAATCAAACGTAACACTAATGAAACAATTTGGGCAATAATCATAAGCATAAATAATGGTTTCAAAATATCTAATGTCATAATTAGGAAATCTTCCGATGTAAGTTCTCCTCTGGTAACCTTCAACGACAAATTCTCAATCTGGTTTGACATTTCTGTAACAGTATCCCTATCTGTACTACCTTGAATAACATTCGGTATGGTTACCAATATTAATAAAGGTATTGACAATAACAGATATTTACCGAAAAATTTAAATGCATTTTCTAAATATTTCATACAGTCACCCCTTAATCAATATATTGTCAAAAACTCAATTCTATTATAGATTTTCTCATCATATTTGTCTATAAAATTAACCCATTTTGTCTATAAAATTAACCCATATAAACCTCAATTTTATGCTCTTTTTCATCGTTGACCAAGGGGATCCTATTATCGTCGCATTCCGCTCCGTCAACCACTACCCTTTTTATCCCACGGTTCACACCGTCAGGGTTTTTAACTTCAATCAAATACAAAGTATCCTTATACTTGTATTTAATATCAAATCCGGACCATGTCTTAGGTATGCACGGATCAATTTCAAGGAATTCTCCACGCTTTTTGAAACCCAAAATATATTCAAATCCCACTCTATACATCCATCCTGCCGATCCGGTGTACCAGGTCCATCCGCCCCTTCCCGTATGAGGAGGCACGGAATAAACATCTGCAGCCATTACATACGGCTCAACCTTATATCTCGAGTATTCAATAGGCGTCCTTGAGTGATTGATGGGATTTAACAGGTCAAAAAGCTCAAGAGCCTTATCCCCGTCCCCCATCTTTGCAAAAGCCATAACCACCCAAGCAGCTGCATGGGTATACTGTCCTCCGTTTTCCCGCACACCCGGAACATAGCTCTTGATATATCCCGGCTCCAGATCGCTTTGATCGAAAGGAGGTGTCAAAAGCTTTATTAAGCCTTCATCACGCTTAACCAGGTAATTCTCCAGAGCATTCATTGCCTCAATTATTCTGTCCTTGTTTCCTCCTTCGGATATTACTGCCCAAGTCTGCGCCAAAGAGTCTATCTTACACTCACTGTTTTGTATTGAACCGAGAGGTATTCCGTTGTCAAAATATGCCCTTCTGTACCAGCTGCCGTCCCAAGCATTTTCTTCTATTGCCGAAGCTATTTTGTCCGCTGTCTCAAGATAGCTCTTTGCCAGCTCCTTATCCCCCATTCTTTCGCAAATCGGTGCAAAACCCTTAAGTATCGAATAAAGGAACCAGCCAAGCCATACACTTTCTCCCTTTCCTTTGTTTCCGACGGTATTCATTCCGTCATTCCAGTCTCCGGAGCCTATTAGAGGTATTCCATGCTCTCCGAACCTGAGAGACCGATTAATAGCCCTGATACAGTGGTCATACAGGGTAGAAACGGTCTCGGATACCCTGGGTATACGATAAGCTTCATCCTCAAACTCTTTTAACGGCTCATCCTCAAGGAAAGGTGTTTTTTCCTCAAGAATTGAATAGTCACCGGTAACCCTTATATATTCTTCCGTTACAAAGGGCATCCACAAAAGGTCATCGGAAAACCTTGTTCTTGTACCCTTATACTTCTCCTCATGCCACCAGTGTTGCACGTCGCCTTCTATGAACTGGTGCTTTGAATGAAGCAGTATTTGAGCCCTGGTAACTTCAGGCCACACGTGGGTAATAGCCATAGAGTCCTGAAGCTGGTCTCTGAAGCCATAAGCGCCACCGGATTGATAAAATGCCGACCGGGTCCAGAGCCTGCTGGTTATCACCTGATACATAAGCCATCCGTTTAAAAGGATATCCATTGCAGAGTTCTGGGTATAGAACTGTACTGCCCCCAGCTTCCCATCCCAGAATTTCTTCACTTCCTCCAGAGCCTTTTTGGCTTCCTCCGGCTTTCTATATTTATTTGACAAATATTCGGTTTCTTCCGCATTTTTCCCTGCGCCTAAAAGGAAAATCATCTCCTTCTCTTCACCGGGCTCAAGACTGACATTTACGCTCATAGCCGCACAAGGATCAAAGCCTGCACCAACAGTTCCGGAAAGAGATACTCTCTTTATCGCTTCCGGTTCTTTAATGCTGCCCATTCCGAAAAACTCTTTTCTGTCACAGGTTATGGACCTATCCTTTATTGAGGAGTCAATAAAAGCAACCCTTCCCGGAAACTCATCATTATAGTTGTTTCTTATTAACACCACTCCCCGGTCACTTATCTCCGTATTTATATGGGAAGCGGTAAACTGGTCACTTACACCTAAAACCGGTCGTATATAGTAAGTTATACTTAAGCTTCTCGGTTTATCTGCTTGGTTCACAAGCTTTAAAATGCTTATTTTTACACTGTCCTCAACGGGTACGAATTGTGTCATTTCCTGTCTGATTCCGTGGCTTACGTGCTCAAATACCGTATAACCGAAGCCATGCCTTATTTTATAGGGCTCTGCCTCCCGAATCGGAAGAGGAGTTACGGACCATGTTTCCCCGGTTCTGTCGTCCTGGATATACAAAATTTCTCCGGGGGTGTCACTCACAGGGTCATTGGACCACGGAGTAAGTTTATTTTCCCGGCTGTTTTCAAACCATGTATAGCCGGCTCCCGATTCAGTAACAATAAAGCCGAAGTTTCGGTTGGATATAACATTTATCCATGGCAAGGGTGTATTGTTACCGTTTTCGAGATAAATTACATACTCCCTGCCGTCCTGTCTGAAACCTCCCAGTCCGTTGTAAAAGATAAGATCCGTATCTTTGTTGAGTTTTGTCTCATAATGCAAAGGCTCTTCCTTAAAGCTCTTAAACTCAGAAAAGCTTTGAGCTTTAATACTTTTGGTCTGCTCCCTCAGGTCCCCGGCATTTCCTTTCAATATAATCCTGGAAACGGCACAAATCAAATCAATGTCTTCGGGCGGCATATTGCTTCCCTTGAGGACAAATACTCCTCCTGGCTTGTTTATCATATCATGGGCATGACTTCCCGCCAAAACATCAAACAGCAAACTGTTCAGAGGGTTTGTATAGCTGTTTTCCTCTTCATTTAAAATTACCAGGTCAACCTTCATGTTTTTAATTTTCCAATACTCATGTGCCTTCAATACCTCTTGAACTATGTCAATATCCTCTGTCTTATCCAGCATAACCAACACAATGGGTATATCTCCCGATATTCCGTAAGGCCATAGGGCCGATTGTCCCTTTTTGTTGTTTTTTATACATTCCTGTTTTTTCCTTTGGTTGGGACCAATAAACAATATGTGGGAAATCAAGTCTTGATAAAGCTCGATTTCTTCAGTAACAAGGTTCAAATATTTTGCCTCCACACGGCTTCTCGTTATAGCCATACTGATTTCGTCTTTTATCACATGTGACGATGAGTATTTTGCAGCTAAGTCGACGGCATCCTCACGAGTATCGGCAACAGCTGTAATATAGGATATTTTCACCGTCTTCCCGGGCTCCATCCTTACCATCTGTCTAAAACTCACAATAGGATCCAATACAGCACCGCAGGTGTTGGTAAGAGGTCTTGCGGGCTCTAATGCTACAGGATTTGATACATCTCTTCCCCTGCCTATAAACTGCATTCGGTCCGTTTCATACTGCAGTCCTCCCACTGTCTCCCCTTCAACCAACATCTTGCTAACCAGCCAAATAGTTTTACCGTTCTCGGTTCTCGGCCTTCTGCTGGCAATAATACAATTGTGTTCCGGCAAAAACTCCGTTCTTATAAACAAATTGCTGAAAGCAGGGTGCGCAATATCGGCTCCGTGAGGGGCCAAAACCAATTCAAAGTAGCTGGTAACTTCAAGAACAGATTCCTCCGTTCCGTTATTTGTCAAAGTAAGGCTCCTTATTTCTGCATTATCCCCGGCGCAAACCACCATCTCCGTCTGCGTGCTTATATTGCCGTCCCTTCTCAAAAACCGTGCTTTTCCCGATGTAAAGATTATTTTATACTCATCGGGCTTTTTACCGAAGGGAGCATAAGCAGCCGACCAGACTTCGTTGCTTTTAACATCTCTTATATAGAAGAAATTTCCGTAGTTGTCCTGGCTGATATCTTCCCTCCACCGAATCACATCCAGATTCTTGTTTCTGCTGTAGCCCGTACCCTTATCGGTAACCATTACCGAATAACTGCCGTTGGAAAGGATGTGTACTTTGGGAAGTACAGGATCCGGAGAATTAAACTCTCTATAGAAATCAACCTCTTCATACACAATATCCTTAAACGGCAATATTTTTTCTTTATTCTCCTTGGTAAAGACAATATTGGAAGGCACTTTTTCCGCAAGGAGAAGCCGGGCAGCTTCCACCACAGGATCGGCATGGAAACGTTTTTGCATAATGTTGTCATTTAAATAATTATTTAAAGACAATATACTCATACCCTGATGGTGAGCCATGTAGCTTTTAACAATGCCCTTCTTTTCACCTATCGGTATCCTCTCGGGGGTATAGTCAATGGCTTCATACAGTCCGTAACGTCCTTCTGCACCTTCAGCAGCAAGCCTTTTTATGTTTTCCATAACGCCTTGCGGGTCTAACGGCAAGGCGAGAAGGGTTGCATAGGGAGCAACCACCATGTCCTCAATCAGTCCCCTCTTAAGACCCAGCCACGGTACCCCACACGCTTTATATTGATAATTCAGGTTTATGTCAAAAGCATAAAACCCGGATTCCGACGTTCCCCAAGGCACATTTCTTTGCCTTCCGTACTTTTTCTGTCCCCTTACCACAAAGGAATAGGTCTCGTCAAGAAGGGTATTTCTATTGCTTTTCATGATAAGCAAAGGCATGAGGTATTCAAACATGGTTCCGCTCCATGAAACCATTCCCTTGTAGCGGTCCAGTTGAGTAAGGGTTCTTCCGAGCTTGAACCAATGCTCCGGTTCCACCTCTCCCCTTGCTATAGCAATATAACTGGTCTGTCTTGCCTCGGAAGCCAACAAATCATAATAGGAATCCGTAAGAGAGTTTTCTTCGATATTGTATCCGATGGAAAACAGCTGTCTTTTCCTGTCATATAGATGGATAAACTCTGTTTCATCGAAAAGTTTCGTTATCCTCTTTATTAAGTCATTAATTCTTCCGATTAATTTTTCCGTATTTTTTGCTGCGGTTTCGAGATTTTTCTTCAATTCGTCAAACCAATTTATAAGTGAATCCGCATCCTGTTCACCCTTAGCTGCTTTCTTCAGCCTGTCAATCTTCTTAACCGCATCCCTGTACGATTCTGGCATTTCAATCAGGGTAATATCAGCGCTTAGTTTTTCCTTTATATCGTCAAACAGTTTTTTAATTTCCGGCTTCCCGTAGAGCTTTTTGAAACCTTCCGGCACGTCGCCAAGCATGGTAACCCAGGGCATGTAAGTGAATATCTCCATCCTGAGCATTTCAATCATATTATCAACCTTTAACTTCCACACATCCTTGCCGCTTCCCTGGTTTTTGTTGTTATCGACAAGCTCCGACAATGCTTTTGCCCACATCACGGCATCCCCATGACTTACTCCGCCGCCATCGGTAAAGCATTTTTCCAAACCGGAAATATCGCTGTATGAGCCATCCTTTTCCCGGTTAATCAAGCTAACGGTATCCCTTATTCCATTTACAAACGTCTTGTCGATAAGCGGCCTTTTAAGGTATTCCAACAAACCTTCTTTTAAGGTTATGAGATAGCAAACAAAATTACCGCTGTCCACCGTTGAAATATACCTGGGTCTTAGTGTTTCCAAGGTATCGGTAGTGTACCAGTTATAAAGATGTCCGTTCCATTTCTCCATCCTGTCAATGGTGTCCATGGTTCTCGTCAGTATGTCGCAAAGTTCAAGGGTACCTATATAACCCAAATCTCTTGCCGTCAATGCTGCCAGCATACCCAACCCGATATTGGTGGGAGAAGTTCTGTATGCCACACCATTTGGCGGATCCTCTTGATAATTGTCGGGAACGAGGTAGTTGTTTCTTTTATTCATAAACTCCTCGAAATATCTCCAGGTTTTTCTGGCAATTTTCCTTAGCTCCAGCTGCTCTTTTTCGCTCAAAGCCTTATTCTTATAAACGCTCTCTTTGCTTATCCAGTAAGCTATAAAGGGCGATAATGTCCAGATTACAAGCAAACAAACAGCCAACACCAGATAATCGGGCCTTAACCATACCGAAAGCCCTACAATTATCAGGGACTGAAACACTGCAGTTTTCATTTTGATTACATATCCCTTTAATGAATTCTTAAGGGACTTTTCAGTATCTAAAGCTGTTACCCACTCCAGCATATTCTTTTTTGAAATCAAAACCCTGAAAAGAGTTACAGCAATAGCATTTACCATAAGGTACGCATTATAGGGCAAGAAAACAAATTGCAATGTCATCTGAAGGAAAGACGCCTTCAGGCCACTGATTACAGGTGCATATTTCTTTAAAGCTATGGTTCTGAAGCGTTTTGAAATTATATAGTCAATGGCGCCGGTAATTAATGGCAAATACATACATAGAAGTGCAGTTAAAAACCAAAAAACGGGACTTCCCGGTAAAACACCAAATCCCAAGAATAAAAGCAGCATTAAGGAAGGTGCCACCAAGCTCCTTCTTAGATTGTCTATTATCTTCCACTTTGTCAATAAAGACAAAGGATTTTTTATTAATTTTCCCGACTTGTCTTTCACATGTCCTTTAAGCCACGGCAATAGCTGCCAATCCCCTCTTACCCACCGGTGAAGCCTCATGGCGTGGGAATTGACCTTTGAAGGATAACCGTCAACCAGCTGTACATCGGTTACAAGCCCGGTTCTGACATAGGATCCCTCTAAAAGGTCATGGCTCAGTACGGTATTGTCCGGTATGGCGTTTTTCAAAAGATCCTGGAAGACTTCCAGGTCATATATACCCTTTCCGGTAAAAATACCTTCCCCGAACAAATCCTGATAAACATCGGAAATGGCACTGGCATAGGGGTCTATCCCCTCATCTCCTGCAAATATTCTCGAAAAAAGAGATTTGTTAGTACTTTCTATATCAAAGCCTATCCTCGGCTGTAAAAGACCATATCCCTCTACCACTACCCCCCGGGTTTTATCGATTACCGGCCGGTTCAAAGGATGTGCCATTGTCCCAATCAGCTTTTTGGCTGCACCCAAAGGCAATATGGTATCGGCATCAATTGTAATAATATACTTCACCTTCGGAAGCTTCGAAAGCTCCTCCGACAATATTGAATAGCTCGTGGACTTCGAACCTAACAAAAGTTCGTTAAATTCCAGAAGTGCTCCTCTTTTTCTTTCCCATCCCATCCATTTGTTTTGCTTTTCATTAAACTGTCTGTGTCTATGGAAGAAATAAAAAATATTTTTATCCCAGGAGCCGTACTTTTTATTAAGCTCTGAAATTCTATTCAGTGCAGTTTCAATTATTTTCTTATCGTTGGGCATTTCCTTTTCTGGTGCATCCTTGTAATCTCCTGCCAGAGAAAAATACAGATTTTTCTCTTTATTTGCCAAATAATATACCTCAAGATTGTCAATAAGCTCCAAAGCCCTTTTTTCATCGGGAAGCAATGCCGGAATAACCACCATTGTGGCATATTCCTCAGGAATATCCCCTTTTATTTCAATCTTGGGCAGAAAAGATGGCTTTACTGCACGGCTGATTATCCAGTTTACAGCATTGACGGCAATATCCGCTGCAGGAATAATCACCGCCAACCCGGAAATAACCATAAATAACCACCGGTACTCCAATGAGTTATTAAACGAATAGCAAACAGCTCCGGCTGTAAGCATCAGTATAATAAATCCAATGGATGTCATGTATAAAATACCGGGATGCGCCAATATTTTCTCCGAAATTCTTTCAAAAAATTTCTTTTGATATCCGATTTCTTTTTCCAGGTCTTTAATGCCTTTGCCCACAAGGTAATAGCCCACATGTCTCAAACGTACATTTTCCTGAGTTTGATGCTCTGCTGCTCTTTGAGCAAGCTCAACAGCCTTCTTGGCAACATGGGTTTCCGAGACACTGAATCTCATGGCCAGCTCTTCTATGCTTTTTCTGTAATAATTTCGTGTCGGAAGATCCAACAAAGAATAAGAACCGGTCGGATCTGAACGTAATATTTTATCGACAGCGTTAAGCCTTTCGAATATATCTACCCAGTTGGTTGTAGAGATATACTTAAGGCTCATTATGCAATTACCGATAGAGGCTTTTCTCACGGTTTGCTCGTTATGCTCCTTGTGAGTAACAATATCTACTGTTGTACCGGTTTCGCCCAGCCTTTCATCAATATAAGCAAGGACATGGGAATAGGCTTTTCCCATCTTTCTAAACCTATATGCAAGATGTTCAATAAATGCCGAACTAACCTGGTATTTCCCTTTCAGCTCACTGTCAATGGCATTTATAAGCTTATATATATTTTCATTGTTCTCATCAAAATCATCGAGGATTTCTTCCACCTTACGTATTTGACTCTGGGTCTGTGAGATTCTTTCGCAAATATACCTCGTATTTTCTATAAGGACCAATTTTATCATAATGGGTAATGCCCACAATTCACGAATTGTAAGCACATTATTGGATTGATAAGCATTTATGTAGTTTATCAACACTTTTTCATCAATCCTGCCATCGGTATGGGAAACCAATTCCAAGGCAATAGAGTATATACGGGCATAACCCCTCAAATGCCCGCTGCTAAGCATGGGAAGCTTTGAATAATATTTTTTTGTAAGATCTCTGCGTATACTCTTTACCTGCTCTTCAATTATATAAAAGTTATCCAACAACCACTCGGCTGCCGGAGTAGTGTCAATTCCGTTCATTACATCTTCATTCAATTCTTTGTAAACAGACATAATATATCTATAGTTATCGTTCATTCGCGGTATAGGCCAAATAAAGTCACTGACATTCTTAGATATGGCGTGCTCAAAAGCAATTTCCTTTGCATAGTTCTGCAGTTCATCGCTGCTCAAAGATGCATCCCGCGTTTTTATCAACTGCCTGTCTTGCGTTTTGGAGAACATTAACCATACTAAGTACAATACTGTCAACAATAAAATGGCAATATATAAAACATTCAAGACTATTTCCATTGCAACGTCAACTCCTGTCTGTATAATTTTCGCTTTTTGGCAACACGCATTAACATAAAAAGAATTTATTTTACATAGGAGCATATTTATTATATGCCAAATAGAATAATTCAAAACATATACACTTTAAAATAAGCATAAAATAGAACTGTTCAACGATAAGTATATCACTATAGGCATGATTTAACAAGGTAATAAAAGTAAAAACGGTATCAAATTATATAATAGACAAGGTTAAGAAAATTATTCCGTAAACTTTTGATCCGCAGATTTTCTTTCATATTTTTCAAGACCTCAACAGTTTTCAACGTAATCAGGGCAGAATCGTCCCAGAGCTATTTAATTTTTTTCTTAACACTTCATACATCAATATACCTGCAGCAACCGACGCATTTAACGATTCGGCCTTTCCTACCATAGGTATCTTAACTAAAATATCCGCATAATCCTTCATTTGCCGGCTTATTCCATTGGCTTCATTTCCAATTACAACGGCTATATTATCGCTAATATCCATATCAAAATAATCGCAATTGCCCTCCAGGTGTGAGGCGCAAACCTTTATTCCCCTGGACTTCATATCCTTTAAAGTTTCAAAGATATTTTCACTAAAGCAAATAGGCACATGAAAAACAGAGCCCATTGTAGACCTCAAAACCTTAGGGTTGTATATATCCACACAGCCCTTGGACAATACGACCCCCGTTGCACCCACGGCATCGGCTGTACGGATTATAGTCCCCATGTTTCCCGGGTCTTGAATTCCTTCAAGTATAATAAAAAAATTCCTATTATCATATATATCTTCAATCTTGTATTTTTGTTCCTGCAGCACCGCCAGAATCCCCTGAGGGTTTGTGGTATCCGACACTTCCATAAAAAGCTTGTGGGGCAGCAAAAAAACCTCACATCCCCTTGCATTGACCTTCTCCAAAATTTCCTTGCCGCCGTTAACATCACTGAGGCTTTCGGAAACGAGCACTTTATCAATGGAAATATCTTCTTTTAATGCTTCCTCAACAAACCGGATACCCTCAATAAAAAACATACCGGTTTCCTCACGGTATTTTTTCTGTTTTAATGCTTTAACTTCTTTAATGACAGGATTTTGAGCACTGCTTATGTATTTCATAAAATCTCCTTATATCTTATTTCATTAATTAATTTATTCCTTCCATATTTAATTAATTTGTTCTTCACTATTCTATAAAAAAGAGAGAGCTCTTTCGAGTTCCCCCCTTTTTATTGAAAAATTATTTTGCTGACTTAACTTTTTCCACTAATTGAGCAAAAGCATTTGCGTCATTAACAGCCATCTCGGCAAGCATTTTTCTGTTTAAGGTTATACCGGATTTTTTAAGTCCGTTCATAAACTTGCTGTAACTCATACCGTTCAGTCTTGCTGCAGCATTTATTCTGGTAATCCAGAGCTTTCTGAAATCTCTTTTCTTAGCCCTTCTATCCCTGTATGCATAAACCAAAGATTTCATTACAGCTTGGTTTGCAATTCTAAAGTTTGTACTTTTAGCTCCGAAATAGCCTTTTGCCAACTTTAATATTTTTTTATGTCTTGCACGGGTTCTAACCGCACCTTTAACTCTTGACATAGCCGCACTCCTCCCTTACTTGTATGGAATCAACACTTTGATCACTGAAGCATTAGCATCGGATGCAATTGTTGATTTCCTCAAGTTTCTTTTTCTTTTAGTAGTTTTCTTTGTCAATATGTGTCTTCTATAAGCTTTTGATCTTTTAACCTTACCTGTTGCTGTTAATTTAAATCTCTTTTTGGAAGAGCTGTGTGTTTTAACCTTCGGCATAAGATTTCCTCCTTAAATTCTATATTACTGCTTAGGATTAAGAATCATAAACATGTTCCTTCCTTCAAGCTTTGGTTTCCTTTCTACTACTGCAAACTCTTCAATAGCATCCGCAAATTTCTCAAGTATCTGCTGACCTAACGAGGTGTAATTCATTTCTCTGCCTCTAAACTTAATGCTTACTTTAACCTTATCCCCATCTTTTAAGAACTTGACGGCATTTTTCAACTTAAAGTTGAAATCATGCTCTTCAATTGATGAAGACAGTCTAACCTCTTTAACATTAATTACCTTCTGTTTCTTTCTGGCTTCTTTCTCCTTTTTGGCAAGGTCAAACATATACTTGCCATAGTCCATTATCCTACATACCGGAGGCACCGCTTGCGGAGCAATCTTGACCAAATCAAGATTCTTTGAGTTTGCAAGCTTCTGTGCTTCCTTTGAAGACATTATTCCAAGCATGGTACCATCAACATCAATCAGTCTTACTTCCTTGTCTCTTATTTGCTCATTGACCATTAATTCGTTTTTGTTAATAAAGAACACCTCCGGGCTTTTTGAGATTTTGCGTTATTTTTAAACTTTTTCGAGCATTAAGCTCTTTTACTTACAGCACGACCTCAATTATGAATCCGTGCATATTAATATTAAAAGGTGGACCAAGAAATGATCCACCTATCTCACAATACACAATAAATAACCTTTGTACTTAATGAGTATTAACCTTACAAAACGTGTTCGCAAGGTGAGAAGTGGATTACTTCTTCTTTGTTTTGCTTTTCAATAATATCAAATACTTCGGTATTTGTCAAGAAATTTTATAAAAAATCAATAAAAAGTTTTTATTACTTCAGTTCATACATCATTCCGCTTCAATATCGTCAAAAACAACCGGTATCAATTCTTTAAACTTATCTAATAAAGGTATTGCAATCTCCCTCATTTGAGGATGTGCTGCCGTGGAAGTCCTAAGCTTGAAAAAGTGCCTCCACTCCCTTAGATTCATCGTCATCACCAATTCCGTCTTTAAGGAATTAGGCAGTACACTCCTGGCCTCTTGAGGTGTTGCCCCCAACTCCAAAAGCTCCATATATTTTTCTTCGGAAAACTCCATTACACTCTTCCATATATCATATTTTCTTTTTCCGTCCTCTGTGTTAACATCCCAAAAGCAGGGCTGAATAAAGGTAACCTGATTTGTAAACTTGTCCTTGCTGTAGTTGCAATACCTTGTGCTTTCCTGAGAATACGATGCAAGCCTGTGCCTTACAATCTCATGGGTAACACCTCTGTCACAGATTACCTTCACCGTGACCGAAAAATGCTCAATAACCGCCTCATGACCATTTTTAATGATCCTTCTTACAAATTCAGCTGCGGAACTTTCGGTAGTTTTGTCCTCGCTCTTATAGCAAACCCTTCCCGCCTTTTCAATATGCTTCAAAATCTGCTGTCCGTCAATTTCCGTCTCAATCACAAAATACGGCTTAATAACGATCATTAATATCAACCCCACTTTGCTTTTTTATTAAACAAATCTTATGACTTCACCTAGTTTTCTTTGTTCTTTATCTCACTAATAATTTTTGCAACAAAATCATCCACTGACATAGAACCCAAGTCCCCGTCTTTTCTGGACCTTACCGCCAAGGTTTTGGTTTCCGTTTCCTTGTCGCCTATAACAAGCATGTAAGGTATCTTTGCCAATTGTGCCTCTCTGATCTTGTAGCCGATCTTTTCGTTTCTCAAATCCACTTCTACCCTGATTCCTTCTTTTTCTAATTGCTTTTTAACTTCTTCTGCATAACCGTGATGTTTGTCAACCAAGGGCAGAATTTTAACCTGAACCGGTGAGAGCCATACCGGGAATGCTCCTGCATAGTGCTCTGTCAAAATGGCAATAAATCTTTCTATACTTCCGAAAACCACCCTGTGAATCATAACCGGTCTGTGTCTCTCTCCATCCGCTCCGATATATGTCAAATCAAACCTCTCCGGCATCTGGAAATCCAACTGTATTGTACCGCACTGCCATGTACGTCCGATAGAGTCCTCGAGATGGAAATCTATCTTTGGTCCGTAAAAAGCACCGTCTCCTTCGTTTATCTTATAGCTTAGACCTTTTGCTTCAAGGGCATTTTTCAATGCATCGGTTGCTTCTTCCCACTGTTCGTCGGAACCCATCGAATTTTCCGGTCTTGTTGACAATTCGATATGATATTTGAAGCCGAACACTTTATAGAAGCTATCGATAAGGTTTATTACCCCCAATACCTCATCCTTAATCATTTCAGGAGTCATAAAAATATGGGCATCATCCTGGGTAAAGCATCTAACCCTCATCAATCCGTGCAAAGCTCCGGAAAGCTCATGTCTGTGAACCAGTCCGAGTTCTGCCAGTCTTTGGGGCAAATCCCTGTAAGAATGAAGCTTTCTTTTATAAACCAGCATTCCTCCCGGACAATTCATCGGCTTAATGGCAAAATCTCCTTCATCTATTTTTGTAAAGTACATATTTTCCTTATAGTGATCCCAATGTCCCGAACGGTGCCAGAGCTCTTCATTCAATATAATCGGAGTCCTTATTTCCTGATACCCTGCTTTTTTATGCTCTTCTCTCCAATACTCCTCCAAAATGTTTCTCAAAACCATACCTTTAGGCATGAAGAATGGGAATCCGGGTCCCTCTTCCAGGATATCAAAAAGATCCAGCTCTTTTCCAAGCTTCCTGTGATCCCTCTTTTTTGCCTCCTCCAGTCTTGTGAGATATGCATCCAGTTCGCTTTTTTTATTGAAGGAAGTTCCATAGATTCTCTGAAGCATCTTGTTTTTCTCGTTGCCTCTCCAATAAGCACCAGCTACCGATAACAGCTTAAACGCTTTAATCTTGCCTGTGGATTCCACGTGAGGGCCGGCACACAAATCCACAAAATCTCCCTGTCTGTAAAAGGATATTGTTTCACCTTCCGGCAAATCCCGAATAAGCTCTACCTTGTAGGGCTCCTGTCTTTCTTCCATATACTTGATTGCTTCATCCCTCGGCAGAGTAAATCTCTCCAGCTTATAGTCTTCCTTTATTATTTTTTTCATTTCATTCTCAATGTTTTCCAAATCCTCAACCGAAAAAGGCTTCTCCACATCAAAGTCATAGTAGAAACCGTTCTCAATAGAAGGTCCTATCGCAAGCTTTGCATCAGGGTATAACCTTTTAACCGCCTGGGCCATTATATGGGATGAAGTATGTCTGTAAGCATGCCTTCCGCCTTCATCTTCAAAGGTCAAAAGGTTTAAGGAACAATCCTCCTCAAGCTGATAACCAAGATCCTTTACTTCTCCGTTTACCTCTCCGGCAAGAGCCACCCTTGCCAAGCCTTCACTTATACTTTCTGCAACGTTCTTAATGGTGACACCTTTATTATATTCCTTAACGCTACCGTCCTTAAGTGTAACTTTAATCATAAATATACCTCCTGTTTATAATAATTCATGAAAGAACTTTCAAGCAATCAATAAAAAAACTCTCCATCCCTCGAAAGGGACGAGAGTTATCTCCCGTGGTTCCACCCTAATTATTACTCATTATGACTATAACGTAATCACCGTTTCAACTCCGAGGTGGTCTTCAACTGCTATTCTCTGAAGGTACTTCCAGCCCATGATACCTTCTCTCTTGAGAGAACGGACGCAGCCTACTCTTCTCTTCATTGTTGACAATACAATATAAAAATTCAATAAATATATATTCAATTATATATTTATATATCACTTGTGTCAACCACTATATTACTTGTATAAACCACGTTTTTTATGCGCTTCTGTATTCCCCGGAAATAACAAATAAGTAATTATTGTGGTATAATGTAAGCAACAACAAATTGGACGGGGGTTACTTATGCGGACCAAAAGATTGATAAAATTCAAAAAGCAAAGGCAGCAAAAAATAAAAAAATGTATAATATTTACTTTTATCCTTCCGGCAACTTTCATATTTCTAGGCTATTTGTTTTCAGTCCTGATTATCATCCCCTCAATGTCGGGCAAACATTAAATCCTCTCAGCAAAAAAGCCGGTACAAAGACCAGCTTTATCCTTTTACTTTTTAATGATTCCCTCATCCCTTTCAATAGGTCTGTCCAATGCAGAATGAATAAACACTTCTCTAATCTCTCCTTCAATTAGAAACTGCACACTGTCTATTCCGGGAAGCTCGGTATAAGAAGCAACAATAGCATTCAAAGTCAACGTTTCCGCTATTGATCCGCCTATATGGTTATCAATAAATTCTTTTGAAAGATTTAATGTACAAATTCCGTCTTTTGTATTAACCGATAAGAGTCTTGTTCCGTCGGGAATTACAGGCTCCAATCCATCTTTCTCAGGACCCTTTTTAAGCTCCTCAAAAATAATCTCTTCAATTCCAGCCCCCTGTGCTATTTCCACAGTTCTTTCCTCCGCAACGACTTTTTCGGAATCGGCATCAATGTAATAAACAACCACAGTGGTTTCATTGTCCATTTCGGGCTTTCCCTCGGAATCTAACGGAATTCTTTCAATGTCACCGTAAGGCTGGCCGTTTTCATCGGTAAGCTCCTGCCCTACAACCATAATTCTGACCTTTTTAATACCTTCAAGTTCCGTGAGAGTATTCACCAGGGAAACCCTCAACAACAGTCCATCCTGTCCCTTTACATTTTCAAATTCTTTGGAAAAATTTATCACGGCAACATCGCCTACCGTATTTACACCAAGAAACGTTGTTCCGTTAGGAAAAGGTTTCCTAAGTTCTTCGCTTTTCGGTCCCTCCATTAAAGCCTCAATACATCTTTTAACTATTTCATCGTCATCTGCAGTTATAGTTCTTTTTTCACTCACTACCCTGCTGTTATCTTTAGTCGGAAAATAAAGAGTTACTTCCGCTTTACTTCCTTCCTGGCCGTTTCCTTGGTTCGGCTGGCCTCCGGAATCACCGGTATCAGAACCCCAAGGATCATTGCAACCCACAAGTACTAACATAGCCGTCAACAGTATTGTCGTCAACAGTATTGTCGTCAAAATCAATGTTTTTCTCATAAATGTTCTTATCAGACCGATTTGACCCATTAGAACTTAAATCACTCAACACCTAAGCCAATGGATTATGCAAAATATAAATTAAATATATTTTGCTGCAGTCTGATAAGTCACCTCCTTTGTCTTTAGCATTGAAATAAATTTGCGAACAATTATATCAAAATTATACTCCTGCCATATCCCTTTCGTCTAATACTTTTTATTCCAAAATAACGCCACTTCACTTATTTGACCGTGATATAATCCTTCATCTTATTAAATTTACCCTCTCCTATTCCCGATACATTCATTATGTCTTCTATTTTTTTAAACTCCCCGTTTTGCTCCCTATAGGATATGATTTTTTCAGCTGTAGAAGGCCCAATCCCCGGAAGAGTCATAAGTTCGTCCGCCGATGCGGTATTAATATTTATCTTGGAGCTTGTCGTACCTTTATTGTCATTATTATTTTCTTCAACCACTGCTCCTGCACTGTCCCTGATAATACTTATACCGCTGTTACCGTCATTTTTAAGAGTCCGATTCTCCTCCTCCGTTTTATCAGGCTGATTTTCCTCCTTTGATTTTACCCTGACCATAACATTCTCTTTCAACTCATACACCATATTGATGTTCTCAACATCGGCTTTTTCGGTGGGTCCCCCGGCCAGCTCAATTGCATCATATATCAACTGCCCCTTTTTAAGCGTAACTACACCCGGATTATTTACCTCTCCCACAACATAAACCTTTATCTCTTCCTCCGGTTCTTCATCCTGCCGGTTTGCATTATTATTATCATGATCTGTATTGGTTCCCATACTACTGTCTGTAAGCTGGTTTATATTGCTTCGGGTATTTGAAGCATCCTTGCTAATAATTATATCGCTGTTTCGATTTGCCAAAAGAAAACCGGTGACCGAAGTGGTTACAACCAACCCCAAAATCATTAGCGCAACCACACCTTTTTTCATGTTGATTTCCTGACTCAAAAAATCCCTTAACATAATAAATTTCCCTCCAATATTATAATAATATTTTTACACATAAATGTAAATGCATATTTCCTTAATATACCTCTATGTTTTTTTCAATTGAAACCTACATTTTTTACGACTTTTTTGTTATACTTAAAATAAAATATCAGAAGGAATCTTTTTATTATCATCATGTGAGGCTGGAGGAATCAATGAAAAAACTACTGACGATTATAACTTTAATAATTATAGTACTTTCAAATGCTGCTTATATAAATGCGGAATCGTTGGGCATTAATGCCAGAGCATATATTCTTATAGATTCAAAAACAGGCCAGGTGTTGGCAGAGCATAATCCCGATTTTAAAACCTATCCTGCAAGTACTACCAAAATAATGACAGGTATTTTAGCAATTGAGATGGGAGACCTTGACCAGTTAATGACGGTAAATCAATCCGCAATTGACGACATAGGTCCCGGCGGAATGCACATAGGTTTGCTCGCAGGAGAGCAAGTAAAGTTAAGGTATTTGCTTGATGCCCTTTTAGTTAGGTCCGCAAATGAAACGGCTTACGTAATCGCAGAAAATCTCTGCTCCACACGACAGGAGTTTTACGATTTAATGAATGAAAAAGCCAGAGAACTCGGTGCTACCAATACAAATTTCGTTAACCCTTGCGGAATTGATAACGGAAAAAAATATGAAAACCATCTTTCCACTGCAAGGGATCTTGCATTAATTGCACGCTATGGTATGTCTCTGCCCTATTTCAGGGAAGTAGTACAAAAGACCATAGTCAGAATTCCACCTACAAACAAGCACGATGAAGAAGTTGTTGTGGGTACGACCAACAAGCTTTTGCTGTATTCCAACTCAAAATACAAATCGGATTATTATACAAAAATTACAGGCATCAAGACGGGATATACGGACAGGGCATTGAACAACCTTGTTTCCTCTGCGGAAAACGATGAGGGAATTGAATTGATTTCCGTAATTCTCGGTGTTGAAAATTATGACATGGTATTTGATTACTCAAAACAGCTTTTAGAGTATGGCTTCAAAAACTATTCCATGCAGGATGTCGTGGCACCGAACTCCTATATAAAATCCGTACATGTTGCCAACGGTGCCGGGAACAATAATTTAGATATCGTTGCTTCATCGGATGGGCTCAAATGTTTATTACCCAATAATGCCAAAAAAACCGATTTTGAAATTGAAGAGCATATCAACACTGAAATCAGTGCTCCTATAAAAAAAGGTGAAGTCCTTGGGTATTTGGAAGTTAAACGAAACGGTGTTTCACTGGGCAAGATTGATGCGGTTGCTTCAAGAGATATGGAAGAATTCGTGCCTTCACCTCCTCCTCAAAGAATAATCGAACAATCAATAAAGAGCCCGATATTAAAAAAAGTCACCATTGGAACATTAATTTTCTTTATAATGTTTATGTTGCTGAGGTTTACCCTCCGCAGAATATCCAGAAGTATTAATTCAAAATGATAAAAATATATTAGCAACAAGAAAAAATGTATTAGCAACTAAAAATTCATAATTGTAAATATCTTTAAAATTCACCGGTACATTACGGTAATTTTGTTATGTTGAGTATTTTTGTTCAATCATAATAGGTATATAAATGAAACAAATCAAAAATTCATTATTACAACAATCATATTTTGATGTATAATCTATATAGTATATAATTAGAAGCCAAAAAATATACAGGCTTAGCCCTTGAAGGAGTGTTATTATGATTTTTCCACCGATTTATGATGTAAGGCCGATAAAAAACTTGAAAGACATGATTGAACAAAGCTCAACTATGTTTGCCGAAAAAATCGCATTTAACATAAAGTGCAAAGACAACACGTATAAAGGAATCAAGTATTCTGAGTTCAAAAATGATATTGACGCTTTGGGAACCGCTTTATTGGACCTAAACCTAAAAAACAGTTTTATAGCCGTTATAGGTGAAAACCGGTATGAGTGGTGTGTTACTTACCTATCGGTAGTAAACGGAGTGGGAGTAATAGTCCCTCTGGATAAAGAACTTCCCAATTCAGATCTTGAAAACCTTTTAAACAATTCCAATGCCAATGCGATTGTTTACTCGGGAAGACTTTTTCATGATAGGCTAAAAGAGCTTTCACCCAAATTAATAAGCATTAAATATTATATAAACATGGATATTGAAGAACATGAAAATGATAGCTTCTTATCCTTTAAATGTCTTGTAAAAAAAGGCAGAGAGCTTTTAAATTCCGGCAATAAAGACTATATTGACTCCGAAATTGACGAAAATGCATTGAGTGCATTAATATATACCTCCGGTACCACCGATTTCGCTAAAGGTGTAATGCTGTCCCATAAAAATATTTGCTCGAATATAATGAGTGTCTGTTCTTCTCTTTACATTGACAGTAGCGATTCGGTACTTTCAATATTACCTCTTCATCATACCTATGAATGTACTGCAGGTTTTCTTGTTATGATATATAACGGAGTAACAATTTCCTTTAATGAAGGTCTTAAATATATTGCTAAAAACCTACAGGAAACTAAACCGACACTTCTTATTTCGGTGCCTCTTATTCTGGAAAACATGTACAGGAAAATATGGACCCAGGCTGAAAAAAATAAGAGTCTTAAAATAAAGCTAAAATTTGGACTTTTTATCAGTAATCTTTTATATAACGTCTTTAAAATCGATATACGCAAAAAATTGTTCAAGCAAATTCTTGATAATGTCGGAGGTAGGTTAAGACTTGTGATTTCCGGAGCAGCAGCTATTGATCCGAAGGTATCCAAGGGACTCAGTAATTTCGGTATCACTATTCGTCAAGGCTACGGGCTGACTGAAGCTTCTCCGATTGTTTCTGTCAACAGGGATGAGATATTCAGGGATGATTCGGCAGGTCTTCCCCTTCCCGGACTTGATGTACGAATAAACAATCCCGATCAAGACGGTTTGGGTGAAATCATTGTAAAAGGTGACAGTGTGATGCTGGGCTATTACAAAAATGATGCTGCGACAAAAGCAGTTTTGAGGGACGGATGGCTCTTTACAGGAGATCTTGCTAAAATGGATGAAAAAGGCTTTATTTATATTACCGGCCGTCAAAAGAATGTAATAGTAACTAAAAACGGTAAGAACATTTTCCCCGAAGAGGTTGAAGCATACATTAATAAAAGTCCCTATGTATTAGAATCTCTTGTAACAGGCAAAGAGGACGAAAAAACCGGTGAAACAATTGTTTCTGCACAAATTGTTCCTGATATGGAGGCAATAAAAGCAAAACTTAAGATGGATTCTGATCCTTCAGCTGAAGTGGTTTATAAATTGATAAAATCGGAAATAAAGAGTATAAACAGAAACATGCCGCTATACAAAAGGGTAATTGATATAAATATTCGCGAAACCGAATTTGTCAAGACAACCACTAAAAAGATTAAACGGTACCTGGAAAAAAATCATGTGTAAAAAGTCAGTCTTTTTGAAATGATGTTTGTATCTCTTATAGATAGAATGGTAATCTGGGGGGTTGTTAATGAAAAAATCAGTGTCATTATTGGTAGTTTTAGTTATTGTGGGCGTGTTTATAACCACAAATTGTTTCTCGTATGAACTGCCCCTTCGTGTTTTTTACAATGGGGAGAAAATAAATTTTCCGGATCAGCAACCCTTCATTGATTCCTTTGGAAGAACTCAAGCTCCAGCGAGATTTATCGGTGAAAAATTAGGCGCGACGGTTACATGGGATGGGATTGCAAAAAAGGCCACTTTTGAAAGAGGCAGCGACAAATTGGTTCTCTATGTAGATAAAAGAGACTACACCCTAAACGGTGAAAAAAAACAGATGGATACTGTTGCGTTGAATATTGAAGGCAGAATTTTCGTTCCTGTTCGCTATGTCGCCGAAGCCTTTGGTGCCACTGTAACTTGGGAGCCTAGTACTAAAACCGTTTATATAACTCTCAATAAGACTGAAAACAATGATAATGATATCAGTAACATTGGAAAAGAAGTTGGTGGATTCAAAATTCCAGCAGACACAGATCTTGTTGTTACGAAGGTACAGGCTCGTGAAGAAATAGAAGCTGATTTTGAAGTTAATCTTTTGAGAAAAAATCCCGAAAAGCAAAAAGCAGATTTAAAGGAAATTCTCCTTCAAAAGTTTGAACCCGAATTAGTTGATGAAATAATAAATCACATAAATCAAAAGAAAGAACGTTTTGATGTTCTGCCTGAAAAGGTTTTGTATAGTGCAAAAAATGATCAGTATATTTGGGTTCAAGAATCAAGATCTATTGATATAAATGTAGTAGTATATGTAAAGGGGTATAAACTTCCGACTTAAGTTAAAGAATAGAGATGTATTGCTCAAAATACATCTCTATTTTTATCTGCAATTATTTTTTTCATTTATGCATACCTCGATTATGTATTACATTTTGCATTATAATACTTTATTAGTTTGATTTATAATTAAAATATATTTACAAAATTTTTTCATTATAACAAAATATAGACTTTAACTATAGTAAAATCATTTGTTTATGGATTATTTTTTCCCTCTCCCCTACTTGTACATCAAGAAGCTCTTTTCCGTTCATAAACCGTATTGAGTATTGATGGAAAATCTCCATTATGCTATAATTGACGATGTCATAGTATGTAAATAGCATCTCTTGTATAACTTTACATTCCTTGTGGCAAGCTGTGCTTTTACTCTTAAGAAAAATGAACATTGAGAAGTTCATCTTTATTGAAAAGCGTAACTTTTTGGCTATGAAAAGGATTTAAATTTCTTATAGATAAAATAAGCGTATGGGAGGATATCAATGAAAAAAATAGTGTCATTATTAGTAGTCTTAGTTATTGCATGTGTATTTTTTACCGCAAATTCATTTGCTTATGAACTGCCCCTTCGTGTTTTTTACAATGGGGAGAAAATAAATTTCCCGGATCAGCAACCCTTCATTGATTCCTTTGGAAGAACTCAAGCCCCAGCTAGGTTTATTGGTGAAGAATTAGGTGCAACGGTTACATGGGATGAAATTGCTAAGAAAGCCACCTTTGAAAGAGGCAGTGACAAGTTGGTTCTCTATGTAGATAAAAAAGAATACACCGTAAACGGTGAAAAGAAACAGATGGATACTGTTGCAATAAATATTGAAGGAAGAATTTTCGTTCCTGTTCGCTATGTTGCTGAAGCCTTTGGTGCCACTGTAACTTGGGAGCCTAATATTAAAACTGTTTACATTACTCTCAATAAAAATGAAAACAATAACAACAATAATAATAGTAATAGCAGCGGAAAAGAAGTTGGTGGATTCAAAATTCCGGCAGATACAAATCTTGTTGTTACAAAGATGATGGGTGTAGAAGAAATTGAGGCTACTTTTGAAGTTAATCTATTGAGAGAAAACCCCGAAAAGCAAAAGACCGATTTAAAGGATATTCTCCTTCAAAAGTTTGAACCCGAATTAGTTGATGAAATCATAAAACATATAAATCAAAAGAAAGAACGTTTTGATGTTCTTCCTAAAAAAGTTTTTTATAGTTCAAAAAAGGATCAATATATTCTGAT
>ERZ795046.1169-NODE-1169-length-28060-cov-4.709802_pt1 | contig 28060 bp, 34 predicted proteins | sample MGYA00375130_ERZ795046 | MGnify/ENA primary metagenome ERZ795046 (study PRJEB30175, sample SAMN05720202) | activated sludge metagenome | isolation source: anaerobic digester from wastewater treatment plant | place: Japan | collected 2015-05-15 ...
GGGGATACTCTTGATATTATAGAAATTATTAGGAACATCTGTATAATTTGTCTTCGAAAATCCCAGATCCAGCTCTCATCCTCAAACTGTGTGGTATCGGATAATGCATTCTGAAGGAAAGCCAGATTGAGGAGGTATTTTGGATCATCTCATGAATCGGGATATGATGTATTGATTTGATCTTCGAAGGTTTTCCCTTTAGCATCCTGATTCTGACCGGATGATCTGTCATTTCCTGTACCTCCTACAGTTTCTTTCATGACCCACTGCCAGATCCATCATCTTTGCCGGGATTCTTTTGTGAACAGAAAAGTGTTCTAATATGGAGGGATTATATGAACATTTTTTCTGTAGGAAAACCGAATGTAAGTCAGGATAAAACACTCTGAAATAAAGTAAAAAAAGTTCAGGATTTAACCCAAAAATTTTCGTATCGCCCCAGCCCTGATGATCAAATCATTCACACTATCAATCTGGCAGGCGGTAACTGCCTTTTCAATACGAGAGGAGAGATTCATATGCTCCGGATGTGGATCAATATCAATCCATTCCGGGAGAATCTTCTTTACCTCCTCCGGGAGATATGAAGAATCTGGATTAAGATACCTGCAGGCATCATTCAGATCATCGAGAATATATTTGTAATTTTCAAAGACGAATTCGCGATCTTTCTCATTCAATGCCTGTAATCCCAGAATCTCCGGAGGGATTCCGACTGAGTACAATGCCGCGGTCACGGTAATCGCCCGGGGGAGAGAAACACCACCCATGTTCCGGGAATACCCAAATAATCCTACATGGAGCTTTCTTTTTCTGCGACTGGGTACATATGCAGCCACCCGGTTGATCAGCGGAGCAAGAGACTGGATTTGTTTTTGGTACCCTGCAGTATACCGATCGATAAGTCCAATTGCATACTGCTCATCAATCTCCTTCGCAGGTATAACTTCACGTTCCTCAAGGTACCGGATTGCTTGTATCGCATCTTCAAGATTTGAATCATATTTGAATGCAGACTGAATCGTAAAAGTATATGCACCAGCATACTCATCGGTTACCCGTTTTACGGTATCAGGCCGGAGATTACCCCTGAAAGGGGCCGATCCGGCACCAATAATTGGATAAATGGGAATTCCAGCCTCTTCTGACAGGAGATGTAGGCGCCAGAGTGCGATTTTATTGAGGAGGACTGCGCCAATCTGACCATAATTAACCGCCGGATCAGATCTGGCAAGAAATACACGCTGATAATCCAGATCCTTATCCTGGAAATACCTTCTGAGTATGGAATCAGCGGCCAGCATCCCATCCTTATCCTCAAAAAGCGGTATTACGTGGATCTTATCCGGATGAAAAGGGCCTATCCATTCAGCAATCGTTAAATCCCGCCCTCCAAGCCGCTTATGCTGCTGCCCAATTACAAAGTCGCAGTAATACTGGTAGATGTTATCGATTGCTGCAAACGAGGTTGTCATGGGAAGAATAACCTCAAAGATAGGGGCCTGCTGATCACCGTAAAAATGATGGGCGATATCGAAAGAACGGGGAATGGATCCGAGAGTTTCAAGCAGAATCTTCGCTTCGGTTCGTTCAACCTCCGGATTTGGAACACGTAAAGTAAGAAAGAGATCACGCCCGAGATGATGATCCTGAAAATAATCACCATACCGGGAGAGGAGTTTCTTTACTACATAATTATCGACCTCTTTTCCTTCACAGTCCCACATCTGTTCAGTGCACCCGAGATGAGAATAGACATAATACGCCTCCTTTACTTCATCTTCTCCGGTCAATTCAATATTTTCAGTAAAAAATGGAGTATGGACATTATCCGGATGCTGAGTGCTCATTGTGCGGGGAATAGTATCTTTTGTGTCGTACTGCTCGCCCATAATGTTCACTATCCATTGGTTGCCGCTCCTCATATGAGATTCCCTTGATAGGTTCACACAAGCATATGTGAGATTATTATGAAGGCGAATCAGGAACATATACTGTCCAGCCGTACACATAACGGTGACATGTACGGGATGCTTATTGCAGAACTAAAAACCGCTTTGAGAAGAAGGCATTTAATTAAAAATTACTCTTTGTATTGATTCGGATAATAACCAATAGCAAGGATCGTGCAATCATCACTGAGAAAACCTTCACCAGACCAGGTCCTTACTTCATGATTCAGCAGAGATACTACGTCCTGTGGAGTTTTGGGTATGTGTTCTGATAAGGCTCTGATAACGTTTTCTGTGCCAAATAATTTCCCATCTTTTTCCGCTTCAGTGACACCATCACTTACGATGATAAGGATATCACCATCCTCTAACCGGACCGTATGCGGTATATAGGGTTCATCCTCCATAACACCAGCAGGGAGATTTCCATCAGATTCAAGCATGGATACCCCTGATTTTGAAATAAGAAACGGGGGTGGATGACCGGCATTACAATACCTTACGTCGCCGGTCTGTGGATTCAATATCCCGACAATAAGTGTGATAAACTGTTTAGAATCACCATCTTCAAGGAATGAACGATTGACTTCTCGTATGAGGGAACACGGATCATGGGTCGTATGAATTTTTGACCGGAGAATCATCCGGGTGGAGGACATAAGAAGTGCAGCAGGAACCCCTTTTCCTGATACATCACCAAGAGCAAAGTACAGGGTCTCGTCATCAAGGCTTAAATAATCATAAAGGTCTCCACCAATATACGACGCAGGAGTCAGGGATGCTGACAGTGATACCTGATCCCATATCCTGTTCGGCTCAGGCAGACAACCCATCTGTATCTGTCGTGCTGCCTCCAGCTCTCCTTCCATACGAAATGTCTTTTTGTTCTTTTCTGCTTCAAGCCGTAGATTGTTAATTATAAAGACAAAAATGCACAATCCTGCAATAGTTGGAAGGAAGAGATCTATAGTCCCTTCTATTACTTCACCAGGCAGAAGCACATCAGGGTTCACTCCGTTTTTATCAATGAAGAACTGAACGGCAGCGACCAGAAAACCAAGGGCGAACGCATGAGCCATACGAATGATGGCATCCTTATGCAGGTACCAGAATAAACCACCTACTATTCCCACAAGAAAGGTTACGATACATGTAAATATCCCGATTGATTCTCCAATAGCTAAATTTAAGAGAATTCCAAGCATTCCGGCCAGAATTCCTCCGAATGGTCCGGCGATAAGCCCGGCCATCACTGGTCCAAGCATCTGGATACTAATATTATACGGACCAATCTGGACACTGGTCAAAATCCCATAGAGATAAAATAGCCCGCCAATGAGACCCATAAAAAGAACAGAGAATGGAGAGATGGTTTTAGACATAAAAACCGATGCATACCGGCTTCTGGTAAGAAAATATCCAATAAGGGAGAGTACAGCAACCCCATCACAGAGTTGAACAAGTCGTTCTAATTCAAATACCATAATCCCTGATGGTACGTCATGTCAGATATCCTGGTCGGGGTAAATACGTTCATGTAAATGTATGATGGTTCAATATGGTATATGAACATCAACAATGGTTCTGGGTACTATGTGAACCCTGTAAGTTCATATAAACGTTACTCATATGATTACCTGCATTTATAATCTTGAGAGAGGATCATGAACTGGTTCATATGGGATCCGGCACATTTCAGTGCACTATAAATATCTTCATGTTCATTATTGCTACGAGGAGAGAGGATTCAGAGCGGGACCATGACAGAGACACTGTTTGAACTGAGAAAATTTGTAGCTCCCGAATTTATTATTGGAGTTGATGCCCGCAGACTTGCGGGAAGATATGCTAAAAACCTCGGTGCAAGTCATGTATTTCTTGTCACCGGTCCGAAGATCATCAGTGCCGGCTGGGTTGAAGATGTAACAAAAAGCCTGCAGGATGAGGGAATACGATATACCATTTTTTCTGATGTGTCCCCGAACCCTCGCGATTTCGAAGTCATGAAAGGAGCCGATCTGTATCGTCAGGCCGGTTGTGACGCTGTTATTGCCGTCGGAGGAGGGAGTCCGATTGACTGTGCCAAGGGGATTGGCATTGTTGTTTCCAATAATCAGCACATTCTAGAGTTCGAAGGGGTAGATAATGTCAGAATACCTGCCCCTCCCCTTATCTGTATACCGACAACATCAGGATCTGCTGCAGACGTCTCTCAGTTTGCAATCATTAATGACACCACAAGGAAAGTGAAGATTGCCATCATCAGCAAAAAAATTGTGCCTGATATTTCACTCTGTGATCCGGTCCCTCTTACCTCCCTCACGTCTGAACTGACGGCACATACCGGTATGGATGCCCTCGTTCATAGTATCGAAGCATATGTGTCAAATGCTTCATCACCGGTTACGGACATACAGGCACTTGAATCAATCCGGCTGATCAGTGCGTACCTGCCTCTTGCATACCATCACCTGGATCACATCGGATATCGGTATAAGACCATGTTGGGCAGTCTCCTCGCAGGCCTTGCCTTTTCAAATGCAAGCCTTGGTGCGGTACATGCATTGGCCCACAGCCTGGGTGGTCTGTCTGATCTTCCCCACGGGGAATGTAATGCACTGCTCCTTGAATCGGTCATTGATTTCAATTTTGAAGTATGTCCGGAAAGATACGAAACGATTGCCCAGGCGATGAATGTTGACTGTTCATCCCATGAACCCAGTGAGATAAAACAGAAGTTATTATCTGCTCTTCAGGCCCTGAGAATTGAGCTTGGAATTCGGGAGCGACTCGGCGATCTTGGCGTTTCCAGAGATACAATCGCAGAACTTGCACAATCTGCGATGAGAGATCCCTGTCTGGCCACAAATCCGAGAAGACCCAGCGTACGCGATCTGGAACACATCTATGAAGGAGCACTCTGAAGAAAACCCCGACTGGGATGACCAGCGGATGAAGATCATCGGCCTTGGCGAATCATCAATACGAAAGAGTTACTACCCTGAACTTCAGCAGCGGCTTCATGAGCTGGAAAAGAGTAATGCAGACCTGCTTGATGCGATAGAAGAGATTCAACAAAAAGAAGAAGAACTTCGGCATAATTATGAAGAACTCCGGACTATCCAGTCAGCTCTGGACCTCGCACGGAAAAAATTAAACCTACTCAACTCTCTCACATTTCAGGATATTCAGAATGCTCTTTTTTCATTAAACGGGTATCTGACGCTGACAAAAGAGGCGATAACCCAGGAACCCCTTCAGACATACCTTGAAAAATCCCTCTCACAGATGCAAAAAATTGAGCGGGTTTTGCATATTGCAAAGCAGTACCAGAACTTGGGCTTTCATCCACCAAAATGGCAGAATGTAATGGAAACGTATGTATTTGCCGTCTCTCACCTTGACATGTCAGAGTATGAACGAAGTATCTTCCTTGAAGGTCTTGAGGTATTTGCAGATCCGTTACTTGAAGATGCTTTTTTTTATCTCCTTGAAAATATCAAAATTCATAGTGGGCATGCAACGGCATACTGGTTCTTTTACGAATCCTCTGATAATGAAGTCTTCCTTATCCTTGAGGACAACGGAAAAGGCATAGCCTGGGATCAGAAAAATAAGATATTTGAGCGAAGAACTGGGATAACCGGGGGGGGTCGGGCTTTTTCTGGTACGGGAGATTCTGTCCCTTACAGATATGACAATTTGCGAGAATGGCAAACCGGGAATAGGGGCACGATTTACAATTACCATTCCCCGAGGTGTCTTTCGGATCAGAGAACAGGCATAATGCAGTGCTCCTGCTTCGTGGGTCATAAAAAACGGCATCATGTAAACCGGGATACTATGAATACAGTACTCATCTTTGGTCTGATTCTTGTTTATGTTCTCATCCAGACCCCCCGGTTTCGGATAAATCTGTGCGGTAGTCGCAGCTAAAAATCTCCATTTATAACCCTTATTTCTTAGTATTCTCATTCCGGTCGCAGGAATCATGTTAATACTTTTGTCTTTTTATACATGAAAGATGACCCGGGGTATCGTAATTGAGAGGAGAGGGCGGACTAAAAAACGTTTTTGCATCAGAGCATGGGGCCAGGTCATGACACCATGTATCCTGGCTGGACTTGGCCGAATTATTCCAGCTATCTCATATTTCTCAACCATTTCCGTAGCTCTCTATTATGGACTCCTAATTGCCATGATGACCGTTGGAAAAGAAGCACGTCAAATCGGTATTCATGAGGGAACAAAATATCCGGCCTTATTGTGCTTGATCTCTCTGGTGCCGGGGCACCTGGAGAAGTCATTGTGGCAGGATAATACCCTGAAGAGATATATAGCCCGATATCAGGAACTATTCCGGGATTACTCCAGCCTTTCATACTTGCTGCAACACTTCAGGCAGCGTCAGGATCACGGATGGTTTTAGCCGCGACTATCGCATAGATTTTATCAAAAGGTAGTGACTTTTCAGAATAAACCGGCATCCCGGATCCTCATGTTCGCAGGAGATTCGTGTATGATTTCCTTTGTGAGTGATCCATATTTCTGGCTTGTAAAATGATATCCCTGATATGAAACCACCGGAGTCATCCGCTATTATACCCTTACTCGCGGTAATCGACCTTATTGTAGGGTTGACAGGGGTACTTTTCCAGTACCTCTCAGAATATTCCTCCCCCCCCTAAAGAGGGAGGATTACACACCATTTCCGTTCCATATCGTATGTTCAAGTACTATTCGGACACCGATAAGAATCAGGATGCATCCCCCGAGCAGATCTATCCGCTTTCCGACCAGATGACCGACTTTTCCTCCTGTAAATACACCTCCGATTGAAAAAAACCCTGATATCAGGCCGATTATAAATGCCGGGATAAGAGGAGTGATATGCAGCAGTGCAAAACTGAGACCTACAGCAAGGGCATCAATGCTGGTCGCAACAGCAAGAATCAGAACTGCAACCAGATTGAAAATGTCAGGTGCCTCCTCCTCATGCCCGTCTTTTATCCCATCCAGGATCATTTTTCCACCGATGATGAAAAGAAGTCCTGCTGCAACCCAGTGATCAAATGCAGCAATGGCATCAGCAAAACCTGAACCAAGCAGCCATCCAAGCAGAGTCATACCACTCTGAAACCCACCGAAGAAAAGCGCCAGAATAAGTGCCGCCCGTAAGCGGGAGCTCTTCTGATGACCGCCGACTGCAAAGGAGACTGCAAGACAATCCATTGCAAGACCGATACCTATGAAAACGGATGTGAAAAGGAGATCCATGATACCTTATATAATTAGGGGTTCTTACGAAAGAGGCTATCTGAAAACAAAAAACAGAGAAAATAACAGCTATAATCTCCTTTTATTGCATGATCAGCACGCTTACCGTCAAAACACCAGACATTGTTGTCCTCTCTTTTTGAAATGTGAGGAACGCAATCCGGAACTGGTCTGAACATGAGAATCCTTCCATAAATTGAGAGCTTCCTGAACACAGACCATCTTATCTGCCATTGATTCCAGCTCAGATATTGGATAGTCGAAAAAATCAGAGATGAAAAGCACCGCCTTCCGGTTCTGTGATCGCTCCCGGCATATATGCCCAAAGGGTCCGATATACTCCTCATTATGACGAAACCATTCAGGATCATACTGAATGATGGTTAATCTGGCGGGGTCGGTCTCGAGCATCGCCAATAGATCTATAATATTGCGCTCTTGTATGTATGTAATCCGACTCCTCTCCCCACAAGATGGATGCAGATATATACGCCCCCCATCTGAGTGAATATAGATAATTTTTCCATGCGGAAATTTCCTGGGAATCTCCGCAATCAACCTGGTCAGAAAACTAGCGTATCCAACCAGGATGGTGAATGAATCTTTCGGTATGCTGATAAACGAACTGGTCATAATGTACCCGTATGCCCTTCATTTCACAGGTATAAATAGTTCAGGGATGCAGGGTGAAAGTGATGAGACCAGAGGGGAGATGATGCAGGTTTGCCGGTATGGAGAAGATACGTATTTATTCCGTTATCTGCAGTTACATTCAGAATCATTCCCGCAGGGTACCCAAAGGGGAATACGGATCTTCCTGAACCTTATCCGTACCTGAAGATACATGCACATGTGATGATACACCGGATACCCAGCACACCATCGATACAAGGAGGAGAAAATTAAAAATTGGTTGTTTTACGGAGTAAAGCGGACTATCCTATATTGTCATACTATCTCTGTTTATAATAATTGAAATTGCAGATAGTGATTCTTAAAATAAATCATCGGAGGTCCTGCTCAATATATAAATACCCACTCTCCCAATTGTTCATCTCCAGACATATGAAAAATAGTAGTACAGACAGAATAATACAATGCTTCCTCTTTGCCGGATTCTCACTCATCCTGTTTTTTATTGGCCTCGTAGTCATTCCGTGCTTTGATGGCGGATGTGCATTGATGTTTATCAGCATATTCCTTTTTTTCTCATCCCTTGCTGTTGCAGGCATTATCTTTTACCCAATGTCACGGGCTTTTGATGCGGTGGTGAACGATTCAGACCTTCTGGCTCATTGGACCTATGACCCTTCTTGGTATGCCCGGATTATTGAAAGTGAGTATGAAGAGCATACAAAGAGAAATACTGCCCTGCTTATTATGATTGACGGGATGCTCCTGATATGTGCCCTGTTTTTTATTGTCTTTGTTCCTGATGGTGGTATTGAGACCGGGATTGTTCTGCTCCTTATTGCAGGGCTGATGGTTCTGATTTCAAAATTTACACCCGGATTTTTCAGGAACAGGAAAGCAAAGATGCCAGCAGAGGCGTGGATTAGCACGAGAGGACTTATATATGAGGGAACAGTGTACCCGTATTCCGGATTCTTATATAGTTTTACCGGAGTATCATATCGTGATGAGAAAGAACCGACCCTTGTTTTCAGGTTTTACCAGATCACCGGAGCTAAAATTTATGAACCCTTTGAGATTACTGTTCCGGTTCCAAAAGGTGAAGAAGAAAAGGCAAAAGCAATACCTGCAAAACTGAATTTTTAGTTGGAATATACTTTATGGTCTCGTAAGATCATTCCACACCAGTGGATGTACTCCTTTCAGAGCGAGCATGAGTGATTCAAGGTGAATATTCCCGGCTTTTTCCTTATCGCATGTCCTGCCAAAGCGGGGAGCGCGGCAATTATGACATATTGAAAGAGCAAACGAGTTTGCCGTTTTATGATGTAGAATTTTCCCCAATAAAACTCGTGCTGCTGCATCAGTAGCACCACATAGTGATCGTCTGAGCGGATAGCACCATTCTACACGGTCTCCATCCATTATCAGGAAGAAAACAGGTCGTCCAAACACTTTTGCAAACTCATTTATTTGCCAGACATCAGTATTAAGAAAGGAGAGAACACATTGTTTCAGGCCCGATTATTGCCGGATTGATCGCGTGGGCCTGGATAATAAACCCTCGACCAAGGTTTACCCCAAGCAGGACAGAACTCCTCTTCCGGATAAGTACCAGAGCAATGTCCGGATGTCGAAGATAAGAAATGGACAGATCACAAGGAGGGAGAGTCACGGTGATCTCATCAATGACTGAAGACGAGGGGTACGGCAGAAGGATCCATTCGGTAGGGAAGCGTCTTCGAATCTGCTCAAATGTCCGCTCGCCATACTGGCCGTCGCTGACTACCCCAATCTTCACATCAATCAGCACATAATGAATCAGGAGTTGCAATAGAGTTTGAGATTTCCATCAGACAGCGAGGGTACCACCTGGTTGAACATTCATATCAATCCATTGAATTATTTCATCCCGTACTCTGCGAAAAATCTCCCGTTTCTCTTCATCAGAACCCGTGGCGGCAGAGGGATCCATAAATTCCTTATGAATCGTGTGCTTCACTCCGGGGAAGACCGGACAGACTGCTTTCGCTCCATCACACACTGTTACGACAATATCAATATCGGAATCAATAAATTCTGAGAGAGCTTTGGATCTTTGACCAGATATATCAATTCCACGTTCATTCATTACTTCTATTGCAAGAGGATGGATGTGTGTAACTTCTGTTCCAGCACTATAGGCAGTATACCGATCGCCATACCGGTTATTGATATATCCTTCTGCTATCTGTGATCTGGCAGAGTTGTGGGTACAAATAAACAATATACTCGGCTTATTCATAATCAAAGCAATAGTTGTTATTCATACGATGCTATAACGATTCTCTCAATATACTCTATAGAAATAAGAAATGATGAAAATTATAAATACTGACTTTACTCTGGCTGATATACGAAAAACAGAGAGAATATTTTCCGTCTGACACCATATCATTCCCTTTATTCTGACAGGACGAGTGAACATACAATTGTCCAGATACATACGTGAAATATATGTAAGAGAAATTTCAAATGAAATTGAATCACAATTGTGATCGCTATGAGCACATCAGACCACATTCAAAAAACTACCCAACAAAAACCAAAAAAACTCGGTTTTTTTGAGAAGTATCTTTCCATATGGGTATTGATATGTATTGCTCTTGGAATTCTCTTTGGTAGATACGCTCCAAATGTGGCAAAATATCTGGACAGTCTCTCAGTATATAGTGGAGAAGCCCCAATTATTTCAATACCCATAGCGCTCTGTCTGTTTTTTATGATGTATCCCATTATGGTCAAGATCGATTTTTCTGAAGTGTTGAAAGCAGGAAAGAATATCAAACCGGTGAGTCTGACTCTTTTTTTAAACTGGGCTATTAAACCATTTACGATGTATATCATTGCCACTGTCTTCCTTGGATATCTATTCCTTCAGTTTATCGGCCCTGATGCTGTTGATCTTATCAAAATGCCATTTGGAGTGGATCTTCCCGTTGGTTCGTCATATGGAGATGGAACAGTAGTACTGGAAAAAGGGGTAAAGATGCTTGAGATTCCTCTCTGGAGGAGCTATTTAGCTGGATGTATCCTACTCGGTATTGCTCCCTGCACGGCAATGGTTCTGGTCTGGGGATACCTGGCAAAAGGAAATGACGGGCATACCCTGGTTATGGTAGCAATAAACTCTCTTTCAATGCTCGTTCTGTATGGACCACTCGGAGGGTTTCTCCTAGGAGTCGGACAATTACCAGTTCCATGGGAAGCTCTTGCATTATCCATTGCAATTTATGTTGCTCTTCCCCTGGTCTGTGGATATGTATCAAGGATTCTTCTGATCAGGTATAAAGGTGAAGAATGGTTTAAAACAAAATTTATGCATTTTTTGACGCCGGTGACGATCTTGGCACTGTTAGTCACGTTGATCCTGCTCTTCACTTTTAAGGGAGAGGTTATTGTAAAGGATCCTCTCACAATTCTCTGGATTGCAATTCCATTATTCATTCAGACGCTACTTATCTTTTCGCTCGGGTATGCCCTATCAAAAGCGTGGAGATTTTCCTATGAAGATGCTGCTCCTACTGCCATGATCGGAGCATCAAACCATTTTGAAGTAGCCATAGCGACCGCAACAATTCTCTTCGGCCTTTCATCAGGAGCAGCTCTCGCAACTGTTGTCGGGGTTCTCATAGAAGTTCCAACTATGCTTATGCTTGTAAGGATCTGTCTCCTCACAAGAGGGTGGTTTCCGGCGAAGGGGCATATTCCGGCATAATCTTTTTTCAGAGTGAGGGAAATTCAAGAAAGTTTGTAATACCTTGCGTGAAAATCAATAATCAGTTTTTGGTACATTTGTGATTATTATCTATGTGGAGTTTCTGAATGAAAAAAAGGGATCTTACGATAACCGGAGCACTCATTTTATGTGCTCTTTTTCTCACGCTCTTTGCCGGATGTACAGGAACCAGTTCCGGTAATGAATCACAGGGGAAAAATGGAACTGTTTTACCTTCTAAATTGCCGGAGATTACCAAAGTGGAACTCTACCATTTTCATGGTAATCAACAATGTTATTCCTGTATTCTCCTTGGAGATCTGGCTGAGAAAGTAGTGAAACAAAATTATTCGGATGAATTAGCATCTGGGAAACTCGTATTTGGTCATATCAATGCAGAAGATCCTGATAACAGGGATGTCGTACAAAAATATGAAGTGGTATCTTCTTCGCTGATGCTAGGAGTGTACACTAAAGATTCATTTACAAAACAGGACCTCGTAGGGCTCTGGTATAGAATTGGAAATGAAGAAGAATATGCCAGATATTTGACAGGAATTCTGGATCCATTTCTGAAGGGTGAGCAGTCTTGAGTGACCTCATGTCGTTTATGGAAGCAATGGGAAGTAGTGATATTCCCCTTGTTGCTGCCTTTTTCATAGGCCTGATGATGGCCATAAGTCCCTGTCCGCTGGCTACTAATATTACTGCCATTGCATATATCTCCCGAAACCTCTCATCCGGGAGACATACCTTTCTTGTTGGGTGTTTGTACACGCTCGGAAGATCACTTGTTTATGTGGGTATTGCAGCTCTCATTGTTATGGGTGGTCTGAAAGTTCAGTCAATATCACTATTTCTTCAGCAGTATGGTGATCTCCTGTTAGGACCGATTCTTCTGATTTGTGGTATTGTCATGCTTGAAATCATTCCCATCAGTATGAAATTTGAACATGAGGGTCTTTCAAATCTGAAAGAAAATCTTTCAAAAAAAATCATTAATAAAGGGTTTTTTGGAGGGTTTCTTCTGGGGGTATTATTTGCACTTAGTTTTTGTCCCTTCAGTGCTGTTCTCTTCTTTGGCATGCTCGTCCCTCTGGCATTAAGTATCCAGGACCCGGTTGGTGTTCCTCTTTTATTTGGTATAGCAACCGGACTTCCGGTTATCATCTTCGCAGCCCTTCTTTCAACCGGTGTTGGCCGGTGTGGAGCAGTGATGAACAAAGTACAGAATACCGAAGTGCTATTTCGACGGATAGTTGCTGTACTTTTCATAATAATCGGTGTATATTATACACTCAATGTGTATCTACCTGGTTAACAGGAAAATACAGCGGAAGTTTCTTTTTTCAGAAAACTATATATAAGATTCAAATAAAATTGAATCTAAGGCAGATGATAATATATCCGGATTTTTTTACAAAATCATTTCCCGTGTCTTTTCTCTTCATCATGCCTCCCGGAAATATTCATCTGACGGTTTATTCAGCAATTCCTTTTGGAGTAATCGTATGAAATTATTAATAGATAACCAAAATTTTATCATAGAAGCGTTTATTCTTGTTGTAGTCATTCTCATGACCGTAATTACGGTTGGCTCTGCAGCCATTACCAATACAACGGAATCATCAGTTGAAAAAGTTGAAGTCTATCATTTCCACCCGACACATGGATGTTATACCTGCACAACAATGGGGAAAAATGCAGAAGATACGATAAAGACGTACTTCCCAAATGAATTAGAAAGCAGGAAAATCATCTTTGACCATATCAATTTTCAGGATCCCGCAAATGCCGAACTGGTAAAAAAGTATGAAGTGAGCGGATCATCACTCATGATTGGTGTCTATGATCAAAATGGTTTCCATAAAGAAGAGAATATAAAAGTATGGTATCTGGCAGGAAAAAAAGATGAATCCATGACATATCTGAAAGAACTTATTAAAAAACGTCTTGCGGGTGACTTTTCCGAATAAACTCATTTTTCAATGAGTTCATTTCTGAATATTCGGACATGGAGTGGTGAGTATAATCTTTATAATAACACCCTCGAACGAATTCAGAGTAGCTGGGATTAACTGGCAAAACATTACAATCAAGCGGAGTGTCATATTCAGAAAGAAATCATTCTCTTTTCCTGAACGGAATCAATCATGGTGTCAGGGGGAAATGATGAACGGATGACGGTGAAGGGTCTATTAATACCCTTTCCACCATGGAAAAATTGAGAGTATGGATTTTTTAATTCAAGTGATTATACCTACATTTGCAAGTATCTGAAACAACAATCCGGCCAGAACTGCAACCCCCAACACCGTTCCTACAAATGCTATTACCAATCTTTTTTCAAAGATAAAAGCCAGTAATGTTACTTCTGGTATACTTGCCCCTGCACCGCCAATTATGAGGGCCATTACCGCACCGATTCCCATTCCTTTTTCTAGGAGAACGGCACTTATGGGGATGAATACCCGAGATGACTACCATAGAGAACGTAATTCAATATTATGTTGCCAGAAAATCTGTGTATACGTAATCATGTGTTCCCTTCAGATACTTTTTATCGCAATCTGCCATGATCTGCTATGCATTACAAACCAAAGTGATTCCGGAGAACGATGAGAAAAATGAAGGTGGATCATGTTCCTAAAGAAAGAACCTGCTTTTCTGCTGAATAAAACAAAGAATATAAAGAATAATTCCTTTTTTATTTTGGTTCGTTCCATTTCTTATATAATAGGGAAACCAGTAAGAACGCATTCGTTATCACCATCCGAATACCGGTGGTAAATCCGATAAAAATTATGAAAGCGAAATGTTCGTGAATGCCTTTTTTATCTATCGCAGATTTTTCTCTGAAACGACTGGCAATAATGTTTTGTTACAAAACACATCGCACTGCAATAAGAACATAGAAAACGAAAGATATCTCTTGAAAAAAACGCAATAGGGAATCGGTCCGGAGTATAATCGACATGCGCTACCAATGATACTTCCAACTGTTACAAGATATAAGAGAAAATGTTGCTAATTTTTTAACGTTACCTGCGGAGTGACCGGAGAGAGGATCAGGAATGCGTTAATCGGGCGGTTTTTGGAGACTCCAGGAAAAACACAAAAACCACTCTCGGTATCGAGGGGGATTTTATTATTCTTCAGAGATCGGAATGAGTTCGATTTACCCTTAGGGTACCAGAAATACCCAATATATGATCCAGCCAAGAGAGAATCTTTAGTGAATAAAAATCCTTGCATTTCTTTTACACGGAACAACCGTAATTTGTGAGAGAGACACTCTTATATAGTTTCGAATGCTAATTCAATAAATGTTGAAATATTCTGATGAACTGTCAGAAAACATGTGATGTGAAAAATCATGCCATTTATGATGCCATTCTTTGGATTTCCCGTTTATTTCATTATCGGGATACTGATTATCTGTGCAATCATGATGCTCCTGATGATGCTTGTCATGCGAAGAATGATCATGCAGGGAGGGTGCTGCCCGTGCTGCCGTAGTCTTCAAATAGAACAGAATGGACCAAAAATTATGGAAAACAAGTGATATCAATGATAGATATTCTTACCGGAGCAATCCTGCTAGGATGGTCAACCCTCGTTGCATACCTCTCTGAACATGTTATTACCTGTCTTATTCCTGCTTTTTTTATCGCCGGAGGAATAGCAGCATTTGTTAAAAAGGATGCGATTTTAAAATATTTCAGCCCGGATGCCAGGAAGTCAGTAAGTTATGGAATTGCTTCTATATCAGGCACTGTCCTCGCAGTCTGCAGTTGTACAATTTTACCAATGTTTGCCGGAATTCTTAAAAAAGGAAGTGGCATTGGTCCGGCTATCACGTTCCTCTATGCAGGGCCGGCGATAAACATTCTTGCAATCGTCTACTCTGCAAAAGTCCTCGGACTTGACATTGGAATTGCCCGCGCTACCTCGGCAATTCTTCTGTCAATAGTTATCGGTCTTCTCATGGCACTCATTTTTAAAGAGCATGATGACAATGTCCGGGCACAAGCAAAAAAGAATCCACGGATTCCTTCCGGAGAAGAGGAACGGCCAAAATGGGTTGTACTGGCATTCTTCATCTTTCTGATTGGTATTCTGCTAATTGCAACATCAAAACTTGACATCTTTATCAGGCTCCTGATCGTCTACTTCCTCTCAATGGCGGTTGCGTTCCTACTCATTTACTATTTTAGTCGTGACGAAGTTACCGAATGGGGATATGAGATCTGGGATCTGACAAAGAAAATATTCCCAATTCTGGTGATAGGAACTTTTGCCCTGGGAGTTCTCTCGTTCTTTATCCCTCCGGAGACCTTCAAACCATATATCGGAGACAATTCTCTCCTTGCAAACTTTATCGCGGCAATAATCGGAGCAATTCTCTATATGCCAACCCTCCTTGAAGTACCAGTTATCGGAACGACCCTTGGATACCTTTCCGGAAATATGGCAAAAGGACCTGCTCTCTCGCTCCTGCTGACCGGCCCTTCGATAAGTCTGCCAAGTATCTTGGTACTCACGCGGGTCATGGGTCCAAAAAAGACCGGAGTATATGTGGTACTTGTTGTAATCTTCTCCACAATTGCCGGATATGTATTCGGAAACAGCGGGCTCTGATCAAAATGACTGGAGACAAACCCTGTTGTCCGGCGGATGCACTCCGGCGGATAAAAATGATCCCGGTAAATGGGATCCCAACTGGTATTACCATGCTGGATGAGATAATCTCCGAGGTAAAGGAGATGAATCTCACTTCTGAGCAGCAGATAAAAGAGATTCTGCTTAAGAAGGTGAAAGTGTACAATTACATCTCCAAAGGTGCTGAGGAGATGTATGCGAAAGCAATTGTAGCGGAGTATAACAAATCCTGAAAAAGAATACCTGAAACCTGCAGTATCTCACAGCCTGACTCCCATTCATCGAATGAACCGGAATACCCCTATGAGATATGCACGAATGCCTCTCAACAATTATTGTAATATTATGCAACATGCAACAAACCCTGAAAAAATCCGAAATCAGGCAATGTCTTTACGAACAATCCTTGGATTGAAGGGATCACCCATCGGAGTAAAATTTGTTCAAAATCCAGCAAGCTCATCAGCGGATGATGAGCAAAAAAATTCCGATGCGTTTTTGCCAGGGACTGATGCGGGCACGACATGGAGAGATAAGTATTACCAGGGAAAATATCACGTGTCCAGGAGCTGCCCGGGCATTTGGATTCAAACCTCTCCCTGAACCACTCCGGACCGGAAAAGGTCTAATCGGATTCTGATTTGTCTCGGATAAGAAAGTTGCAGAGCAGATGTTTGAAAGAGGAATATGCATGGACGGGATGTGCCTCTCTCTAAACAAAAGATGATATACTTAAACAACAAAAGTATTTCAAAATAAGGTGAAATATGAAACTTGAAATTTTAGGTACTGGATGCACGAAATGCAAACGAATGTATGACAATGTAACTGAAGCCGTAAAAAAATCCGGAATTCAGGCTGAGGTAATAAAAATTGAGGCCCTGGAGGATATCGTGAGCAGAGGAGTAATGATGACTCCGTCCCTGTTCCTTGACGGAGAAGAAGTTATTGCCGGTCGGGTTCCAACAGTCAATGAGATCATTGAAATCATCAAGGAGAGTGCATAATGACAGAGCAGGCACCATGCAGCTGTGGACAAAGTGAAAAGATCCGATTGATTTTTCCATGCTCAGGACAAGCGAATACCGGGCAGATTTCAAACCAGGCAGCAATTCAATTATCTGACGAGGGATATGGCAGTTTTGTTTGTACTGCCCTTCTTGCATCCGGATCAGAGTCTCTTGCTGAGCGTGGCCGCGAAGTTCAAGAAGTTGTCGCCATAGATGGATGCGGGATGAAATGTGCACGAAAAATTGTTGAGCAGGCTGGAGTTCCGGTTCATCAGCACCTGGTTGTGACTGAGCTTGGGGTTACGAAAAATTCGGCAGACCGAACTTTTACAAAGGAACAGGTTGAGTGTATTGTCTCTGCCGCCTGGAAAGGGGAAGGAAAAAACAAAGAATCAGACACTGAAAAGAAAAACTCTTCCGGAGGGTGTGGTTGCGGCGGAAATTGCGTTTAAAAATCTCTTCTTTGTATAATGTCATATGATTCGGAAATTACGGTAATCACCTGTTCAGGGATCTCAAACACCGGTAAACTTACAGCAAAAGTTGGTGAGATACTTATCCAGCGATGCCCGGGTCAGATTGAAGTGTGTCTTCCTGCCAGGGCGGAAGCAAACAAGATGAAAGATGCCCTCATTCATGCTGACCACATACTGGTTGTTGACGGGTGTAATGACTGTTGCGGGAGGAAAAAACTCAGGGAACATGGATATGAACCGGATATTCATATTATCGCCACCGAATGTGGGATTGTAAAGAATGGTATGGAAGATCCACGTTTTGATGAGATTGAACTTCTGACATCTGTTATTCGGGAAAAAATCCGGTAAATCCTATCTCCGGTGATTTACTCTCCTTATTGCATCTTAATCCAGAAAAAGCCGAGAGCAGGCATTCTGATACCCCTATTACTTTTGGCAGTATTCCTTTCATTGGTATTCTCTCCGGCGGATGCGGATGTAAACAGATTTTTACTTTAGAAAAATCTCTCTTCAAAAAAATGCACATCATATAGAACTCCACCCCCAAAATCACTGGAAGTGTATCATTTTCACGAAACCCGTCATTGTTACTCCTGCCGGGTGCTTATGGAACTGGTGGAAGAAGCAATGAATAGGTCATTCAGAAAGGAAATGGATGAAGGGAAAATCATCTTCAGACACGTGAATGTTGACTATTTAGAAAACACAGACCAACTTACCCGGTTTGGGCAGACATCATCTTCAATGATGATTGGCTTTCTATAATTTTATCCGTATGATAAAAATATCACTCCTCCCAAAAATTCCGATCCTTCTCTTGAATAGTATTGTGGTTTTAGATATGGATTGAAAGGCTTTTTTAAAATATACAGTTCTCATAAAAAATTAAGTAAAAATCGGAACCAGAATAATGATTCCCATTATTAGCATGATAACCCCGATAATAATTCTAAGCAGACTCTTTCGCTCATCTCTCCATGAATTCAGTTTCTCCGGAGAAAGACCAAAGATCACCAGGAGAAGAATAGCAATGAGGGGGAGTATAACTACAAAGTTATATGCAAGAAGATACAATAGACCGGACTGGAAATCCTGATATATCATCCCAAGTATTGAAATGTATATCCCCACCGTGCAGGCCATTCCATACAGACCTGTCAGCGCACCAACGATAAATCCTGCAGGAATACTTGCGATCTTAAGATATTTAGAGATAGAACTTTTCTTTGACTGGGGTATTGAAAAGAGTGCGTGTGGATTTTTTAAAAGACCATCTTTTATCTGGAACAGTCCGGCGATAATTGCAATGATTCCTGCAGCGATTAGGAATATCCGAGCAACACCCGGAATCTGGATGACTGAAAAGATCGCAAATCCGGATAAGACCCTGACCAGGAAAAAAGCCAGAATGTATGCCGAACCTACCAGGAGAATGGTCTTCCGGGAATCTGACGCCATAAGTGAGACCAGCAGAAGGGCGAGGACCAGAAGACCACATGGATTTAATCCTTCTCCTAATGCTGCCAAAACAAGAATCACAGGATTAATCGTTATGGGTTCTACAGGAGCAGAGCGATCATCGATAACCTTGGGGGGGCCATGAGTCTGAATTTCACCCACCTTCTGTTCAAAATTTGAAAAAATAGCATCCTCACCGATAAGTGCATGATCTCCAATAAAAATCACCGGTACAAACAATACCTCTTCCGGATGCATCTTTCTGAATGTCTCAAACAAGAGAATGTCATCTTGGTTATCGGCGATATTGTGATATTGGATACGAACGTCCGGATGTGCTTTTTCATATTGTTCAATATATGGCATAACCTTGTGACAGGAGGAACACAAAGGACTGTAAAAGAAATGTATTGCTGACTTTTCGGGGGAATTCGCAGATGAGTTATCAAATTCTGCGGCACTTACTCCGGCCATTAGCATGAGGGAAGCGCAAATAGTTGCGACTAGGACCAATACAATTCCGTTTTGGTTTTTTCTTATGGAAATCATATCTTTACCATATTATTTCGTGAATATTCCTTCTTCAGACTTCTGACTGAGATGAACAGAATCGATTGAAGATTCAACAATTATTGAAATGCGTGTTCGATTTATTTATTATTTTGGTTTACCACGAAAACCGGCAGACATACCAGACGGGATGATTATGAACAGGTTCAATTAACGAACAATTAACACATTCTTTGCATTCAAACTCAAGCGTAGAGGAGAGGATCTGATACTTCCTGAGGTGTTCCTTGATTTCCTGTTTCATTGGTTCTATCTGATCCACATCCCGGACACAGGAATATACATCGGTATCAAGCATATGGATGGTAGAACAGAGGCTCCAAAGATGCATATGATTACATCCTCCACGCCTGGAAAAAACCTGATCTCTGCAATTACTTCGTCAAAACGAACCGACCGGGGAGCGAACTGAAAGAGAACAGAGATCGTCTCCCTGATAGTTCCAATGGCGGTCCTGATAATTATTTCCGCTTTGAATGGGGGCAGGAGAGAGGAGACACGGGTATGCTTCCCGGAGAATAATCAGACCGACTATGACCAGGAGTATGCCATTGATACATGCAGGCAATATCTCTGTCCGGTGCAGCCCGTATGTCCTCTTTGGAGTTGCAATGCTCGTTGCAAGAATCATTGTCACGAGAGAGAAGCAAGGAAAGGAGAACACTCAACATATGCCCTGCACCGTTTATGAGTGCAAGGGAACCAGAAAGAAAGCCGGCTGTCAGCTCTACAATAAAAAAGAGCACTGTGATAAAGACGGAGAGTTGTAATCGGAAAATCGCCGTAGTAGGGCAATACACAGATTAGGGGCACATGTTATCTTAAAAAGATATAATCCTTGAGATGTGAAGAATCGGACATCAATTTATAGTTTTTTCAGTTCAGGCATGGCTTATGAATACTTTTAATTCATTTGAAGTTGACTCACAAATATCTGACCCGAAATGGTGTGCCCATAAGGATGTCAGAAGAATGTGAGGTGAATGAAAATGACAAAATTGTATGCAAAAATGATTGCTGAGGCCATGGCAGCACAGCGGGCGGATGTAGAAACCGTGCGAAAAAAGAGAGGGCAGAATTTTGAGGTTGCCGATGCTCAGCCATATCTTGATGCAGTACAGCAGATGAAACCCATCGAAGAGCAATCTGCCGCCGTTTTCGCTCTCCACACCGAATCCGTAAAAGCGCATTTTGATATCCTGAAAGGACTTACAAAAACCATTCGCCCGGAAGATGATCCCTTTGTTGAGCATTATCAGACTCCGGTCATCCTTGAAATTCTCTGCAAGGAGGACACAGGATTTGAAACGAGCGTGAAGAAATTCATTGAGACGATTGGAAAATCCGAATCACTGATAGGACGGGAGTCTGCACGACGATACGGGGGGTTTTATGGTCCGACCTGTGTGGTAGATTTTGCCCTCATTCCCGGTTCGACGAGTAATATTGTGAACCGAATACTACAAGAGACACCAATTCCGGATGAACATAAAAAGGCCATCCTTGCAGCTAAATCATGGGGCATGAACACATCCTATGGCGTGGGAGATGTGTTTGCCCATGAGGTTGAAAAAGGAGCGTCACTTGCTGATGCCGTAAAAAAAGAAATTGCAATGCTGAAAGCCATATATGAACATCCGGTACAGGCACAGGCTGAACTTATGGACAGTGTTGGCCAGTCTTCGTTTGATCATCGGAAATATATGGAATCATATCGTCAGAAGATGACCAGTGTTGTAAAAAAAGCGATGGATGAAGGGGTTCATTATGGTAATATTCTAACAATTCCGGCCTATTGTGTTGGAGATATTGCTCATCATATCGCCCAGTCCACCTTCAACATGTGCAAGGATGACGTGGTCATGGCTGCTATTGATGCAACAACCGAAGTGATGGAGACCACCCTGAAAAAAGCAGAACCCCAATTTAAGAGTGAATATGATATTCTGTCTCTTGCAACCGGTGCATCAGCCTGTTCTGCAGAATATATTCTGGAATTGGATGGATTTAATGCGATCATGATCGTAGATCTGCTTACCAAGCGGTATCATAACTATGTTCAGCTGTACCCGACAAGAAGCGCGGCAGTTGAACTCCACAACTGTGACTTTATGGATATGATCTATCGAGGATGGAAATATCTTGACAAGGCACGTCGGATGCATTGTGGTGATACTGGAATTATCAAGCCAAAAGTATCAGGCTTTACCGTGGATCTCTCTCCTATCCATGAGAATGATGTCCTTATGAACCCCCAGCGGTATGCATACCCGGCCTGTGCTATGACCGTGCGGATGTCAGCCATGATGCGACTTGCAGATTATCCATGTCTCCTGACCAGTGAACCGGTTACCGCAACACTGATGACAAATATTATCGCTCTTCACAAGGAGACTGCTGCAGCCCCGGCAAGAATCTGTAAAGACTGTGCGTCTGCAGCGCTTATGGACTTCCGTCATTCCTACTGTCAGTGGAAGGACGCAGTCTGACGTGGTGACCATAATGAAGTGCTATGTATGTGCGACACAAGGCAAGGATACCGATGCCGTAGCGGTCTGTATCGTTTGCGGAATGGGACTGTGCATGGACCATCTGGTCAGGGAAGAAATGGATGTCTGGGAAGGAGGATATCCATTCCCTGCCCAGAAAACCGGAAAGAAGCTTCCACGGATTCTCTGTCCGGATTGTGCAGGAGCATACAGGAAGTGATATGGTATGACCCTCATGAAACGATGTGTTGCTGAACTCATTGGAACCTGTATTCTGGTTTATTTTGGTGCAGGAGCTGCCGCAATCACCCTGATGATTGCACATGGATCAAATCCTCCCACACCCTTTAATATTGGTATTGGAGTTCTTGGAGGACTGGGGGACTGGTTCGCCATCGGAATGGCATTTGCTATTGCCATTGCTGCATCCATCTATGCTCTCGGGAGAATATCCGGCTGTCACATCAACCCCGCTGTGACAATAGCACTCTGGTTATCAAAAAAATTCCCAGGAAATGAAGTAATCCCGTATATACTCGCTCAGTGCATCGGTGCAACCGTTGGCAGTTTTCTCTTTGCCGGTTCGGTTGGGATGGATGCAGTACTCATTGGCGGACTTGGAGCAACTGCACCGTTTCCTGGTATTTCGTATGGCCAGGCAATCCTTGCTGAAGCGATTGGAACCTTCGTCCTCATGCTCACCATTATGGGTGTTGCAGTAGACAGCCGGGCACCTCCCGGATTTGCCGGCCTTATCATCGGTCTGACCGTTGGCGGGATCATCACAACCATTGGAAATATATCTGGTTCCTCACTCAATCCCGCACGAACCTTCGGACCATATCTCGCCGATCTGGTACTTGGAGGAACAAACCTCTGGATGTATTTTCCAATTTATGTAATCGGGCCGATTGTTGGAGCAGTGATTGCCGTATTCCTCTATTCCTGGATATCACAGGAGTAGGGTACTATTTTTGCATGGTGTTCCAGACATATGACCAGCCCATTTTGATGCCGTTATCCAGAGATTACAAATCATCTCAGGATCAATCTGCTAGTGGTGAACCCCAATGGAAACCAGAATTGAACAGATAAAGGCCCGTGAAATTCTTGACTCTCGGGGAAATCCAACTGTTGAGGTTGACGTAATCCTCAAAAACGGGATAACCGGCAGGGCAGCTTGTCCCTCTGGTGCATCCACTGGAATTCATGAAGCAGTTGAGCGCCGTGATGGTGAGAAGCGCTTTGGCGGAAAGGGAGTGCAGGGTGCTGTTCATGCGGTGAATGATATCATCTCACCGAAACTTATCGGCATGGATGCTCTTGATCAGCGGTCTGTCGATTCCATAATGATTGATCTTGATGGCACACCCAACAAAGCAAAACTCGGCGCAAATGCAATTCTCACCGTATCAATGGCGGTTGCCAGAACTGCAGCAATCTCAAAAGGTGTCCTTCTTGCACAATATCTGAATCCGGACTCCTGTCTTATGCCCGTTCCCTGCATGAATATCATGAATGGGGGAGCTCATGCAAACTGGCAGGGATCAGACTTTCAGGAGTATATGATCGCCCCGGTTGGTGCTCCGAACTTTCCTGAAGCGCTCAGGTGGGGATGCGAAGTCTATCATTCATTAAAATCGGTCCTGAAAAAGAAGGGTCTTTCAACCGGTGTTGGTGATGAGGGAGGGTTTGCCCCTCAGGTCCCGTCAAATCAGGAGCCGGCATCACTCATTGTCCATGCGATAGAAGAAGCCGGATATAAACCAGGTACAGAGATTGCTCTTGTTCTTGATCCCGCATCAAGCGGATTTTATAAAGATGGAAAATATTCCCTTCGAACCGAACAGAAAGTCCTGACTTCAGGAGAGCTGATCGATTACTACGAGGAGATGATTCGAACCTATCCAATCATCTCTATTGAAGATGGACATGCTGAAGATGACTGGGAAGGGTTCGCTGAAATGACACAGAGACTTGGTAACTCGATTCAGATCGTCGGAGATGATATCTTTGTTACAAACCCTGAACGAATTTCACGGGGACTCTCAGAAAAAACTGCAAATGCAGTCCTGATCAAACTGAATCAGATCGGGACGGTGAGTGAGACCATTGATGCTGTCCGGCTTGCACAGAAGGCAAAGTGGGGTACTATGGTATCACATCGGAGCGGGGAGACCTGTGACTCATTCATCGCTGACCTGACTGTTGCACTCGGATGTGGTCAGCTCAAAACAGGTGCACCCTGTCGTGGTGAACGGGTTGAGAAGTATAACCAGCTTCTCCGTATCGGCGAAGTACTTGGGAATAAAACGCAGTATGCTGGCAGAAAGATTTTCAAATCCTCATAACCGGATATATAGGTGATGGGGTTCACCTTTAACCGCAGATGCTGATAACCCCTGCTGCATTGGGTGAAAGGATTATCGTTTCCTTCCCATTTTTACTTCATGGGTAATAACCAGCCCATGCTCGACCAATTCTTCGACTTCATCAACGATACCCAGAAAAATCCACAGCGTCTCTGACTTTCATCTGGAGGAGATCGCGTTTTTCTTTTGAAAAGATGACCAGTATTGACGAGAGGTATGTGCCTGTCCCGATGACATGGATTGCAGATGCTGGTTTTATGAGAACTCTGACAATGTTTTTTCTTTTCTCTCCCGTTGTGCAAATACCACAGCTTCTTTGACAAAGCGAATACGATCACGAACGTTAAGGGGTATTGTTCATAGCAAAAAGCAGATCTGAATCTGTCACAATCATCTAATCAGAAGGTACATCAGCCATTGAATGAGTTCCGATAGCCAGAATACCCATCGAAATGGCTACCAGAGGAAAAGTCAAAGGATGCATGTGATAATTTCGCATGAAAGAGTATTTTATTCTCCTGTCCGCCTGAAAATTGACAATAGACCCTTTTTCGCAGCAGAGAGTAATACCATTCAAGAGTCGGATGGTGTTATATGATGATTCACCCATAGAGAAAATACCAGATGGAGATGCAAAATCCGAGAGCAACGATTATCCATCTGAATAATTCAGGATGAATCATTTCAACCAGAGTCCCTCCTACCAGTCCTCCCATAATGGATCCTATACTCATGAGAACTACTATCATTGCGTCAAAAGTACCGGTGAAGATAAAATAAATCGCTGCGGTCACATTTACACTAAAAGAGATAATGATTTTAAGAATATTCAGACTCGCAAGTGAATCATCATAGAGCAGACCAAGGACTGCAATAATTATAACACTCACTCCGGCTCCGAAATACCCGCCATAAATAGAAGACAGAAACAGGAGGAAAAAACCACCGGCTGCAATCAGTCTGGGATGAGCAGTATGATGGGAACCACCCACAATCCATCGTTTCAGAGGAGCCTGAACAGCAAGGAGCAGGGTCGCGAAAAGAATGAGATACGGAATAAGAGTACGAAATGCCATCTCATCAGAATGAATCAGGAGAAATCCTCCAGTCAGACCACCGATGATACTTAGGGGAAGGATCTTCCATATTCTTTCCTTCTGATAGGGAAACTCCCTCCTCTGAGCTATCATGCCACCGAAATAACCAGGGCAGAGGGCAAGAGTATTGGTAATGTTTGCGGTTATCGGAGTTATCCCAAGAGCAAGGAGGGTAGGGAAACTGACAAGGGTTCCTCCACCCGCAAGTGCGTTTATAAAACCTGCCGAAAAAGCAGCCATTGTTATTATCAAACCGTCAACAAACACCTGATGATCCCTCTCTGGTAACCTGTATACCCTAATATCTGTATTGATCCATGATGAAAGTCAATAATCAAAAGAACACAGAATTCAGGCATATTGAAAAGAACATCCAAACGAAGATTTAAGAAATACGGATAGCAATACCATGTAATAACGGTACCTGGAAACGATGGATGAGTTAACAAGCAACAAATGAGGAATAAGACCATGAGAGAAAGGATTATACACGTGTTTCCAATCATTATCTGTATTCTAGTCCTGATGAATTCAGGTGTTGGACTGGCAGAAGAGGTGAATTCATCTTGTCCCCTCTATCAGGCAGGTTCATTTGGACTATTTGAAAAAGGAGAATATTCAGAAATTTTTACCGTAGATGACATGAACCGGCTTGGGGATCATGGAATTGGGGGATTTGAGGATTTAAACGGTGAATTGCTTCAGGTTGACGGGAGAGTGTACCAAATCACAAATGACGGGGTTGTTCATGCACCATCTGGCGAAACCGGAGTCTGTTTTGCAAACACTGTCAAATTCATACCACAAATAACATATGCCGTGAACAACATGTCCTCCCTTGAGGAATTATATAATTCCATACAGGAATCAATTCCTGATACACAACAGATATATGCCGTGCGAATTAATGGATCATTTCATAATATTACCTTTAGAAGTATTCCTGCTCAGAATAAACCATATCCACCGCTTTCAGATGTGATCAAAAACCAAAGCATCTTTAATCGTGAGGACGCGAATGGGACATTGGTAGGATTTTTTTACCCTGAATGGATGAACGGAGTAAATTATGCAGGATTTCATCTTCATTTCATTACCGACACATATGATGCCGGAGGACATATTCTCAAGGCTGAACCAAAAGAGGCAGTGGTGTCATTAGAGAAGGTATCAGAATTACATCTCTATCTTGAGAATAAAAAAGAAGAGACCTAGAGGATTGGAATGTCTCCACCCGACTCCTTACCTGATTTTTTAAACGTGACCTCCAGTACTCCGTTTTCAAAGGTCGCTGATGCGCCTTCTTCTGTCACTTCTGCAGGAAGTGGAACACTGCGGCTGACCGAGCCATAAAAACGCTCGCGAATGAAATAATCTTTCTCTTCCTGTTCCTTTTCATCGCGTCGTTCACAGGAAATCTGAAGAAGGTTTGGCCGTACCAGTCTTATTTTTACATTTTCTTTATTACACCCCGGGAGATCGGCTTTTGCAATGATTTGATCATCCTTTTGGGTAACATCAACCGTGAATCCACCGGAAAAAACCGGGGCAAGGTCACGTCCACTCTGGGAATAAGCTGGGAAAGCCGGGAGGTATGACTGGAACCGGTTCTCCATCTCTGCAAATATATTGTCCAGTTCATTTCTGAAAAAATTAAACGGGTCACGTCTTATCAGTGCCATGTTCTTCCCTCTTGTCTGTGATCCAGACAAAACCGTATATCGATGTACGTGAAAATAAATTTTATTTTCAGCTGAATAAGGATCTGAATATCTTCAAAACTTGCTACAAATCTTAATCTTTATGTGTATTTTTCAGGAATTGACATCATATAATAGTACACACAAAACAGGTACCATCGTGAACGGTGCAGAAGATTTTCTTATGGAAAATACTGCTGGTTCTGCGATCCAGATAGTTCATTAGAGGAGGCTGTGCGGATGTTAAAAAGCCAGAAGGAGAATGTTTTACGAAAAAAGAGAAAAAATGAGGAGGCCTGACAAATCGTGCGTTATCGCTCTTTGTCGAACAAATCTTCGTTAATTATATAACCCCTCTCCTTCATAGTGTACTGGCATGGAATCGGGACTTCGTCATCGACTCGCGGAGAAGATGGCGGGGGAGATAACACTCTCTGATTCTCCGGGAAAAACTCTGAAGAAATGGCGACTGAGTTTTGACATCTCTCAGGGACAGCTCTCCGAGTACTTAGGTGTATCGCCGTCAGTCATTAGTGACTATGAAAGCGGAAGGAGAAAAAGTCCGGGTACTGCCATTATCGGGCGCATTGTTGACAGCATCCTT
>ERZ795046.1179-NODE-1179-length-27930-cov-4.538691_pt1 | contig 27930 bp, 33 predicted proteins | sample MGYA00375130_ERZ795046 | MGnify/ENA primary metagenome ERZ795046 (study PRJEB30175, sample SAMN05720202) | activated sludge metagenome | isolation source: anaerobic digester from wastewater treatment plant | place: Japan | collected 2015-05-15 ...
TCCAAATGAATTCTCAGAGTGCTGAATCGGATAATCCTTATAAATCCTGTCAAAAATTCTTTTATCATCAATCTCTATCGGATGAAAATCATCATCATGTAATCTCATTTGCACGCCCTTTCCGGTACAAAAGAAATATCTTATTGTTATCAGCAATAAAGGCTGATTGTTCATAAAATGAAGACGTGTCAGGTTCTGCAACAAGCATGATACGGGACAGCCCGGCAGTACATGCAGTCTGAATCAAAAATTTCAATAGGTTTTGACCGATTCCCTGACCACGGTATCTTTTCAGGACGCACATATCCTGAATTATCGCCGTGCAGACGGTATCTGAAATAATCCTGCCGGTAGCGACGGTCTCGCCTGTTATCTCATGTACCCCGACACAAAACCGAAAACTAGCACGGATGAACGCGGGCATCTCATCAGGATCGTACTCATCAAGCCACCATCCAGCTTCTCTGTAGAGGGTAATTAGAGAGTCTGTATCCCAGGTATCTACAATGGTAAAGCGTATCAATTCCATGATGATTCAATCCTCCATTGACACATACAGATTCCATACGGGCATATAGAATCCCGGATATAAATACAGAGATGGAATATATATTATTGAGAGACTACACATAATCTGTAATACCTATGGAAATGCGCAGAGTTCAAATGACTGGTGGGTCATCCTATGTTATCACTCTTCCAAAAGACTGGGTTGAGTCTACCCATATCAAAAAGAACGATCCTCTGGGTGTAATCGTCCAACCTGACGGGACACTGTTAATCACCAGGAACACGACCGGAGATCAGGTTTCGCGCATAAAAAACCTTGAAGTTGAGACCTCGATTGATCCCGATCTCTTTTTACGATTGCTGATTGGGATATATATCGCCGGATATACTGCCATACAGATTACCACAAAGGATCGGATGACCGGCATCATCAGGATGAAACTTCGTGAATTTTCAAACATGGTCATTGGGCCGGAGTTTATTGAGGAGACCGATACCAGCGTTCTCATTAAGGATCTCTTAAATCCCCTCGAGATGCCTATACAAAATTCCCTGAAACGGATGTTTGTCATTGTAAAAAGTATGCATACCGACGCAATTGATGCATTTATTGCACAAGACCCGGGTATGATAACGGATGTAATAGACCGTGATAATGATGTTGACCGGTTATTCTGGCTTATTGCACGACAGACAAATATGATATTACATAATGTTCATCTCTCGCGAAAAATGAATATGAACATCTCTGAGATGCTTCCTCATTTTCAGGTAGCACGTATCATTGAACGTGTGGGGGATCATAGTGTCAGAATCGCCCTAAATGCAAAAAAGATCCTAAAAGCAGATATCCCTCATGAGATTCAGTCGCATATCAGGAAAGTCTCTGAGGGTGCATTAAATACCTTTGAAAAAAGTGTTGAGTCTTTTTTCACGCATGATCTCAAAAAGGCAAATAAAACCATTGAATATATGCATAATCTTGAGGATTCGTTTTCAAAGATAAATACCGAACTCCTCTCTCTCCCGGTCAATGTGGCAGTTCCAATCAGAAACATTACTGATAGTATACGACGATCTGGTGAATATTCTGCAGATATTGCTGAAAATGTGATTAATTATGAGATGATGTTTGAAAAGAAAACAATATAATTTATTTTATCTGATCCATATCACGAAGCAGTGTCTTGACATCGAGCCAGATAACCAGCTCAGTGCTCTCTTTATCTTTATCCTTTACTTTTTTCTTGATGATACCAAGAATATGCGATGAGTCGTCCCCGGATGTTGCGGTTTCATCAACCTGACTTGCATAATAGGTCGAGACGGTGAGAACATCATCCACCATAATGCCAATCTTTGAATGGGTGATCCGATCATCAAGGACGATGATCCGAGTCTCCTCTTCTGAAGTCGTATGCGTCGAGGTGATTCCAAGTTGTTGTTTGAGATCAATGATTGTGGTGATCTCACCTCGGAGATCGATGATTCCTTTTATATATGATGGGCTGTTTGGAAGCTTGGTAATTCGGGTATACTCAACAACTTCTTTCACATCAAAAAGATCTATGGCAAAATGCTCCTGCCCGAGAAGGAACTCCACGACCTGAAATGACTCCTCCGCACTCTCTTCATTCGCCTTTCCAGACGCCTTCTGTGTGAATATCCCATTTGAATCCTGAGAGAAGGATTGCGTGACACCCGCACTATTGCCAGCCATGAAATACTGATAGAACCTGTAAGTCAAAAAAAATATTGGAACTGAGTGGTCTAGGGACAACCACAGAACACGCAGGGGCCAATATAGAATGGTCCGCTGTTTATATTATTAGATTTATCAAGTTCAGGCATCTCATCCCCGCAATAGGGCATATATGTACAGGGATCAATGACAGAGAACCAGTAATATGCACCATTAGTAAGATCTGCCGGTATGGTAACGGTAGTCGTTTGTGTCTTTTGTTCTCCCACACAGATGCTGTTAATTTCCCAAACACCCAGATATCTGGCAGTTGCAGGATCAAATGAGGCATACGGGGACAGATAGTAGGCAATCCTCACATCCTGAGCACATGCATTTCCGATGTTGGCGATCGTATCAGAAATTTCTACCTTCTCCCCCGGATTCCCACATGGGAACCTGGTCGTTACATGAGTAAGATCCGGGATCTTCGCTGTCGGATTATACTCAACACGAACCGGCCGGTTTCCTGTCCAGATATTATTTGCAGTATTTTTTTCAGGAGGATTTGATGTTACCGTGATTTTTTTGGTAAGATAGTAAATACCCGGCCGAATCCCTCCGGGAATTCCAACCGTTACCTGAGAAGTCCGGGTCTCTCCGCCTTTCAGATTATGGATGGTCCAGTAATCAAGATGTCTGGTATCTGATCCGGCATCATCAGAAGAGAGGAGATACTCAACCCTGACAATTCCGGCGGTTGCCCCCCCGATATTGGTAACCGAATCAGTCAGTTTGACGGATTCACCTATATACATGATATCGGGGTACTCAGTTTTTACTGTCATGACATCAGGATCGAGTGATGAGGAAACCGGTTGAACGACGGTTGTTGTGGGAATAGGAACAGAAGATGAAGAGACTGAAATGGGGGTATCTGATATCCAGTAAAGCGAGGAATCATCCAAAAGGAGCTCAACCGGCAAAAATGCCGTTATTAAATAATTAGTACCGGATCTGATCTCTCCTGGTAGCGGCAGGGTTGTTTCTATTGTCCGTTCAGTTTTCGGTTGAATGGTGAGATCCTCTGTCGATCCGATAAAAACGGGGTTATCAGAGATAAGACCTAAGCCAGAGAGATAATATGAGAGTTTCGTCTCAACAGGGAACTCATCATGAGAGTTTTTAATTATTGACCGAATCTTCAGGGCTTGTGTATCCTGCTCCATGACCTGATCATCGGTGTAACCGGTGAGATAATATGGCTCGTAGTTCATAATTTCGATCATACCTTCGGCTCCACTGAGGTATATACCGGTCTGATATGATGCAACCGGATCGGTATAGATGAACCGGCGTATCTGATAATTCCCAGGTTGAAGATCAGGAGGAACGGGAAAAGTGACATTTACTTTTTTCTGCCCACCTCTGACAAGATTTGGTACACTGACAGTTCCGAGCGTTCGCGTGTCCTGAACCCCGGTCGGATCTTCCAGAATATAATTAATAAAAAAGGGGCCTGATGGAGAAGTCCCGTCATTTCTGATGATATCTACCAGCCGCAGATAGGTTCCTGCCTGAACCGAATGAGGAATATTCATTGAAAGCCCGGTTATACGGGGAAGGATATTATCAGCAGTCACACTTCCTGATGAAAGGATGAACTGACCTTGAAAAACACTGCCAGGAGAAACGGTGATACAAAAACAAAACAGGCAGATTGAGAATAATATAAGACCAAAAGAGAAAGACCCATAATTCATAGTACTGGATATCTCCTCTCCGGAAAAAATCTTTTGGGATAATTTATGGATCCCCGCTATACCGGGTGAGTATCCCTAATACAGTAATGAGGGCAAGGAATGCGGACAATGGAGACATGGGTGTTTCTTCTTTTGGCGCACTCTTCATAAGCAGTTCCTTGTCTATCCGGTATTTGACGACATCGGGATCAATGGCAATTGCCATATCATATGCACGGCCGGCTTCTTCATATCTGCCGAGAAGACCATATGCAGTTCCAATATTATCATAGGCCATCGAAGAGTTTGGAACAAGAAATATCGTCTCATTCCATGCCATGATCGCCTTTTCATACTCTTTCATCCCGGCATATGCAAGACCGATATTATACCATGCATTTGCAGATAGAGATGAATCTGCCTGTTTGGCTTTCATCCAGAATTCTATTGCCTTATCCAGTGATCCCTGTGCATAATGTTCATTCCCAATCTCAAACAAGTCTTCTCCGGAATATACTGGCGCCCCAGATGCAGCCAGTACCAGCATGGGGATAAAAATTATGATTGGATATTGTTTCAGCATCCTGATACTCGTACCTATCTGTATTCTGCTATTGTTAAGATTCTTCTCCCTATGGGAGAGGAAGAAAAAAATGATTATGAAGATCCTGCAGCACCAGTCACGATCTTCAGGGAAGAGACAATCTCCTGAACCATCTCAACAGGAATGCCGGTAACCATTTCTCCATCTTCAATTCCGGAAAATTTCCGCGACCCGTCACAGCCAAGAGAGTAATTCGGGGTGCCGGAGAGGTATACCTGCGCACAGGCATCTGAACATACTGACTGAATTCCGGAGAAATTGGAGGTGATTCGCCCGCCCAGCCGGTAGAGATTACTTTGTGCAAGCTTGAGCATGGCCTTTGGTTTTGCGATAATGAGCACAAGTGTCGGATCAAAAGGCGTCTTTTCGAGCGGGGCATAGAGTGTTGCATAGGTTGTCAGTGATTCTACGTGAGGAACACGGTCGATGGTTCGTTTACATGCCGGCCATGACTCAAATTTTCCAAGTTTGTAATAAAATTCACCAGATTTCAGACTTGGAGTCAGTTCACGAAGACCAAGAGCCCAGGAACCCCCCATACAGGCATGATTTTCGACGGTTGCATAGAAGATCTTTCCTTCTTTCCTGGCCATTCCAATCATCTGGCAATGCCGGACATTTTCTGATATATGGGCCATTCCTTCAGGAATTTCGTCAGCCGTTTTACAGATTTTGAATGCTACCGGGGAACCGTCAAGATGTAGCGTCTCTTTCAGAATTTTCGATGCTTCTGCATAATCAAATCTGGTTCGTATCGTGTCCTGCATGATACTCAGTCCTCTCGTCCATATCATACAGAAGAAAAGTTAAACCTTTCTTTCCATCTACAAATGACGCAGCTTCCGGTTAATCTTTTCAAAAAAATTCTGACCTGCATCTACAAATAAAGCAGGAAATGCGCTTTTTGAGAGTTCAATTGTACAACTGGTCTTCAGGTGAATCTCAATCTGCCCGTCAATGACCAGTTTTGCAGGCTTAGGTGCTTCAAGGGTTACCGATACCGTTCGTGATGAATCAATCAAATGTGGCCGGTTGGAGAGCATGAAAGGTGCAAGTGGCACCATAAGAAAACCTTCAACCCGCGGGTCGATAATCGGACCTCCGGCACTCATGGCATAGGCAGTCGATCCGGTTGGAGTGCTCATAATCAGACCGTCAGCCCTGAACCGTTCAGCCACTTTTCCATTAATAGAGATGAGAAACTTTAGCATTTTCGCCGGCCGGTCGGTCACAATCAATGCTTCATTGAGTGCAGTTCCGATAACCATCCCATCCATCCTCAGTTCGATCCGCATCCGCGTTTCAACGTTCAAAGGTTCAGTAAGATGAGAGAGCAGGGAAGAGATATCATCCGGTTCAATGTCTGCCAGAAAACCCACTTCACCATAATTTATTCCTATCAGTGGGACCTGAACCGGCATCTGCTGCGTGGTTAGGAGAATAGTTCCGTCTCCTCCAATCACGATGATGAGGTGCGGTGGATGAGCCGGATCAAATAATAACGATTTTTTTTCAAAAAGATTGTCGGTATACCGTATGGCATGGTGCCCGTGCAGGAGTAACATCTGCTCAAGCTCACGGGAAAAAGCATCAATCCTTGGATCACCATACCTATTTACAATGAGGATGTTCATAGAAGTGGACAACTCAGTTTACCGCAGATATTCAATCACTTTTCTGTGAAGGTGGGCGTTCGTTCCAACCAGGCAGTTTCCAATACTGACCTCATCAGGAAGAGTCAGAGGATTTCCGTCACGGTCGCTGACGATGCCGCCCGCTTCTTCCAGGATTAAAATACCAGCAGCGGCATCAGTTGCGCGAAGAGTCCGTCTCAGATCAACAAATCCATCGATCTTACCTGCGCCTACATAGGAGAGTTCCAGGGCTGAAGCACCAAACTGTCTGAATCGTCTTATCTTTCGTATCAGATGTATCACCCGATCATACTGGAAATGTTTTCCATATACACTCATCGCACTGGCCTGAAGTTCTGATATGTCTGATACATGGATGGGATGACCGTTGAGATATGATCCTTTCCCTTTTTTTGCGGTGAAAATATCACCATTTGAAAGATTGCCGACAAACCCTTCAATTAACTGACCCTCCCTTACATATGCAAGAGAAAGGGCAAAAAACGGGATATTCATCAGGGCATTATATGTTCCGTCAATCGGATCCAGAAAAATAGTTCCTGATTCTCCACCAATCTCAACTTTTCCGGCCTCTTCGCTGATGAGAAGATGACACAGGTTTTCTTTTCTGATATGTTCCAATGCGATATCTTCCGCAATTTTATCAATATACTTCGTAGGTGTGCCATCTGCACCATTCCCGGTTATAATACCCGCTTTATCAGTTCCTATCAGGGGAGTAATGGCTTGTTGTATTGAAGTGAATATGACGTGACTTGTTTCAAAAAAATCCATATGTGTTACCCTGGGTTCAATGAGAGACGGTGTATTTATGTAAGGGAGACACGTAAATATAACCAGCTTTTCCCAAGGTGTTTTATGAAAGAGCAGACTGAAGTTGGTAAGCTGAAAGAAGGTAAATATCTGTTAGTTGATGATGAACCGTGTAAGATCCTGTCCATATCTGTATCCAAACCTGGGAAACATGGTGCTGCCAAGGCTCGACTTGATGTCGTTGGTATTTTTGATGGTGTCAAACGGTCTATAGTACAGCCGGTATCAGCAAAGGTATACGCACCTATTGTCGAGAGGAGAAATGCACAGGTAATTTCTATTGCAGGTAATGTTGTGCAGATGATGGACCTAGAAAGTTTTGAAAATTTCGAGGTCACTGTTCCTGATGATGTTATTGATAAAATAGAAGCTGGAAAAGAGACGATGTATATCTATTCCATGGAAAAAAGAAAGATTGATTTCTTATAACTTTTTTTAATATCGTGGTAAAACCGGTTCTGGTAATTTCCACTTGTCTCCAAAATAAACTAGATAAAGATCAAGTGGCATCCATTTTTCATGATTATTTATGGTATAATAAATATCTCCTCTTAAATTTCCTATAGCAGTATTTGTGCTATAAACAGAATATTTTGTAATTTGTGGAACTACAGTTTTCGTAGTTAAAATTTTCTGTATTATTTGATCCCGGCTAGTTTTACTGGTATCTATTGTTTCTAAAATATTATTGATATAATCTGGTGAATTTACATCTGCATTATACCGCTGAATATAAAGAGATAATGTATCAGTTAACTGATTATTAGATGCTGATTGATTATTTTTTTCTGGCGTCTGGATTCCTTTACTTACTTTAACTTTAACATCATAGCTCTTTAAATAACTTGGAAATATATTTAATGAAAAATTTCCTCTTTCATAAAATTTTTCTGTCCATGGCCTTGGATCGACAATCTTTTTCACACGTTCTTCGAGAATTTTATCATCAATTTCCTGACCATTTAATTTGGAATTCTCCTTCATTTTCTCTTTAATAACTGCCTTATTCCAGAGATAAGGATCCAAGCCTCCATCGGGAGTAATCGTTCTTATTATTTTTGAATTATTATTTTCATGTTGAATAACATCTATACGGATAGACGGTGTTAATAATGACACTGATTCTACGAATTCTCCGGTGCCAGTATAATCTTCTTCGGACCATTCGCCACCTTTTATTATAACTTTTTCTTTTGTTTCTCCATCCTCTACAACTACTTTTCTTTCTTTATTAAATTGAAATAAAGGATAATCTCCTTTTTTTTCTGTTCCTTGAGCTTCCTGAAGTCCTGATTGATAATCAACAGTATATTCAATCTCCCAATAACCTGAAGTTTTTGGTATTTCAAAAATATTTGTAGATATTGGATACTTACCTGAAAATTCTGTAAATAATATCATTTCAGGCTTTTGAAGGAATGAATATGGTTGAAATTCTGAAACAGGACCAGATCGCGGAATAATTATTCCACCCTGATCTGTATATGAGTATCCAACCTGTACTGGATTACCATCCCATTGAGTAGGGATTGGTGCAACAGAAGTATTATTTTTTAATTCAGTTTTATTTTTAATACTTTCATTTACTATAATTTCTTGAATAGAATTATTCGTAACAGACGCGTTCGAAGAACCATTAATGGAAGAATTATTTATTAGAAGAATATCTGTTTCATTGTCCTTAGAAAAAATATTTGATATCTCATCAGGGACTAACTTAGCCTCCTTTCCGGTTACCAGAGGTTTAATGTACATTGCCATAATCAGGACAACGAGTATTGCCACGACAATGACAATGATATCCCGTTTCTCCATATTGCACTTAGGTATCGCGGATGTACTTTAAAGGTATCTGGATAGTAATCCGGTACTCTTTCAACTGATTTGCAACAATATTCAGATAATACTCTTTTCCACCTTCAAAGAAACGGTATTCACGCGGGTCCGGGATTTTTCCTTCCTTCCAGATGACTGTTCTAATAGTCTTCTCTCCTTCTTCAGATTTTTCTATTACATCCATTGAAAATGCTGCCTGTGCATCTGCCGGAGTCACGTTATAATGAAGTTCCCAGTAGGGTGTTGGTATTCTGAAAGGTGCCGTTGTTCCGGTGTATTTACCCACAATCTCTGCGTAATTTGTCATTTGTATAGCTGGCATGGGATTGTCAGGATTTGGTTGCCAGGTCATCGGGGTCATCTCCGGAGTAACCGGTATGGCTGGTGATACCGTCGAAACCGGCTTTGGGGAAGATGGTGTTGGTTCCTGCGCCTGCGCAGGAGTTGTCATACTGGTTACCGGCTGGGTTGTATATCCCTGTTCAGGAGTTGCATATGGTTCGATCATCGGCTCAGCAGGCGCAGGAGATTCAGGTAAAAAAATTACCGGCTGCCCGGTAATTATTGGCTTTACCACCACCGCCATAATTAATACTACAATAATTGCTGCTAAAATGACTATTACATCCCTTTTTTCCATCTGGCAGCCCTCTTCTGATAGAACATAGGTGACTGAAATATTTATAGCGTGAAGTCATGATTTTAGTTTCCGGTCATAATTCTTACATCACACTGTGAATTATCATATTATTTATCCCACCGTGAATCGAATAATATGGAATCACGCTATGAGGAAATAGAGATGTCAGATACAAAAAACCCGAGTCCGGAATCCTGTGATAATAACTGTGCATCCTGCCCTTCAGGCGCCACGTGTCAGTCAGCGGCCGGTAAATTGCCCCCAAAAGCAAATATTGATGTAAGACATGTCATACTCGTCCTGTCAGGAAAGGGTGGAGTTGGAAAATCCACTGTTGCTGTGAATCTGGCGTATGCCTTATCTAATCACGGAAACCAGGTAGGGCTTTTAGATCTTGACATTCATGGACCAAATATTCCAAAGATGCTGGGGATTGAAGATCACAAACTCCTTGCCGATCAGAATAAGATCGTCCCGGTACGGGTGACCGGATCATTACAGGTTGTGTCGATGGCCTTCCTGCTGCCTGAAAAACATGCGCCGGTTATCTGGCGGGGTGCTATGAAAGCAGGTGCAATTAAACAGTTCCTTGAGGATACCGCCTGGGGAAGGCTGGACTATCTGGTTGTTGATCTTCCGCCGGGAACCGGTGATGAGGCGCTGACGATTGCACAATTGGCACCCAATGTCCGTGGAGCAATTATTGTGACCACGCCACAGGAGGTGTCTACACTTGATTCAACAAAGGCCATTACGTTTGTTGAACAGCTTGGTCTGCATGTGATTGGAGTTATCGAAAATATGAGCGGGTTTGTGTGTCCCCATTGTGGAGAGTCTGTCGACCTGTTTGGAAAGGGGGGAGGAGAACGGATTGCTCAGGATCATAATGTACCTTTCCTGGGCAGCCTCCCACTTGATCCTGAGGTCAGAAAAGCAGGGGATGAGGGACGCCCCTTTATTATCAGACAGAAAGACTCTGCGACATGGAAAGCGGTCGACACCGTCATGGAACACCTGGTCAGTATTGTTGAAAAGCAGATATGAATTATCTACATATTCTGTGTGGAAGAGAAGAAAATCTTCCCATATATTCTGAAATTGTTACATGTCTGGAAGATATCTCTCAATTTCCAGAACTTATCGAACCCATTTACCGAGATGCAATCACGCTGAATGAGACATTACTGGAAAAATTACGATTCGGTCTGCTCCGACTTCAGATCTACTCTGAAATCCACCGGAACAGCGATATGGAAGAGGCGCAGAAGATGAGATTCGTTTCAGAGATGATTGAACGTACCATTTTCGGCGGTCTCTTTATAGAGCGGGAAAGTTACGTCTCCGAGTAATATCATGGCCCAGGACCGAAATGAATTCTTTATTATCAGAATTCCTGATACTGGATCGCTCCTTGATGCGGTTCGTATCATTGCTTCTTCAGGTCTGACGATTACCCGATGTCAGTATAACCGGTCACTGGATCCCGTAACCGCCTTTTTTTCCGTTTCCGGTGATGAGAAGGCATGTGCCCTTGGTGCGCAGGCTCTTTTGGAACAGGGGTATCTTCAGACAACCGTTACGTACCCGAAGAGTGTCAAGTTTACTGTAATTGTTCCTGAGATTCCCGGCACACTGCACAGAATACTCACCATTCTGGATCGGTATAATGCCGAGATCAGTTCACTCTCTTTTGATAACCGGGGCAGATATCCTGACGCACTTCATATCATACTTCGGGTGCTCAGACCAGAATTGACCGAAGAGTTATTAGATGCTATCAAAGCCGAATATCCGGTTGAGATTGAAGGGTATGACTGTGGAGACAGCTGTGATGATGGCAGTCTTTTTTACGTCAGGTATGCTGCACGTGTCAGTGAAATCCTTGATGATCAAGAGAATCCTGATATTCTTGAATTATTACATCAGTTTAGTCATGTCGCCCAACAACTAACCGAATATGGCAAAGAGTATCAGGATGTTCTTGAACAGATTCTTTTAAACGGGAAGCATTTAAAAGAGACAACTGGTGATGGATTTTATGCAGATGTACAAAAAATTCAGGTTACTGATACGCTAACCCTCTATTGTTTCCAGCTTCCGGGAGGAGGTTCAATTTTTGTCATCGACGCACCAGATGAACGAATAATGATCGATACCGGGTATGGTATCTATCATAAAGATGTTCTTTTGATGTTTGCTGCACATGGCCTTGGCGGGAAAGAAGATTTTACGAGGATAATCCTGACACATGGGGATACGGATCACTGCGGTGCAGCAGGGTTTTTCAATGCTCCCGTTTATACTCATGAAGGGACATGGGAGATAATAAAAACCAATAATCGTGCCTGGGGCGCTACCTCACAGGATCTCGTTCTGGAGCAGGTATATACAGTAATGATAAACCTGTTTGCACGAATGACTCCACCCCGGGATGTGATTCTCTTCCCCCCGGCAGGTGACAGAAAAGAGGGGGCATTTCCCGTTCTTTCAACCTTTACTGCCGGTGGATATACCTTTGAAATTCTGGAGGGACATGGCGGACACCAGTATGGTCTTATCTATATTCTCTGCCGGGATGCAGGTATCCTGTTTACCTCTGATACCATACTGAACCTCAAACACCTTAGCCCTGAACGCAGTGCATACAATAATTTTGCAGTGTACCTGGTCACAACAGTGAATGTGGATCCGGATCTTGTAAAACAAGAGCGAAAAGCACTCATGCGCCTTGCAGAAGAACTCGATGAAGAGCTTCGGGCACACGGAAAACAACTTTTGTACTGCTGCGGACATGGACCGATCTCGATCATGGAAAATGGTGAACTGACACCAGTATCTGAGCCTGTCACCTACTGTCATAAACCAACAGATGAACAGGTGCGATATCCTGATGAGGGTTCCATCTGAACGTATACACAGGTATGAACCAGCATCGTGTACAGGATATGATGCGACTGATGGCATCACGGATTAATGCCATCGCAGATCATATCTCTGATGAGGAAGTATCTCATTTTATTAAGGAACTCCTAGACGCCAAACGGATTTATGTAATGGGTGCAGGAAGATCAGGGCTTGTTGCAAAAGCCTTTGCCATGCGGCTGATGCATCTTGGAATGATGACCTATGTTGTCGGCGAAACGATCACGCCAGCATTACAAAAAGGGGATCTCATCGTTGTGCTTTCCGGATCGGGGAAGACCAGGACGATCGATGAGATTGTCCAGACAGCCAAGGAGATTGGAGGAAGGATCTGTCTTATCACTTCAAATCCGGATTCTCCTATCGGAAAACTCTCTGATTCGACGGTAATGATTGAGAATTACCGTGATAGTATTCCTGATGAGAGTAGGGAATATGAAACCCGGCAGATGCTTGGTGAACACCGGTCATTTGCCCCGCTTGGAACCCTGTTTGAGACTGCTGCCATGACCTTCTGTGATGCGGTTATCTCAAGACTGATGGAAATTACCCAGACCGATGAGTCTGCCCTGAAAGACCGGCATGCAAATATTGAGTGAAAATATGAAAAAAATATCTGCTCGTGCACAGGCAATTGAGATGTCCGGAATCCGGAAATTTTTCCAGGCTGCAAAGCCTGATTCAATAAACATGACCCTGGGTCAGCCGGACTTTATCACCCCGGATCATATCAGGGAGGCCGCAATCAGGGCTATTGAAGAAGGAAAGACCGGCTATACGTTCAACGCCGGATTGCCTGAATTACGGGAGGCACTCGTCGAAAAATTCAAAAAAGAAAATAATCTCACATACACTCCTGACCAGATCATCGTTACAGCGGGTGCAGGTGAGGCGCTGTTTATCGCAATTCAAAGTCTTGTTGATACTGGTGACCGTGTCCTCCTGACGGATCCCGGATTTGTATCGTACGAGGCCTGTGTCAGACTGGCTGGAGGAACTCCTGACTTTATACCCCTGACTGACGATTTGCATATCGATGAACAAATCCTGTATGAAAAACTAGACGGGGCGCGGCTTCTTATCCTAAATTCTCCCTGTAATCCGACCGGTACAGTTGAGCCGGCAAAGACCATCAGGTCAATTACCGAAGCAGCAATGGATGCCGGAGTTACCGTTCTTTCAGACGAGGTGTATGAGCATATCATCTATGATGAGGTCCATGCAAGTGCCGGAACTTTCGGTGAGGATGTCATCACCGTGAATGCCACAAGCAAGACCTATGCGATGACCGGCTGGCGCCTTGGATATATCGCCGGGCCTTCGGAATATATGGAACAGTGCCTGAAAATTCATCAGTATTGTCAGACATGTGCAACATCCATCAGTCAGTATGCAGCGCTTGCTGCATATACCGGCGATCAGTCCTGTGTCAAGATGATGCGGGATGAGTATAAGATTCGTCGCGATATGCTGGTATCCGGATTTTATGACATGGGAGTCAGGTTCCCGATCCCTCAGGGTGCTTTTTATGCATTTGTACCTCTTGGAAAAGAAAAGACACAGCAGATCATGGATGCCGGCGTGATTGTTGTACCGGGCGATGCATTTGGCCCATCAGGTGCAGAATATGCCCGATTCAGTTATGCCACTTCACGGGAAAATATTATGGCTGCGATTGAACGAATGAAACCGGTTTTTGAGGCATAACTATGGTATATGAATTACTGAAAAAACTCTCCGATGCACATGGGCTCTCAGGGTTTGAAGGGAATATCAAGGAGATTATTAGAAAAGAACTGGATGGATATGTTGATGAGATTTCAGAAGACAGACTTGGAAATCTTATTGCAGTAAAGAAAGGAACTGGTCTTTCTGTTATGATTGCATCCCATATGGATGAGATCGGACTAATGGTCCAGTATATTGATGAGAAAGGATTTATCAAGTTCGTTGGGATTGGCGGATGGTTTAATCCCACCCTTCATACCCAGCGTGTTATTCTTCATGGAACCAAAGGGCCGGTTCCGGGTGTCATCGGTTCTAAGCCTCCTCATGTCATGACTCCGGAGGATCGGAAGAAAGAGATAAAAATGGAAGACCTCTTCATTGATGTCGGTGCTGCATCGGCAGAAGAGGTAGCAGCCCTTGGCATTGAAATCGGAACCCCGGTTACCATAGAACAGGAACTTATTCGACTTGCAAATGAGCGTGTTACTGGCAAGGCGCTGGATAACCGTGTCGGCGTCCTGGTCCTGATTGAAACACTGAAAAGAATGAAGACGACAATGACCATCTACGGAGTGTTTACTGTTCAGGAAGAAGTGGGACTAAAGGGGGCTAAAGTAAGTGCCTTTGCATTACAACCTGACATTGCTATCGCGACTGATGTAACAATACCAGGTGATCACCCTGGTGTCACAAAAAAGGAAGCATCAGTTGAGATGGGGAAGGGTCCTGTTCTTGTCCTTGCAAGTGCATCAGGGCGGGGACTTCTTGCTGATAACCGGCTCGTTACATGGCTCCGGTCAGCGGGAGACAGGATGAAGATCCCGTACCAGCTTGAAGTGGGAGATGGAGGAAACACGGATGCATCAATTATCAATCTGGTCCGTGATGGAATACCCAGTATTCCTTTATCTGTCGCCACCCGATACATTCATTCCCCGGTTGAGGTTGTTGACCTCAAAGATGTAAAAGCAACCATTGAACTCCTGGTGGAAGCATTAAAAAAGAAACCGAAGCTATGATCCCTTCATGAATATCCCTTCATGAATCAATAAACAATTTATTTTCAGAGGCATCTCTTACTAACATGAATATGAACGGTGCCTTCCTGGGTGTGCTCATTCTGATAAGTATTTTTCTTTTTTCAATGTTGGTATCTGCTGATGGAAATTATTCAGATCCTGCAGAAGGTATGAATCTGATTCAGAATGGATCTTTTCAGGAAGGGTTGATAATCCTCGAAAATTATACAAAGACTAATGTGTCAGACCCTGAGGTCTGGAATTCTATCGGCTATGCCTTAAATAATCTGGGCAGGTTTCAGGACGCAATATCCCCTCTTGAGCAAGCCACACGCATAAATCCAAATCATAGTGTTGCCTGGACAAACCTGGGATGGGCATATAATGAAATAGGAGCATATGAATCAGCGCTGAAGGCACTGGACGCTGCTATTACTGCCAATCCGGCCAACAAATATGCCTGGAGCACAAAAGGATACACCCTCATCAGATCCGATGCTCTGAGTGATGCAATACCAGTTCTTCAAAAAGCCCTGGACCTTGATCCTGAATTTTCAGATGCATGGAATAACCTGGGTTATGCATACGCAGAGGCCAGGATGTATGATGAGGCACGTACAGCCCTTACAAAAGCAACCAATCTGAATCCAGAGAACGGATATGCCTGGAATAATTACGGAAGAGTATTATATATCCTTGGGAGAAACGACGAGGCACGATCAGCGCTCATCAATGCAACGAAAATACTTCCGGATTTTGACCAGGGATGGTATAATCTTGGGAATGTATTGAATGCAATGCAATATTACAATGAATCAATCAATGCATACAGAAGAGCAGTTGAATTAAATCCGGATAATAAAATTGCTCAGGAAAATCTGGAAATCCTTGAAAGTTGGTATAAACCGTAGGTTATACACGAACAGATATCAGATTATTTTTTATTTTCCCGGCACAGGAAGTACAAAGCATTGATTGTTTATTATCCAGATCATCAAGGCTCAGTGGATTTGCCATAATGCATGATGTATTGTCACAATGTTCCAGTTGAAGAAGATGGCCTATCTCGTGTGCACCTTCCCGTGACAACCGGTCAATGAGCATCATCTCATCAGGTGGAAGATCCCAGTATTCATTTCGAAGCCGGGCTGACGATATGACAGCAGTTCCTGTTGCGGGTCTGGATAATCCGAACACATACCGGGTTCCAGGCCGGAAGATATCATCACCGGTTACCAGTAAGATGTATCTCTTCTCATCATTCCGGCGGGAAAAAACATCAAGACAGGTTAATATTGCGCTAGCATCAAACTGATTTCTGTTCCTGTCAAACCCGTTATACAGGATTGGGCTTTCACATACTTCAGCCGGAATATCCATGATTTGAGAAATGATCCGGGCAACAGGCATCTCAAGCCCATTTGGTGCGCCGCGATCCCAAAAAATAAGGATATTCATCTCCAATACACTGGGTAATGAGCGGGTATAAATATATTGAGACGGCTGTTGCACGGTTCATTGCCGGACGGTACCGCTCTGTGATTGAGGCAGGAGCCGGAACAAATCTCCATGCAGCAAGTCTTTTGTTCAGATCCGGAATACTCATCCGGTGCATCGATATTATTGATCCTCCACGGTGGAGCTGTGTTCCCTATTTTAAAGACGATATTGATCATCCAAACCTCTGCCTTTATCAAAACTGTGATTGTATCTATGCCATCCGGCCGACAGAGGAGATGATTCCTCCGCTCATACGACTCTCAGAGCAGATACAGGCAGACCTAATCGTATATCATCTGGGATTTGAAGGAGCAGACCGGCCTGCTCCCATTGCAGGCTGCGATGTTCCGCTTCATATGTATGTTAAAAACTAAAGAGTGTTGCCTGAGAAGATTTTTTATCTTTTTGTGCAATATCTCTCGTATCTTCCTGACTGGAAATTGCCTGATCTGTACCGGTAAATGATTCTATTGAAGAAATCTCTCCTCTTTCTGGTTCTGTCTCCTTTTTAACACTCCTGCTTTTTTTAACCTTCCCCTCTTCCTCTTTCTTCTTTTTTAATTCTTTTTCAATCTGCTTTTTTTCTTGTTCAATCTCTTTTATGACAGACTTTGCACGTGCAGGATCATGAATCAGGATTTCCAATTTATCAACATCCAGATCGTATGTTCGTGCAAACCTGCCAGGAAATTGTTTTGCAAGAAGCGAAACCGGGCAGAGGTAGAGATTACGCACGGTTGAAGCTGACATGTGCATAGAAGAACCAAGATCTGACAAGAGCTGTTCACGTATTGTCTTCTGTTTTTTTGCAACAGACATCTGTTTCCAACGTGATGGCGGCATAATTTTTGCATATCCGGTCGACCGGCCCCGCATAACATCATGCACCCCATAGAGCATGAGTGCGGTTGCGTATCGCCAGAGAGTATAATACTGATTAATGAAGGTATATCCAAGATACATATCTGCACGTGACAGAGCCGCATATGCCTGAGATGTTTTTTTCCGGTCAGGAAGAACACCCAGATTTCCTTCAATCCATTGCAGTATTGTATCCGGGGTTTCATCAACCGACAAGCTCATTTCAATAAGTGAGGGGACCTGCCGGTACCCAAGTGTTGCAGCCACCAGATCAAAAATTGAGGCTCTGCTGTCCTTCGCTGATATAGAGACATCATCCTCCCCAACCGCATCTTTTCCAATGGCTGAGGCATACAGCATAGTCACTGCTGATCTGATATCTCCCCCTGACTGCTCTGCAATATCAGTAATTGCCTGCGTGGAACAGGTAATCTGCTCACGCGAACAGATCTCACGAAGCCGGGGAACCAACGATTTTGCCGGCAGAGCTTTGAACTGAACTTTTGTGCACAGGTTCCTGATTGTACCATCAATCCCATACAAATCATTCGCAATAAGGATGAGCGGTTGACGTGCATGACGGATCACGTCAGCGATTGCACGTGCTCCTCCCCGGTCAGCGTTTCCCTGAAGATTGTCTGCTTCATCAAGAATGATAAGTTTCCGAGCGGCACCAGTTAATGAACCGGTACTTGCGCTTCCTCCAGCAACTTTTTCGATAACCGCTTTGGTGCGTTGATCACTGGCATTCAGCTCCACAACTTCCCAGTTCATATCATGTGCAAGTGCCCAGGCACTGGAGGTCTTCCCGATACCCGGTTTTCCATAAAGAAGAAGAGGAGGAGAATCAACGGTCCACCGGGTAGCCCATTCACTCATCTGACGTAAAGCTTCCCGGTTGCCCACCATCTCATTCAGATGCCGGGGGCGATACTTCTCAGCCCAGTCCATCCCGATTATATGTGCCGGCCAGAGAGATAAACCACTTGAACGAGTATATCTCATCAGTTCATCCGACAAGGTAATTCTGAATAAATAAGACATTTTATGAGTGATGAAACAGAAAAAAAGAGTGAGATTTTGAGCCATGGGAGAATACACCTGCTCCACCGAACAGATAGCACAGGCTGTCAGAACATATGACGGAGTGAAACGTAAAAGTGAAATTGGTGCAATGGTTCGGGATCTGCAGATCGATTCTCCGGCTGTTGTCGCGTCATTTGGAGATGATGCAGCAGTCATCAGGAACGGATCTGATGCATTGCTTTTAGCAGCTGACGGGATATGGAGCAAACTGATGGATGCAGATCCCTATTGGGCAGGATATTGCGCAGTTCTTGTAAATATTCATGATATTGCTGCAATGGGCGGCAAACCGCTTGCCATGGTGGATGTATTCTCGATATCTGATGAAGCAATTAAAAAACAGGTCATCAGTGGCATGCATGATGCATCCAGACAGTTCGGGGTTCCTGTCGTCGGAGGGCATCTGCATCCAGACACACCGTACAGTGTGATCGATGTAGCCATTTTAGGTATAGCTCCACTTGAAAATGTCATATACAGCAATACTGCCTGCACCGGGGATGCCGTTCTTATCGCAATTGATCTGAACGGAAGGGTTCACCCATCCTGTATACTAAACTGGGATAGTGCTACCCTGCGGACTGCTGATGAGGTCAGGGGGCAAATAGCAGTCATGCAGGAGATTGGATCAAAAAAACTTGTCACTGCCGGGAAAGATATCTCAAATCCCGGGATTATTGGAACACTTGGAATGCTCCTTGAAGTATCAGGGAAGGGGGCAGATATTGATCTCGCAGCAATTCCCCACCCTGATCTTTCTGCCCATTCCATTACCTTTGATCACTGGCTGAAGATGTATCCGGGGATGGGGTTTATTCTGACTGCACGTCATGAGCACATCAATGCTATCAGACATCTCTTTAGAGATCAGGGCATGACAGTTCAGGCAATAGGGACGGTGAATGATACAGGAAAGTTACGAATTTTTTATCATGATTCATCAGCTCTTGTCTTTGACTTTTCAATAAACGGAGGCGTAATGCACCTTGGGGCATATCCACAATAATCGCCCGGTTATTGGCATCGGAGTAAGAAATGATCCTGATCGGGTATTTTTATCAATTTCTGACTATACCGGCAGGTCAAAAATTATCTGTTATCTCCATCCGGATCTTCATAACCAGATACCTCATGGTATTGATTCGCATGTCTCTGAACATCCAGAAGAGGACCTTATCTCTGATCTCTTTTCAGGGTCAATTGATGCTGCACTCAGAGGAACACTCTCATCGCACCAGACACTTCGCATCCTCAAGGATACTGCCGGGGTTCCTAAACTTGAACGGGTCGTCCTGTTGGAGACTGCTGATGGAGTCAGATTTTTTCTCGGGCCGGTAGGTATAGATGAAGGATGGACAATACCTGAAAAAGTTTCACTCGTTAAGAAAGTGCAGCCACTCTGCCATACGTTTGGACTCTCTCAAATGGTGACCATCCTCTCCGGAGGGAGGCTTGATGACATCGGTCGCCATCCACAGATAGATCGAAGCCTTGCAGATGCTGAGCTGGTGGCACGTCTGACCGGAGGTATTCATCGGGGCATTCTTATCGAAGAGGCGGTGTGCGACTCCGGATTTATTCTTGCACCGGATGGCATATCCGGAAATTTGATCTTCAGAACACTGGTTTTTTTGGGCAGTGGACGTTCTCATGGGGCACCAGTGCTGAATATTCCGAAAATCTTCGTAGATACTTCGCGCGTTAACCCGAACTACCTCCACGCACTAAATCTCGCAGATAATCTCCTTGAGTTATCTTTACATAAAAAAACCTCAATTTGAAGAGAAAATTAATTTCTTTACAATAATGCATCCGATTGGCTATCTCTGAAATCTAATCCCATAAAATATAAAAATCTACTATTATCATGTCAGAATATCGAAAATCTCAAGATAATCTCGAAATATTTAAATAGATATCAATATACTTTGTTTTGAGGTAGAGGACTATGGCAGACTTACCTATTGCAGCAGTTGTAAGAATTGCAAAGAAAAATGGGGCTGAGCGTGTGGGAAGCGATGCAGCAGCAGCTCTTGTAGCAAAAGCTGAAGACTACATTGCCAACCTGACCAAAGAAGCGAACCGCCTTGCCCAGCATGCAGGTAGAAAGACAATTAAAGAAGAAGACGTCAAAATGGCCGCAGAGAATGCCTAAAGCATTCTCCACCTTTGGCTTTCAGTAAAAAAATCCCTTACCTCAAAGAATTATAAAAAGTGTGCTCGGATGGGGTTGATTTCTTAAGTTACAGCACACCTTTTGTACTCGGGACTGTTCCATCGTTATATACAACTTTTGTAGCATCGTGAAGAGCGAGGCCAAAGGCTTTAAAGAGTGCTTCGCATTTGTGATGATCCGAACATCCGGATACCTGCATGTGAACAGTAATTTTTGCGTTTTGTATGAAACTTTCAAAGAAATGACGGACAAGCCAGGGTTCTATCATTCCTTCAACCGGTCCGGAGAAATTCCCTTCATAAACAAGATAGGGGCGGCCTCCCACATCAACAGCAACATCAGCTTTTGATTCATCCATAGGTACGACGACATTTGCAAAACGTCTGATCCCTTTTCCCCCATCAAGGGCCTGCAAAAATGCCTGACCAAGGACGATCCCGATATCCTCTACTGTATGATGACACCCGGTTGCCAGATCCCCTCTGGCTGTAATATGTACATCAAATCTGCCATGCCTGGCGAATGAATCAAGCATATGATCAAAGAACGGGATACCGGTGTGTATGGTTGCATGACCGGTCCCATCGAGAGAAAAACTAACGGTTATATCAGTCTCTTTTGTTGTACGCGTAACCTTACTGGTTCTCATCCTGCTGCCTCCAGTGCTTCGCGGAGCGTAATCTTTCCGGAATAGAGAGCTGAGCCAAGGACCACACCCGCAGCATCAGCCTCCCGTAAGAGCGTGATATCAGCGACTGATGTAATTCCGCCGGCAACAACCACTGGCACACTTACAACACTGAGAAGCTCACGAATCGGCTTTGGATCAATTCCTCTGCACAGACCTTCGACACTGACATTGGTATATAACAATGAACCGGCACCTTTTTTGATGAAAAGATCCGCCCATTCCAGGAAGTTGCCAGCCGGCTTCTCCCACCCATGAGTAACCATCTCTCCGGCCATCGCATCAACCCCGGCCATAATCCGGTCACTCCCATATTCATCTGAAAGAATGGTGAGACAATCGGGATCATCAGCAGCAAAGGTTGAAAGGATGATCCGGTCAACCCCGCAGTCAAGCCATGATCGTGCGTCATCAAGAGATCGGATTCCTCCTCCGAGCTGGGTTTGTACACCGGTGCGGGTGATAAGATCTGTTATCTTTTCTGCATTGAGTTTTGACGATCCGAATGCACCGTCAAGATTTACAATATGAAGGGCCTCAGCCCCCTGAGATAACCAGGATTCTGCGCACTGAAGGGGATCGCCATATATAGTGGCAGTATCACGTCTGCCCTGGACAAGCTGCACACATCGCCCACCAAGGATATCGACCGCTGGGAATACTATCATGATGGTATCTCACCTAATCAGACGTTCGATATTCATGACCAGAATATCACGTGCACCCGCCTGTTTCAGGCGGTTTATCAGCTGATAGACCTTTTCTTCATCAACCACCGCATGAACAGCAACCATATCAGCAGAAGAAGCGACATCCATAATGGTAGGGCCACCCATTCCAGGAATTATCATTCGGATGACATCAAGAGAACTGCGAGCCACATTCATCATCAGATAGCATTTTCCCTTGGCGTTTAAAACGCTCTCAAGTGCAAGATGAATCTCATCAATCTTCTCTTTTTTATCAATGCAGGATTGGGGGTTTGCAATCAGATATGTGCTGGTCTCAAGAACGGTATCAATTATCTTCAGATGGTTCTGACGGAGCGTGGTTCCGGAACTTGAGATGTCGATAATTGCATCTGAAATACCCAAAGAGGGAGTTGCTTCACAGGCCCCTCCAACAGGCACAATGACTGGTTTAATACCTATCTTTTTAAAATATTTTTTGCTAATTGCAGGAAACTCTGTTGAAACACGTTTTCCATCCAGGTCGTGAGGGGAGTGACAATCTGCATTATCCGGGACGGCTAGCACAACTGATGCGGATCCAAATCCTAAATTGAGAAGTTCTGTAACATTTGAACCCCGTTCCACAACCATGTCATGACCAGTAATCCCTAAATCCGCAACACCTGAGGCAACATACTCAGGAATATCAATGGGACGGGCATAAAGTATTTCTACGTGCTGGTCGCGGGTTCGTGCAATCAGGGTCCGGTCGCCATTATCAATTATTCCAAGACCGGATTTCTCTATTAATTCCCGAATCGGTACTGATATGCGTCCTTTGTTTGGTATCGCTATCCTGACTTTAAAAATAGAAGTCCGATCCAAGATCGGAGATGATTTTTTTGTCATTAAAATGTCTTTAATTCTCCTCTGATTACACGTTCTGTAATAGAGGTGATGTTTTCCAGACCGGTGTCTATAATTTCGTATACATCTCGTTCGATATCTTTTACCGTATAGGATGGATGTGGAATGATCTGAGCACTGGCTACTAGTGGCTGATCAATCGGAGCACCGATCTGAGAGAGGAGTCTGATCTGAATTTCCGCAATACCATCGACCTGCTTAACACAGGTATGTGCCAGCTCATTTGAGAGTAGATTATAAATCTTTCCGATATGGTTGATCGGGTTTTTCCCACTTGTTGCTTCCATACTCATCGGCCGGTGGGGTGTAATAAGACCATTTGCCCGGTTGCCTCTGCCAACCGATCCATCATCACCCATTTCAGCAGAGGTACCGGTTACCGTCAAGAAAAGACTGCATTCTCTATCACAGTCGGCCGTGTTTACATAAACTTCAACTTTCTTATCTGTGCAGGTCTTTGCTACCTTAAGTGATTCCTCAGCCAGTTTCTCACGGAAGTTAATGTAATCCGAGAGGGATGAGACATACCGGTCAACCATGGCACAACAGATGGTAAGCTTGATGGAATCGCCCTGACGAAGCCCCATAATCTTGATATCCTGCCCATATACAGGATATTTTGGCCGGAGAGTAGTGTCAATATATGAGGCAATTTCGCGGATACATCTTTCAATATCAGAGAATGGAGCATATGATACACCAAATGATGTGTCATTTGCACGGGGGATCTTTCCTTCCTCCGGTTTAAAGACATCACGTAAATCAGTGGACCCGGTTCCAAGACGACAGTCCATGATAAGATGCCGGTCCAGATCCAGTTCCGGAATAAGTGACCGGAGATAATCCTTTGCCGCCTTTAAGGCAACCGTATCAGTCGGTATTTTTTCTCCATTAAACTCTTTGGTTGCACGACCGTCGAGAAGAACAAAAATCGGCTTGATTATCTTTCCACCACCAAACTGTGGCATTGATTCTCCTGCTACAATCTCACCCTGGTCGGTATTGTGGTGAAGGACTCCGCCAAATTGATCAATATAGGTATTGCATAATGCACGGCTGACTGCTTCTGCAATTCCGTCAGCAATACTGTCCGGATGGCCAAGGCATTTCCGCTCAACCAGTTCAATCTGCTGATCCTGAACGGGTATCTGGTTCAGCATCTCAATTGCGATATTTCTACTCATCAAAGACCTCTGTACGATTTAAATCAGAAAGATATACCAAGGGAAGGTACAGAATACTGTACAAATTCGGTGACAAAGGAATAAGAGATTACCGATAGATACCCAGGTCACGAACAAGAGAAAAGATTTGAAGGAACAAGCAGGACATGAAAGATGCACCATATAACCCGGATAATAACTGTACAGCATTATGGGAATTCCCACCCGTCTCTCCAGGCTCTTTTTTTGATATGATGAATCAATTCAATCAGGGCGCAAGACTTCTCTGCCTGATTGATGCCTCTGTCAGACTGGGAATATTTGACGCACTTACGGAATGGAAGTCTGAAAAAGATATTGAAGATCTTATCAAATACCCCCATCCGGTTACAGATTTTGTGAAATCTCTTGTTAAAACAGGCTTTGTTGAGTGGAACAACGGGAAGATCAAAAACACACCACTTGCATCTACATATCTGACAAAACAATCACCATATTTTCAGGGGGCGTATCTTGAAAAATCCATGCAGCATATAAAGGATCTCTGGCTCGGTCTTTCAGATATTCTTAGTTCCGGCCCACTTTCCTATAATGAGGAGCAGTTCTTTGCAAATCTCTCACTCCCGTCGATGGCGCAGAATGCACTCTGCGGAAGACTTCAGGAGGTGGTACGAAGCATTGTATCCCTCCCCACATTTTCAGCAATGAGAAAAATGATAGATCTGGGTGGAGGGCATGGGTTATATGCCATAGCACTCGCATGTAAAAACCCAAATCTGTCAGCAATAATTTTTGATCTGCCTGGCGTGGTTACCTTGGCTGAACAATACATTAAACGATATCATATCGGAAGCAGAGTTCAGACGATGGGAGGTAACTTTTTTGTTGATCCAATCGGACGGGACTATGATCTTATTCTCTCCTCTTCAAACCCGAGTGGGAAGAGTCCGGATATGGTGGAAAAGATATCTGATGCACTGAAACCAGGAGGATATTTTGTTAGTATTCAACCTGGAGATGAGAGTGCTCCATATGATCCAATCCAGGAACTTGAGTTTCTGCTCTGGACCTTTGATAATGCACATACTCCGAAAAAAACCTGGAGTAAAAACAAAAAGTTTCTGACAGATGAATACCGCTCTGTCCTGAAAGAACATAATCTTGAGATTTCATCAGTCAAACGGGTATCTGATCCCTATATTAAAGATTATGGAGTGACGATGATGATCGCTCAGAAAATCAGATAAATCAGGAGCGAATCTCAAGGATATGAGAAGGTATACCTAATTCAAACCGTGCTCCCCTCCCTGATACCCCGTTCTCCTGAATCGTGATACCAAATACTGATAATATCTTTTCTGCAAGGAACAGCCCGTACCCGCTCCCTTTCCCAAACCCAAGATCAAAAATTCTGGTTTTATGCTGATCTAGTATCCCGCATCCATTATCCTCAATAATCAGCTTTCCACCGATATCTGATGATTCGATGGTTATCTGTACCCTGGTTGCTCCGGTAGCATGTTCCGGTATATTGATTAAAATCTTTTCAAGGGCCAAGCGGAAATTTTTATCAACATACACCTGTGAATTTCCGGTCTGAATCACAACCTCAACAGGCTCCATTACGATTTCATTTAAGGCTTCCTGAATAATATCAGAGAGGAATACCCATGAAAATTCCAACAGTCCGATTTTTTGGTACTCACGGGTAAATATCAACCGGTCCCGGATTTTTTCGGCTGCATTCTGCTCCTTCTGAGTAAAGTCAATAAGCATCGGATCGGTTATCAGATCAGTTGAAAGCTCAAGATAGCCTAATATCGCGGTCAATTGATTTAAGATATCATGTCTAATTTTTGAATTTAATATATTCCAGATCTCAGAGCCCTTACAGAGGAGTGACCATTCAACCGGAAGTGAGCTGATCCACAGATAACTGAGAGCCTGAACCGGATCACCAGTATCACCATATAAGAGAAAGCAGTATTCCTCAACCCATCGATAATAGGATCCTGCGCGAATCCGGTATCTCAGCTCGATACCATCCTTCTTCTGAAGGATGGCTGCACCCAGTTTCCGGGATACAAGATCCTGATCTTCCGCGTGAATATGAGGTAACAGATCTGTCTCCTTATCCGATGGTTCAACTAAAATGCCATACTTTACATTATTCCCGGTTATGTTCCTTATTTTCCAGATGTCAGAATTAATACGCTCAAACGCAATAACAGGCGCAGCATGATAGGGGTTTTCCGGGGGGGGTTGTAAGGTCATCTTCTAACCGCTCTTTCTTTTCAGGATAGTAATTGGTGTGGTGTATAATATCAGGATTATCGTTCCATTTCCGGTAATGATATAATCGCATCCCTGATTGGAATCCATGAGATTCTGCCTACAGGAATTACCCTGCCCTGGAGAAGAATCATCGGTATGGCAGGATGATCGCGTTCATAAATCTGTTTGATATAATCTGGAACCCCATCATCCAGCAATGTAAGCTGTACACTGACTTTTTCACCAAATTCCTTAAAGACTTCATTTTTTAGCGCTTCAAAAGCGTTCAATAGGCTTCCGGACGGGGCACATGAGGAGAACCCACAGGTTCTGTTCTCATCGCAGGGAAAAGGTGAACATTCTGAATTTTTGTATCCGACTATCTCAAGAAGTACTGGTATTGTCACGGCAATTAATTTCACCAGAATAAGATAAGAGGATATTGGTTACGGCTACCTGAGAAATATCTCAAACCGATCTTTATCAGCCTTGCAGATAGGACACTTTTCCGGCGGATTTGTCCGTGCACAGAGATATCCACATACTTTGCATCGATACACCGGATAGGGCAATGTACCTGCCTGTACTAGTGATGATGCTGGTTTTTCCCGCTCCAAAGCAGGGGATCGTCGTTCAGGAACAACGGGGACTGGGAGTTTTTGTGTGGCAATACTCTCCGATACATAGAGCCCGCAATAACATGCCCCAAATTCACTAATATCATCGTCGCGATAATCACAGGGACAAATAATGTCCAGATCTGCCTGTTTATCTCCCCGTGACAGTCTGCAGGGACAGGATTCGTACCCGTACCTGCTGGCATTTATGAGAAGTCCCTCAACAAGCCCCTCTGTAAACACTCTATCAGGATTGAGATAGTACCCGGTCTTTTTTGCATCCTGATCCAGCTCAATATATCGTTTACGGACTATTTCCTTTGATATCTCCTGGTTCATGATGTAAGCGCCTCTCTAATCTCATCAAGTCTGCTCCCGACAATCACCTTTGAATTATTGATTACCAGGGTGGGAAATGAGCCCCGCGGGTTATACTTTTCAATCTCTTTAAGAATCTCATCCATCTCTGCACGGCTGAGCTGGTCCACATACAGGTAATCATATGCAACCTGTAATTCGTCTAGAAGTTTTTTTGTCTGTTTACAATGGATGCAGGTTGACAGGGCATACAGCATGATCGATCCTTTTTCTCTTCCAGCAACATGAACCGGAGTGATTGTCATACATGTGCTATCTGTTCTCTACCGCAATAAAAGAGCAGGAATACCATTTCTCCGATGAGCTGATTACCTGAAATCATATCGACGGATAAAATACCAGTGATCGGATAGTTTTTTCTTCAGTTCTGAAACCATCTTAATCACCTGGGGGAGGGCATCTTCGGATATTACCTTCTCTAATATATCCTGATAAATCT
>ERZ795046.1194-NODE-1194-length-27602-cov-5.814644_pt1 | contig 27602 bp, 24 predicted proteins | sample MGYA00375130_ERZ795046 | MGnify/ENA primary metagenome ERZ795046 (study PRJEB30175, sample SAMN05720202) | activated sludge metagenome | isolation source: anaerobic digester from wastewater treatment plant | place: Japan | collected 2015-05-15 ...
TAAAAAAGGAATTTGAAGATGTTATTAAAAACTGTGGGGATGACTGGATTGTTTCCAATTATAAACTTTCTTTTCCAAAATTGCATAATGATTCTTATTCCATTTCTCCTTCCCATATCCTTGTTAAAACCATGGAAAGAGCATCTGAAGAGACAGGAATTGTACCTGTTGTTGAAGGTTTTATTGCAAGTTGTGATGCAAGATTGTTTAACAGAGTAGGGAAAATGCCTGTTGTTGTTTTTGGTCCCGGGAAACTTGATGATGCCCATTCAGACCATGAGAAAATAAAAATAGATGATATTAAGAAAGCAAGTGAAATTTTAATTAGAACAGTTTTAAGAATAATGGAGGTGGAAAAATGATAAAACTTGGAATAATAGGTCTTGGAAAATTCGGGACAAATATATTAAATACATACAGTCAACTTGAAAAATCTGGAATATGTAAACTTAATGCAATTTGTGATATAAATGAAAAGGTTCTTGAAAGTCAGGTAAAAAAATTTAATGTAAAGGGTTATCCAGATTACAGAGAAATGTTTGAGAAAGAAGAACTTGATGGTGTTGCAATTGCTACTCCTGACCCTTTTCATAAAGAACCAACTTTATATGCTGCAAATAAAAAAATTCATGTATTTGTTGAAAAGCCACTTGATGTGACTGTTGAGGGATGTAATGAAATGATAGAGGAATGCAGGAAAAATAATGTTTTACTTCAGGTTGATTTTCATAAAAGGTTTGACCCATTTCATCAGACAATTAAGAAGGATATAGATGAGGGAAAGATTGGAAAAGTTGAATACGGTTCTGTTCATATGGAGGATAAAATTGTTGTGCCAAGGGACTGGTTTCCTAACTGGGCTCCTAAAAGTTCTCCTGTCTGGTTTCTTGGTGTACATTTTTTTGATTTAATGAGATGGTTTTTGAAAAGTAATGGTAAAAATGTTTATGCCAAGGGAATAAAAAATAAATTAAAATCACTTGGAATAGATACTTTTGATGCAGTTGTTGCAACTGTTGAATTTGAAAATGGTGCAGTTATATCTTTTGAACTTTCATGGATTTTACCTGAAAATTTTGAGAGTATTGTTAATCAAGGATTTAAACTTGTTGGAGAAAAAGGAGTTATAGAATGCGACAGTCAGGATAGGGGTACAAGAGTTTGTTATCAGGAAAATGGAGTTATGACCTATAATCCTGTTTTTATTAATGAGGTGAAAAAAATGGGGCATACCTTTTATTCTGGATATGGTATTGAAAGTATTGCGGATTTCGTTTATAATATAATTCACATAAAAAATGGGTATAAGATTGAAGATTTGAAAAGGGAAAATTCAATAACTGCTTTTGGAGAAGATGGTTTAGAAGTAACAAAAATTGCTCTTGCAGTTCATAAAAGCATAGAGACACAGAAAGAGGAAAAAGTATAAAAGGAGAAAAAAATATGGCAACAAAAATAAGATTGGTGAGAAAAGGAAAGAGGAATAGACCTTTTTTTAGAGTTGTGGCTGTAAGTGATGAAAAAGATGGAAGAGGAGATGTTCTTGAAATTTTAGGATACTATGACCCTCTACCTGACCCTGTAATTTTTGAGGTAAAAGAAGACAGGGTTAAATACTGGTTGAACACAGGAGCAAAACCGAGTAAGACAGTTGAATCATTTTTAAAGAAAAAAGGAATTATATAAACTTAAATGCGAATTGACATAATCACCATTTTCCCTGAAATATTTACTCCTTTAGATGTAAGTATTGTAAAAAGGGCAAAAAAGGGAAAAATTGTAGAGATAAAAATATGGAATCTGAGAGATTTTTCAAAGGATAAACATAAAAAAGTGGATGATAAAGCATATGGTGGAGGAAAAGGGATGGTATTAAAATGTGATATAATTTATGATGCGGTTGAAAAAATTAAAGAAGAAAATAGAGAGGGAAAGGTTATTTTAACAAGTCCAACAGGTATTCTTTATAATCAACAGATTGCAAAAAAATTGAGTGAAGAAAAGGGACTTGTTATAATCTGTGGACATTATGAAGGAGTTGATGAAAGGGTAAGTAAAATCTGTGATTATGAAATTTCAATAGGTGATTATATTCTTACAGGTGGAGAACTTCCTGCGATGGTAATAGTTGATAGTGTTGTTCGTCTTTTAAAAGGAGTTTTACCAGAAGATGCACCCCGTTATGATAGTTTTTACAATTATATTTTTGACTGGCCATGCTATACAAGACCTGAAAATTTTAGAGGGATGAAAGTACCTGAAGTTTTAATTTCTGGAAACCATAAAGAAATAGAAAGATGGAGAAGAAAAATGGCAATTGAAAGAACAAAGGAAAAAAGACCTGACCTTTATGAAAAATATATAAAACAGGGAGGAAAAGATGACATTGAAAAAAGTTGAAGAAATTGAAGAGAAATTGAAACCAAGTAAAGAAATTCCTGAATTCTGGCCTGGAGACGAAATAGCGGTTCATATAAAAATAAAAGAAGGAGAAAAAGAAAGAATTCAGATTTTTACAGGAACGTGTATTGGAAGAAAAGGGAAGGGAATAAGGGAATCTTTTACAGTAAGAAAAATTTCTTATGGAGAAGGAGTTGAAAGAATTTTTCCATTATATTCTCCTAATATTGTAAAGATTGAAGTTTTAAAAACAAGAGAAAGAAATCGTCTTGCACCAAGAGCAAAAATGTATTACTTAAGAAATAAAAATAAATGAGGAATATTGAGTTCGGGAAACTTGGAGAGGAGAAAGCAGTTGAGTTTTTAAGGAAGAAAGGATACAGAATAATTGAGAAAAATTACAGGACAAAAATAGGAGAAATTGACTTAATTGCAAAGAGAAGAAAAGAAATTATTTTTATAGAAGTTAAAACAAGAAGTTCTGATAATTTTGGACTACCTCAGGAAGCAGTTAATGAAAGAAAATTGAAAAAGATTGAACAGGTTGCCCAAATTTATCTGAATTCAAAAAAGATTAATCTTCCATTTAGATTTGAAGTTTTAAGTATTATGAAAAGTGGAAATGATTTTAAGTTTGAAATTATACCTGTCTAAATAAAACTAAAATTTTTCTTTTTAAATAAGTAAATAACTACATCTACAATTTCTTCATCATACTTTATACCTTTATTATTGTCTATTTCTTCAAGTGCTTCTTCTAAACTTAAAGCAGGTCTATAAGGTCTATGATTAATCATTGCTTCAACAACATCACTTACAGCAATTATTCTGGCTTCTTTTAAAATTTTTTCTCCTTTAATTCCTCTTGGATAACCAGTTCCATCAAGTCGTTCATGGTGCTGTAAAACTATTTCAGCAAGATTTTCAAAATTCGGTATTACTTTCAGTATATTATAAGCAACAATAGGATGTGTCTTTATTATAGAAAATTCAATTGGTGTTAATTTTCTTGGAAGGACAAGGATTTCAGTTGGAACAGAAATTTTACCGATGTCGTGCAGTAATGATGCATATATAATTTCTTTAATTTTTTCTTTATTAAATCCAATTTCTTTTGATATTTCTTCAGATAATTTTGCAACATTTATTTGATGACCTGCTGTATAAGGGTCTTTAATTTCAACTATTTTTGATATTGCATGAATTGTTCCATCTAATGTTTTTTCAAGTAATGCATGTTCTTCTTTTAATTTGTTTTCAAGATTTACCCTATCTGTAATATCAATTAAAGTTCCGGTTATAACTTTTTTCCCCTTGTATCTTCCAACTCTTCCAATTGCAAAACATTGTCTTATCTTTCCATCTGGTCTTTTAAATCTTATATTAAAACTTGCTATTTCAATTTCTCCTTTAAATCTCTTTTCTGCCATTTCTTTTGATAAATTAACATCATCTGGATGCACAAGTTCATATGATTTCTTTTTCCCTATTATTTCTTCTTCAGTGTAACCCGTAATATTACAGAAGGAAGGATTAACATATAAAAAATTGAAATCCTCATCATAAATATAAATTCCAGCAACACTTTTTTCAGCAAGATTAAACCACTCTTTAAGCAATTCTTCGTCTTCATATAATTTTGTTTTTATCTGTTCTTCCTCTGTTATATCATGGATTATGATTAAATACCTTGCTGTTTCTTCTTCTAATTCTATTAACTGTGCATTAACTATTTTTTTCTCTTTTTTTCCAGAAAAGACATCAAGTTTTATAATTTCCCCTTTTTTTTCAAATAATTTATTTAGAGAATCTTTTGAAATAAAAGAGGGAATGTCATAAAGATTTTTTCCAATTAAATCTTCAATCTCATAATCAAGTTCCTTTATTTTCTCATTTGCTTCAAGGATATTTCTTTTTTCGTCAAGTATAAAAATAATACAAGGAATGTTATTCCAGATTATTTTGTATTTTTCAAGTTCTTTATTTCTCTCCATAAATTTATTATACCCATGATTTTTGTTTTTGTAAACTAAATGTTATAATTTATTAGAAAAAGGAGTAAAGATGGCTTTAATTGTTCAAAAATATGGTGGGAGTTCAGTGGCAGATATTGAAAAAATTAAATTTGTTGCAAAAAAAGTGGTTGAGACAAAGAGAAAGGGTAATAAAGTAGTGGTTGTTGTTTCTGCCATGGGAAAAACAACAGATAATTTAATATCACTTGCAAAACACATTATGCCAAATCCACCTGAAAAAGAACTTGATTTGCTTTTATCCACAGGAGAAATTGTATCTGTTGCTCTTTTATGTATGGCTATTGAAAGTTATGGAGAACAGGCAGAAGGTTTTCCAGGATATTTTGCAGGAATTAAAACAGATACATTACATACAAAAGCAAGAATTCAGAAAATAGAACCATCAAAAATTATTGAAGAACTTAATAAAGATAAAATTGTTGTAGTGGCTGGTTTTCAGGGCATAAGTTCAGAAAATTCAATTACAACTCTTGGAAGGGGAGGGTCTGACCTTACTGCAATAGCAATAAGTGGAGCAATAAAGGCGGATATATGTGAAATTTACACAGATGTTGAAGGTGTTTATACTGCTGACCCTAATAGAGTTGAAAATGCAAAATTGATATCTGTTATTTCCTATGATGAGTTACTTGAAATGGCAAGCAGTGGAGCAAAAGTTATGCAGTCAAGAGCGGTTGAATTTGCAAAAAAATATAAAGTACCTTTTTATGTCAAATCCACATTTAAAAATACGGAGGGTACAATGGTAAAGGAAATGGAATTAAAAGAGGGTGCAGTTGTTTCTTCTGTTTCAATAGATGAAAATCAGGCAAAAATTTCAATTTTTAAAGTTCCTGATAAACCGGGAATAGCAGGAAAAATATTTTCAGCACTTGGAGAGGCAGGAATAAATGTTGATGTTATTGTTCAGAATGTTGGAAGGGATAATTCTGCAGATATTTCTTTTACTGTAAACATAAATGATATGGAAAAAGCAAAAAATATTGTTGAAAAAATTGGTAAAGAGATAGGTGCTGAAAAAGTTATTACTGATTCAGATATTTGTAAGGTTTCAATTATAGGTATAGGGATGATGAACCAGCCGGGTGTCGCAGGAAAAATGTTTAACTGTCTTGCAAAATCAGGAATAAATATAGAAATGATAAGTACTTCTGAAATAAAAATATCCTGCGTAATAAGAAAAAAGGATGGACAGAAAGCACTGACTCAACTTCATAAAGAATTTATTGAAAATAAATAACTTTATGGGTAAAAAAGGTATTACATTTCTTGAGATTTTAATTGTTCTTTTTATTTTTCTTTTATTTTTAATTCCTGTTACAATTTTTATTCAGAAGTATCATCAGCAGTATCTTTTAAATTCTGCCTGTGCTGAAATTGTAGAGGGTGTGAATTTTGCAAGAGAATATGCTATAAATGAGAGATGCAGTTTTTATGTAATTTTTAATGAGAGAAGTTTCAGAATTTTAAAAGAAGGAAAATCACCTGTATGGAAAGAGATAAAGATGCCAGAAAATATCAGAATAAAAGAAAAAACAGATGGTGTGAATCCTCTTGTTTTTCTCCCTGATGGAACAGCAAAACAGGCAGGACATATAATTTTACTTGAAGAAGTTTCAAAAAAGGAAAAAAAGATAAAGATACATAATATAACAGGGAAATGTGTAATAGAAGATTGAAATATGGGTTTACTTTGATAACAGTTTTAATCGGGCTTTTTATTCTTGCCTGTGGAATTATAACTCTTATAAAAGTTTATCCTGTAATTATGAATTTAAGTGAAAGGAGTAAAAGTTCGGTTAATATTTCTTTTATTGCAGATAAGATTTTTACTCAGATTGAACAGATTTACGGAAATAAAGATGTGCCTTTACCCGATAATATTGAAGGTGTTTTAAATGAATATCCTGATTATAAATACAGAGTGAATTTTAATGAAGAGAAAGAAGACCTTTATAAAGTTGAACTTGAAATTTTATGGAAAAAAGAAGGTAAGGATGAGAGAAAATACTTTGTTACCTCTCTCAGAAGAAGATAGGGGGTTCACTCTTATAGAAGTTTTGATAGCAATTTTTGTTTTTACTTTTGTCTGTTTTACTGCTATTTTTATTCTTAAAAATTCGCTTTTATCTTCAAGAAAAAAGGCGGTTGAAAAGGATATTTTAAAAGAAATTGTTTTTATTTCTGATTTTATAGAAAGTAGAATTTCAAATGCAATGATAAATGACCTTTCCGGAAAATACAGAATGAATTTTAAGGGTGGAGATAAATGGGTAAAATTTGTTTCGCCTTTTTCAGAGGATAAAGAAGGAGATATAGCAAAATTTGGTATTTACTGGAAAGATAATAAAATAATGGTTGATATGGTAAGGATTGATAAAGATAATCCTGATTTTAGTTTTTTTGATGGTTTTCCAGGAGCACAGATTCTTGGAGAGGATGTAAAGGATTTTTCTATAAGATATTTTGATGGGAAGGACTGGCAGGATAAATGGGATACAGAAATAATGGAAGAACCAGTACTGCCTGAATTTGTTGAAATTAAAATAGTTGTATCAAAGGGAAAAATAGAAGGGAGAGAAATTGAAAAGGAGATTAAAAAGACAATTAAAGTTGGATGGTAAAAAGGGAGATGTTATAATTCTTGTAATTTTAGTTTTACTTTTAATATTTCTTTTTACTTCAACTATGCTTGTTCTTTTTAATCTCTGGGCTAAAACAACAGGAAAGATTATATTTGGTAGAGAGGCAAAAAACTTTTCAAAAATAGGGATTGAAAATGCAATATGGGAAATTGATAAAGATGATAGAGAATATGATTGTTTTTTTGATGCCTGGAGAACAAATTTTGAAGGAGATGAGGTTGACTTAAATAATGATGGTGAAAATGATTCAAAATGGTTTTATGTTAAAGATAGAAAAGGAAATATTATAGGAAGGTATGCGGTTTTAGTTGAGGATGAAAGCGGAAAAATAAATATAAATGCTTCAGGGAATTTAAATACAAGTTTTAATGAAGGACACAGTGTTTTTGAAATAAATATACTTGAAAAAATTCTTGGAAAATCAATTTATCAGAACATTGTTAGTTTCAGGTATGGAAATGATGGAAAACCAGGAATAGTAAATTTTGATGACGATAATGATATTATATTTAATCCTCTTGATGGAATAGATAATGACGGCAATGGTTTTATTGATGAACCAAATGAAGGGATTGATGAAGATGATGAATTTTATTTTATAAAACCTAAAGGAGATGATAGACCTTTCTTTTCTCCCTCTGAAATAAAAATGATTCCCGGACTTGGAGAAAAAAATTATGAAAAGATAAAAAATTTTATAACAACTTTTTCCTATGATAGAGATTTGAATAGAAAAGAAGAAAAAAGGATTGATATAAATAAAGCAAGTTTTTATGAATTATCTGAATTTTTTAAGAAGATGGGATATCCTGAAAAACAGGCAATTCAGATTGCTTTAAATATAATTGATTTCAGGGATACTGATTCAATACCGTCTGTTTACAAAACTGGAAATAAATATATGACCGGTGTAGAAAAAGTCCCTTACTTGAATGAAATAGATGCTGTTAAAGAATGGAAATACAGAGAACTTGCGATTGGCAGGGTTTTTGAAGAAGAAGGAGGACAGTTTATAGAAATATTCAATCCATATCCTGAAGAAATTGATATAGGTGGATGGAGAATAGAAGGCGTTTTTGTTCTTTTTTCAAATAACTGGAATGAAGTTTTTAATACATCTGAGGAAGTTTATGATGATTTCGTTAATAAAGAAACAGATATAAATCAGGATAAAGCAGGTAAAATTACAAAATTAGTTGACAGATTTACTTCAATCACCATTCCTTCAGGTAAAAAAATCCCGCCTTACTCCTTCTATACAATTGGAGATAATATAAGAATAGTTGTTATATTTCCGAATGAAGCTCCACCTGCTTTGCTTTTTTTGCCAATGGATGGAGACCCTGATAACTGTCAGCAATATGAAAGGATAGTTGCTTTAAATCCAGGTTCATTTGGAATTCTTGGAGACCTTCTTGCTAAAATTCCATTTTTCGCAGAACACGGTCTTGATTTTACAATAAAACTCTATGATAAAAATGGAAATTTGATTGAATTCTGTGAATATTTTATTGATGGACCAGAAGTAACAGTTCAAAAAAATGACCCGAGGATGAAGGGAATAAGCGACTGGGTTTTAGGTCCACCAAGTCCTGGTAAATTAAATACTTATTTTCAACCATGGATTGGTGGAGAATTTGGTGCAGCCAACTGGACTATTGCCTGGCCTTCAAGTTTTTATGTTAAGAATAATCAATTTTCAACCCTTGGAGAACTTTCTTATATTCATAAAATGGAAAACTGGAAAACATTAAATTTCTGGAAGGGAGAAGATACTCATATTCTTGACTATCTTACCTGTTATAAAAAAGTTGATGAAAATGTATGTGGAAGAATAAATATAAATACCGCCTGCAAAGAAGTTCTTGAATGTTTACCACTTGTTGATGAGAAAATTGCAGAAAGGATTATTGATGCAAGACCATTTAAGGATATTTCAGAAGTTATTGGAATTTATGGAGATAAAGGAGAAAAGGGAAAATTAAATGAAGAAATTACAAAATATGGTTTTGATTTAAAGGATAATGATTTAGACCTCTTTATAGATATAAAAAAAGAAAAGGAAATGGTTTTTTCAAAAATAGTTAATCTGATCACTACAAAAAGTAATGTGTTTAAAATTATCTCACTCGGTCAAAAAGTGCAGGATAAAAATAATAATGGTAAAATAGAAGATGATGAAATTACCGGAGTAAAAAAGATGGTTGTGTGGTATGATAGAAATAAGAAAAAAATAATATATAAGAGGGAACTATGAAAATTAAAGTAATAAAAATGAAGTTGTTTTTCAAAAAGTGGAAAGGAATTATAGGGCTTGTTATTTTCTGTCTTTTAATTTTTGGTTTAATTGTCTTTTTAATAATAAAAGATAAAAGGAAAACAGTTGCGGTTGTTAATGGATATAAAGTTACAATTGATGAGATAGTTGAAAAAATTGAAAGTTCTCCTGAAATTTATAAGGAATATTTTTTTGTTGACCCTAAAAGTGTTATAGATGACTATGTTAATCAGATTTTGCTTTTTCAGTATGCTAAAAAATATGAAAGAAAATTGAGAAAAAAAGTTGAAAGCAAAATAAAAAATTATTATATGGAGGTTTTAACACAGGTATTTGTTGAGGATATTCTTTCAGATACAATTAAGATTTCTGATGAAGAGATTTCTAACTATTACAACAGTCATTTACAGGAGTTTGTAATTCCTGAAAGAGTTCAGATTTCAGAAATTGTCGTAGATACAAAAGAGAAAGCAGATGATATTCTGAATAGATTGCGTCTTGGAGAATCATTTGAAAAAATCGCAGAAACAGAATCAATAGCACCCACGAGAGAAAAAAGAGGTGAAATTGGCTGGATTGAGGTGGATAAATTAAATCCAGAAGTGTCTTCTTTGATTACCCAGATGAAACCGGGTGAGATTCTTGCAAATATTATAAAGACAGAAATGGGCTATCATATAATAAAATTGACAGGAAGAACAGAAAAAAGAATTTTAACACTTACAGAAGCAACTCCTATGATAAAAAATTTACTTATATCCCAGAAGAAAAAAGTAGAAGTTGAAAACCTTATGAAAAAACTTAAAGAAAAAAGTAAAGTTATAATCTATCCAAACAAAATAGAAATTTTAAAGGAGAAAATTAAATGAAAAGATTTTTAATATTTTTCTTTTTATTTGTTTTAACTGTTTTTGGAGAAGATAAAATTGTTGCTATTGTGGGAAATAAGCCAGTATTTGAAAAAGAAGTAGTTTTGAGAAGTAAAAGAGATAAAATAGATTATCCAATAGCATTACAGGTTTTGATTGAAGAAAAATTACTTCTTTATCAGGCAGAAAAAAATAAAATAGAAGTTAGTGATGAGGAAATAAAGAATGAAATAGAAAGAATTAAAAAAAATTTCCCATCTTTGAAAGAATTTTATAATTATTTAAATGAAAGGCAGATAAAAATTTCACAACTTCGGGAAGAAATTGAAAATTCTTTAAAAATAAGAAAACTTATAAGAAATGAAGTTATTTCAAAAATAGAAATCACTCCTGTAGAAATTGCAAATGAGATGAAAAAAATTGAAGAAGAGTACAATGAATATGAGTTTTTTTTCAAATGGTTTGATAATGAAGAAGATGCAGAAAAATTTGTTAGAAACTTTAATACGGAAAGTTTAAAAGAGATGGAGTTAGCAAAACTCAAAAGTTCAGAAATTATAGAAGAAATTTTAGAAAAGATTTCAAAAATGGAGAAAGAAAAAATTTCTTTTCCATTTAAAATTGGAGAAAAATGGATTGTTATATACCTTAAAGAAAAAACACATTTAGATGCGGATAAACTTGAAATATACAGGGAGGCAAAGGATAGAATTTTTAAAATAAAGTATTCACTTTTATACAGAAATTTTATTGAAGAACTTAAGAAAACAATCCCTGTAAAATTTCTCTGATGAAGAAAATTATCGGTATAACATTAGGAGACCCTGCAGGTATAGGTCCTGAAATATTGTTGAAAGGATATGAAAAAATCAAAAATCTGAAAAATTTTATTCCTCTTATAATTGGCGATATCCCTGTTATTGAAAAAAACATTGAAAATTTAAGGATAGAGTTGAATATAAATGAAGTAAGAAAAAAGGAAGACATAAAAGAAGATTTTTTTAATGTTTATAGTACAGGTATTATAAAAAACAAAAATTTCCCAGTCGGCATTGACAGTAAAATATGTGGTAAAGCATCTTTTAAGTATGTTATAGATGGGATAAATCTCTGGAAGAAAAGAATTATTGATGCTATTGTAACGCTTCCTATATCCAAAAAAGCATGGCATCTTGCAGGATATAATTATTCAGGACATACTGAACTGCTTGCAGAAAGATTAAATGAAAGAAAATATGCCATGGTAATGATTGCCGAAAATTACAGGGTATTGCTTCTTACAACCCATATTCCATTAAAGGATGTTTTTAAATATCTGAATGAAAGATATATAACAGAAAAAATAAAAATTGGATATGAATTTTTAAAAAAATTAAGAATTAAAAATCCAAAAATTGGAGTATGTGGTTTAAATCCTCATGCAGGTGAAAATGGTGTTCTTGGTAAAGAAGAAAATGAGATTTTAAAACCAGTAATTGAAAAAATAAAAAAAGAAGTGATAAATATAGAAGGTCCATTTCCAGCAGATACAATTTTCAGAAAAAAATTTGACTTAATAATTGCAATTTATCACGACCAGGCACTTATTCCACTCAAGACATTTTATTTTGAAAAACTTATAAATTTTACTGCCGGTATAAAACTTTTAAGAACAAGTCCTGGACATGGAACTGCTTTTGATATTGCTTATAAGAATAAAGGAAATCCAGAAAGTTTTATCAGTGCATATAAATTTGTTATAAAATGCTTTGAATAAAATGAAATTTTTAATTTTAAAAGAAATAAGAAAACTGATAGAAACAGGAAAAATAGATATAAAAAAAAATCTTGGACAGCACTTTTTAATTGACAGAAATGCAAGGGATAAATTACTTTCTTTTGCAAATCTGAACAAAAGGGATACTGTTGTTGAAATTGGTCCTGGACTTGGTTCTTTGACTGAAGGTATAATTGAGAATGTAAAGGAATATTATGGTTTTGAAATAGATGATGACTTTTGTAAATTCCTTGAAGAAAATTTTTCTGAATATAAAAATTTCCATTTAATTAAAAATGACTTTTTAAAATCAGACGAAAATTTCTGGAATTCATTTAAAGGAAAGATTAAAGTTATAGGAAATACCCCATATTATTTAAGTTCTCCAATAGTTTTTCATATACTTAAATTTTACAGAAAAATAAAACTTGCTCTGTTAACCGTCCAGAAAGAAGTAGGTGAAAGATTTGTTGGTAAACCAGGAAGTAAACAGTACTGCCCAATTTCTGTATTACTTTACTTTTATACTGATACAAAAATATGCTACTTTTTGAATAAAAATGTTTTTTATCCAAGACCCAAAGTAGAATCAGTTGTTGTTAAAATTGTGCCATTAAAAAAACCGAGAATAAAAATAGAAAATGAAAAAAAATTTTATGAATTTCTTCCTTTAATTTTCAGTTATAGAAGAAAAAAACTTACAAATGTAGTTAAAAGAGTTTTTAAAATTGAAAAAGATGTGCTTGTAAAAGAACTTTCAAATTATGAAATTTTACCACAGAAAAGGGTTGAACAACTCACTCCTGAAGAAATCTTTCAACTTTTTAATATTATAAAATCTATAAAAAATTCACCGGATAAAAATTTGGTTTAAAATATAAAAAGGAGTATAATAAATTAGTCAGTTGAAAAAACATGTCAGAAAAAAACTTGTCAAAGAAATAATTGAAACTTACTTTTTAATTTTATCTTTTAAAAAGGAGGAAAGAAAATGGCAATGTGGATTGGAATTAATAGGAAAGCGCGCGTTTGTTATGGTTTTGATGATATTTCTCTTGTTCCTGGAACTGTTACTTTAAATCCTGAAGAGGTTGATATAAGTACTCAAATCTGTTCTTACAAACTTGATATTCCTGTTTTTGCTGCTGCAATGGATGGTGTTGTTGACCCTAAATTTGCAGTTTTATTTGGGAAATTTGGAGGAATTGCAGTTTTAAATTTAATGGGAATCTATACAAGATATAATGACCCCTACTCAGTAATTGAAAAAATAATTTCCTCTTCTCCTGAGGAATCAACTCAAATTATTCAGAATGTTTATAAAGAACCTGTTAAAGAAAATTTGATAGAGGAAAGAATACATGAAATAAAAAAAAGTGGAGTTATATGTGCAGTAAGTTGTATTCCTCAATATGCAGAAAGGTATCTTGAAATTGCTCAGAGCAGTGGAGTTGATATTTTTGTTGTTCAATCAACTGTAACGACTGTAAAACATATTTCAACAAAATATAAACCACTCGACCTTTACTCATTCTGTAAAAAAGCCAAGGTTCCAATCATTGCTGGTAACTGTGTAACTTTTGAGGTTGCCATTGAACTTATGGATACAGGAGTTTCTGGAATACTTATTGGAATAGGTCCTGGAGCTGCCTGTACGACAAGAGAGGTTCTTGGAATTGGAGTTCCACAGGTAACTGCAACTTCTGATTGTGCTGCTGCAAGGGATTTTTATTTTAAAAAGACAGGTAGATATGTTCCGATTATTACAGATGGGGGGATGGTAACAAGTGGAGATATATGTAAGGCATTTGCCTGCGGTGCAGATGCTGTTATGATTGGTTCTGCTTTTGTAAAAGCGGTTGAATCTCCCGGTAAAGGATATCACTGGGGGATGGCAACAAGTGATGAGAATTTACCAAGAGGAACAAGAATAAAAGTTGGAACCACTGGAACTTTAAAAGAAATTTTATTTGGACCTGCCAAAGTTGATGATGGAAGTCAGAATTTAATGGGTGCTCTTAAACTTTCAATGGCTTCTCTTGGAGCAAAAAATATAAAGGAGATGCAACTTGTTGAAATCGCTATTGCTCCGAGTGTTAAAACAGAAGGTAAAATATATCAGTCAGTCAAAAAACTTCAAAGAGAAAAATGAAAAAGTTTGTACATCTTCATTTACATACTGAATACAGTTTGCTTGATGGAATGTGTAGGATTGAAGAAGTTGTTCCTCTCGCTCATAAATATGGAATGAATTCTCTGGCAATTACAGACCATGGAACAATGGCAGGTATTATAAAGTTTTATTCAAGTTGTATTGAGAGTGGTATTAAACCCATAATTGGAAGTGAAATGTATGTTGCTCCAAAGTCGCGATTTGATAGAAAAACAGATGAACAGAGATCATCATTTCATTTAACCTTACTTGCAAAAGATAAAGATGGTTATAAAAATTTAATGAAACTCTCAACCATTTCTTATCTTGAAGGTATTTATTATAAACCAAGGATAGATAAAGAGGTTTTATCTCAATATTCTAAGGGACTTATAGGACTTTCAGGATGTCTTCAGGGAGAGATAGCATGGTATTTAAGAAACGATGATTTTCAGAAAGCAATTGAAACTGCGGGAATTTATTCTGAAATCTTTGGAAAAGATAATTTTTATATTGAAGTTATGCTTTTAAATATGGAGGAAGAGAAAAAAATTGTAACACTTTTAATTGAATTGAGTAAAAAGACAGGGATTAAACTTGTTGCTACAAATGATTGTCATTATATTTATAAAAATGATAAACTTGCACATGAAATTCTTTTATGCATTCAGACAAGGACAAAAATAGATGACCCGAATAGATTCAAATTTCAAACAGACCAGATATATTTTAAAAAACCTGAAGAAATGATAGAAACATTTAAAGAAATTCCAGAGGCAATTGATACAACATTAGAAATAAGTGAAAAATGTAATCTGACCTTTGATTTTGGGAAATATCACCTTCCAAAATTTACTCCACCTTCAAATAAAACGGTTGATGAGTTTCTTGAAGAACTGATTAAAAAGGGTTTAAAGGAAAAATTTGGAATTGAAGTAGATAATCTTGAAGGAAAAAGTGATAACGAAATTCTTAAAAGAGTATCTTATGAGTTTAAAATTATAAAACAGATGGGATTTTCCGGATACTTTTTAATAATAAATGATTTTGTAAATTATGCAAAAAGTAAGGGGATAAGAGTTGGTCCGGGAAGGGGTTCTGCTGCAGGAAGTTTAATCGCTTATTTACTTGATATAACTCAAATAAATCCAATTTCTTACAACCTTATTTTTGAAAGATTTTTAAATCCCGAGAGAATAAGTTTACCGGATATAGATATTGATTTCTGTGATAGAAGAAGGGAAGAAGTTATTGATTATATCAAGAAAAAATATGGAGAGAATAATGTGTGTCAGATAGGAACTTATGGTACAATGCAGGCGAGAGCGGTTGTTAAAGATGTTGGCAGGGTTTTGAATTTTACATTTACAGAAGCGGATAGAATTTCAAAACTTATTACCCATGAACATGAAACACTGAAACAGGAACTGAATGAAAATCCAGAATTAAAATCCCTTAAAGAAAGTGATGAAAAGATAAAACAGTTATTTGACATTTCAGTAAAACTTGAAGGACTTGCAAGGCATTCATCCATACATCCTGCAGGTATTGTAATAACTGAAAGGGATGTAAGTGAGTATGTTCCCTTATTTAAAGGTCAAAATGGTGAAATTGCAACTCAATATGAATTTGAATGTATAGAGAAAATTGGGCTTTTAAAAATAGATATACTCGGACTTAAAACACTTTCAGTTATAGAAGACACACTGAATTTAATAAAAGAGAGAAAAGGGATTGAAATTAAAGAATTCCCTTTTGATGATGAGAAAACATATCAATTACTGTCAAAAGGAGAAACAATAGGTGTATTCCAACTTGAAAGTGAAGGGATGCGAAATTTGTTGAGAGAAATTCAGCCGCAGAAATTTGAAGATATTATAGCGGTTTTGGCTTTATACAGACCGGGTCCAATGAAAAGCGGTATGGTCAGAGAATATATTGAAAGAAAAAAGGACCCATCAAAAATTAAATATGACCATGAGATTCTTGAAGAAATTTTAAGTCCAACTTATGGAGTAATACTATATCAGGAACAGGTAATGCAGATAGCAAATAAACTCGCAAACTTCTCAATGGGAGAAGCAGATGTTTTAAGAAAAGCGATGGGTAAGAAAATTCCCTCTGAAATGGAGAAAATGAGGGAGAAATTTGTTAAAGGAGCAGTTTCCAACGGTGTAAAAAAAGAAATTGCAGAAAAAATATTTGAAAATATATCAAATTTTGCTGGCTATGGATTTAATAAATCACACAGTGCTGGTTATGCTTTAATTTCATATCAAACAGCATACTTAAAAGCAAATTATCCTCTTGAATTTATGACAGCCCTTTTAAACAGTGAAATTGGGAATCAGGACAAAATAGCAGAATATATTGAGGAATGCGAGAGAATGAATATATGGATTTTACCGCCTGACCTATGTGAAAGCGATGAAAAATTCAAAATTTTCGGTAATGATATAATATTTGGACTTTCTGCAATTAAAAATGTCGGTTCTGCTGCTATAAAATCAATTCTTGAAAGCAGAAAGGAAGGTGATTTTATTTCTCTTTACGATTTCTGTGAAAGAGTTAATTTAAGGAGTGTAAATAAGAAAGTAATTGAAAGTTTGATTAAATCAGGAGCATTTGATTATCTTGGAATTTATCGTTCACAACTTTTTGCAATGATAGATGATGCGATTGAACACGGAAATAAAATGCAGAAACTTAAAGATGAAAATCACGTTGAAATTTTTACATCAAAAGAAATAAAAAAGTTAACACCTGCTTTAAATGGTGAAGCAATCAAGTCCTTACCAGAATGGCCACAAACAAAACTTCTGTCTTATGAAAAAGAAATGCTTGGTGTATATCTTACAGGACATCCTATTGAGAAATACGTTGCTCTGATAAAACTTTATTCAATGCCATTTTCACAGATTGAAAAGATTAAAGATGGAGAAACAGTTATCTGGGGAGGCATTCTTACGGATATTAAAAGAACAACAACAAAGAAAAAGGCAGAAAAAATGGCAATAGGTGAAATAGAAAATATAGATGGAAAAATAAAAGGGCTTTTCTATCCAAATGTTTTTGCAGAGTTTTCGCAGTTTATAAGAGCAAATAATATTATTTTTGTTAAAGGAAAATTGAAGAAAGACCAGGATGAAATTAAAATTATAGTTGATGATGTTGCCACTATAAATAATGTTAAAGAAAAATTTTTAAGGAAAGTTGAAATTGACCTTAAAATACCTCTGGGAGATGATAAATTTGAAAAAGTAAAGGATTTATTTTTAAGATTTAGAGGGGACTGTCCTGTTTTTATAAACATAATTACAAATGATAATAAAAAGATTAAAATTAAACCGAGAAACTTTGGAATAGATTTGAATGAAGAATTTATTGAAGAATTAAAAAAAGTTATTGGAGAGGACTGTTTACATCCTGGAATATAAAAATGGAAAAAATACCCGTAAAACCATTCTGGTGGAAAAACGGACTTTATATAATTGACCAGAGAATTCTTCCAGGGAAAGAGATTGTTTTAAAACTTGATAATGTGAAAAAAGTTTACAGAGCAATAAGAGAATTAAAAATAAGAGGAGCACCTTTAATTGGATGTGTTTCTGCTTATGGAGTGATTGTTTCCTTCCTTGAAAATAAAAAATTGTCTTTTGAAAAAATAAAAGAAAAAATAAAAAAAGATATTAATTTCTTAAAAAGTTCAAGACCAACTGCCTATAATCTTTTTTATGCCTTAAATAGAATGGAAAGAATAGTTGATGATAAAAGTATAAAAGATAAAGAAGAACTGTTTGAAAGATTGCTTGAAGAAGTGGAAAGTATTTATGAAGAAGATTTAAATGCCTGTTATAAAATTGGTGAATACGGAAATAAAATTATAAAAAATGGTATGAATATTTTAACACATTGTAATGCTGGAGGACTTGCAACAAGTGGTTTTGGAACTGCTCTTGCTCCTGTTTTTGTGGCGCATCAGAAAGGTAAAAAAATCCATGTATATGTTGATGAAACAAGGCCTGTTCTTCAGGGAGCAAGATTAACAGCATGGGAACTTGAAAAGAATAAAATTTCCTATACTCTTATTTGTGATAATATGGCTGGATATTTGATGAAAAAGGGTAAAATAGATATTGTAATTGTTGGAGCGGATAGAATTGCAAAAAATGGTGATACAGCAAATAAAATAGGTACATATTCCCTTGCGGTTCTGGCAAATTACCATAAGATTCCATTTTATATTGCAGCGCCTTTTTCAACTTTTGATTTTAATATAGAAGATGGAAGTGAAATACCAATTGAAGAAAGAAATGAAAATGAGGTTAAAAAAATTAATGGGAAGTATATATGTCCTTTAAATTCTAATGTTTTCAATCCTGCTTTTGATGTAACACCTGCATATTTAATAACAGGTTTCCTAACTGAAAGAGGGATTTTTAAACCAGAGGAAATAAAAAATCTGGGCGGTTAGCTCAGTGGTTAGAGCGCTTCCTTCACAAGGAAGAGGCCACAGGTTCAAGTCCTGTACCGCCCACATTATTAAAAAACTTTCTTGAATAATTGAAAAAGATATACAATAATTTATCGGATTTTACAGAATTTTTTAAAGAAGAGTATAATAAAAGAGTAAATACTTGCTCAACTACAGGTATAAAACACTGGAATTTGAAAAATTCCAAGTGTTTTTTCTGACGTCTTTTGCCCAGAACAAGTTATAATTACCTTAAACCCTCAAAGATTGAGGGGGTGCTGGTGCGACGAATAAGGAGCACCGATTAGCACGGGTGGCGAGATGGTGAGCCACCCATTTAGGGGAGTTGATACCTTTTGGGGATTTTAAAGGGATTTAAACCCCTTTAAGAAAGAACCGTAGCCTTTTGCCTCATATAAGAATCTAAGTAAAATTTATATACGATGCCTCACATAAAATTCTAAGCGAAAATTTCTTCTTTTTCAATTTTTTCTCCTTTTTCTTTCAATCTTTTTCTCCTTACCATCTCAAACAATTTATCCTCAAGTTCTATCAATTTTTTCTTTATCTCAACTGGATTTAAACTTTCATATACCTCTTTCAATTTCTTTTTCGTTTTTTCGTCTATATTTTCACATTCCATAACTCTTTGATAAGGTGTCTTTGGGTTATTATATATTGTCTTGCTTATCGCTTTCCTTACTTTCATTTCTAACTCCTTCCTCATTTTCTCACCTCCTTTTTCTTCTTATTTTCCAGGAGGCGAGGTATAATTTCAATTAGATTTTTTTAATAAGGCAACGAATCATTTTCGCTTAGATTTTTAATGAGGCAATTCGAAAACTTGACAAATTTTAAAGATATAGGTAAAATATGTATACAAGTTAAAAAATATGTGTACAAATTAAGAAATGAGGACAAAAGCAAAAGAGTTAAAAGAAAAGATTATAGAGTATCTGCTCACCAACTTCAGGGAGAATGGTAAAGAAAAAATAACAGAGGAAAAAATTGCATCATATTTTAAAATAAGCAGAACTCCTGTTAGAGAAGTTTTAAAATCACTTGAGAATGAAGGATTAATAAGTGTAAGGAGAAACAGTGGAATAAAAATAAGAGAATTTTCAAAGGAGGATATAAAGAATGTCTATGATGTAAGAATAATACTTGAGGAATATGCAATAAAGGAAGCGATTAAAAATTTAAAAGAAGAAAATATAAAAAAATTAAGAGAGTATGTAAGAAATTATAATAAAGCAAGGAAAGAAGGCAAATGGTTGGAAGCCAAAAAGATTGATCAATTATTTCATGAAAAAATAGTTGAACTTTCTGGTAACTGGTATTTAAATTATCTAGTAAAAAAATTGAATGTATTTTCTTTTTTCTTTTCTTTGCCTAAAAAAAACCAGAAATATAGAATAGACCCTAATCCATATTCACATAATAGAATTTTAAAAGCACTGATAAAAAAAGACCATGAAATTGCATCTGAAACAATAAAAAATCATATCTTATGGATAAAGAATTATACATTGAAAAATTTTGAAAAAAGGAGGTGAGGAAAATGAGAAGAAAAGGATTTACATTGATAGAGTTGTTGGTTGTAGTGGCGATAATAGCGATACTTGCAGGGATGTTACTTCCTGTACTGGCAAGAGCAAGAGAAAATGCAAGAAGGGTTACCTGTATGAACAACTTAAAACAAATTGGACTTGCAACACATATTTATGCTCAGGATTATGATGGGTTTATACCTGTTGGTGGAATTCCAACATGGACCTGTGAATGCCCAACAATATGGAGACTGGAAAATGCAACTCACCCTGGATATGTTGGACTTGGGATTTTGTGTATTGGATGGAGACAGACAGGAAGAGGAAGATATTTACCAGACCCTATGTTTCTTCTCTGTCCGAGTGTTCCAAGATATTTTTACTGGGTGAGAAAATATTATCATAAAGGATGGATGTACCAATGGTTTGAGTATCCAAATATTACTTCCAACAATAAGGTTTACAATAATTATGCAAGAAATTTAAGACCATATTCAGATGCAAATACATATAAAGAAACAAAAGCGAAGGTTGATATATGTGCTAAAAAGGGATATATTTGGGTTGCTGATTCTCTGGGTTATTATGCCTGGAATTATGGAAATCCACCCGGTGCGAGTTCTGAAGGATACAGTCATTCAGGAAGAGATAGATTGCCAATGGGATTAAATGTTTTGTTTTTTGATGGCTCTGTAAAATGGATAAATGATCAAGATCATAAACTCCTTTATAAATATCGGTGCAATTCCTATGGAACAGAGAGTTTCTGGACTTTAACAGCAAATGATTTAAAGTAAAAGGAAGAAAATTGCTCGTTAAAATACTTTTTTTTGATTATAGACACATAGAAGTAATAGAAGGATTTGAAAGGAAGATTGAAAGACCTGAGAAATTTAAAGGTAATCCTATTTTTGTTTCGGGCCATCCTCTTGAAGAAAACTGGATTTCTTATTATGGTTCTGTTATAAGAAGACCTGATGGATTATGGCAGACCTGGTATACAACAATAATTAAGGATAAAGGAATTCTTGCACTTGGTTATGCTGAAAGTGAAGATGGAATAAAATGGGAAAGGATTGAGAAAGATGCGATTAAAATAAATAATAAAAATACACATTTTGTTTTTGATAGAGAACCACATGGAGCAAGTATTATTTACGATGAAAAAGAGGAGAGAGAAAACTGGAAATATAAACTGATATGTGGTGCTCATCCTTCCGGATGTATTTCTATTTTTCACAGTAAAGATGGAATTCACTGGCTTCCTGCTCAAAAAAATCCTGTTATAGGAACAAATCCTGATTGTCCGATGTCTCTTTTAAGGCTACCTTCAGGTAAATATGTTGCATATCATCGTCCAGTCCTTGGAGATAGAAGGATAGCAAGGTCTGAATCGTGGGATTTTATTAACTGGTCTGAAGCAAAAATAGTTATAGACCAATCACCTGAAGACCCACCACAGATACAGTTTTATGGGATGGGTGCTTTTCCTTATGGAGAATATGAAATTGGGACTTTATGGATATATCATACAGACAAAAATGATTTTGGATTCTGGAAAATGGAAGGATATCAGGAGCCGGAACTTACCTATACGAGAACAGGTTATGCATGGCACAGAATAGAAAAGAATAGACCATGGATTGAAAGAGGGAAAGAAGATGATTGGGATTGTGGACAGATTCAACCAGCAAGTGCACCTGTTTTTCTTGAAGATGAAATAAGGTTTTATTATGTTGGAACAAGAGCAACACATGGAAAAAGTTTGAAAGAATGGGATAGACCAGAACCAAGATGTGGAATTGGATTTGCAAGTGTAAAAGTGGACAGATTTGTTGGAATAGATGCAAAAGAGGAAGGTTTTTTAATAACAAGACCTTTTTGGACAGAAAAAGGAGAATTTTTTATAAATGCAAAGATTAAAGGGTATGTAAATGTTGAAATTACTGATTTATCAGGGAAATCAATTTCTGGATTTGAGATTGAAAACTCAGTTCCACTGGTTGGAGATTCACTTTATCATAAGTGTAAATGGAAAGGGAATCCGGATAAATCAAAACTTTTAAACAGAGAGATAAGATTTAAAATAAAAGCAAAAGAAGCAACAATTTATTCTCTTATGGCAGGTAGTGAAAAAGAAATTAAAAAATACTGGGAATTTAAAATCCCTTATTTCCCTTACGAAAGAGAGAAAAATTTTCTATAAAAGGAGGATAAAATGAAAAGGTTTTTTTTGATTTTTCTATTTCTTTCATTTTTTTTATTTTCTGATATTTCTTCTTTTCAGACCCAGTATTTTACACCAAAAACAGACCTTGTTACTCCTCATATAAAATGGCTTTCACCTTACAAAAAAGGGGAGATAAATATTTTGTGGATTACACCAAGAAGAGATGGTGGTTTCAGGGAAATAGTTGAATTAAATCAGAGAATGGATATTAATTTTGTTGTTTTTCCTCTTGCAACTCCTGATAAATTTGCAGTTTGGTCAGGTTATTATAAACCTGTTCCTGTTACCAATGAAGAATATGAGAAAGCCCTTGAGGAGAAATTAAAGGGTAAATACGATATCATAGTTATGGGAAAAGTAAGATGGAGTGTTTTTCCTCAGAAATTTAGGGATATGATATTAAATAAGGTAAAAGATGAGGGGACAATACTTCTTGCTTATTTTGGTGACTGGTATGGATGTAAACTTGCAGAGGATATTAAGTTAGATGACTTAAAAAAAGCAACAGAAAATAAGATAAATTTTGATAGAAAATTTTTATATCCTTATAAAGGACTTCCACAGTTTAAAAAATACAAGGACTTTGAAGAGTTTATAAATTCAACTCTTGAAGTTTATTCATATGGGAATGGAAAAATTTTACTTCTTAAAGGATATTCAGTCCCTCATTTTCAAAATTTAACACCAGCAAGTATAAGGAGTCCTTTTGAAACAAAATATATTGAGTATGATTATCTTCTTGCTTATATAATTCAACTTATGATTTCATATGTTAAAAGTCCTGAAATTGAGATAACAGGAACAGATTACATAAATGCAGATATAAATTCTATTTCAGATATTAAGTTTGTTCTGAAATCAAATGAAACGAAAAAAGTTACATGTGAGCTTGTTTTGAGGAATGAAGATAATGAGGTAATTTTAAAAGATAAAAAAGATATAAATCTGTCAAAAGGTGAAAATGAGGTTAAGTTTGAAATAAAAAATAAGATTCCAAAGGGTAATTATTTTGCGGATATATGGGTAAAAGAAAAAGGGGGGATTGTTAATTTTGGCTCTTCTTTTATAGAAGTTAATTCAAACGATTATATAGGAGAGGTAATATTAAATAAAAGTTATAAAAGAAATGAAGAAATAACAGGAGAGGTAAATATATTCAGTAAAGATGGAAAGGATAATTTAAAGTTGAAAATAAGTTTGATTGATAATTTTGGAAGATTGGAGAAGACAGAGATTTTTGATTTTAAAGGAGAAAAAATAAATGAAAAAAAAGTAAGTTTTAAAATTACTCCTCCAAAGGCCTATCTTACAATTCTACAGTGGTTAAAATTTGAACTTTTAAGCGATAATAATATTGTTGATAGAAGTTTAAAGTTTTTCTCTGTATCAGATTTAAGACCAAAGGATGATTTTAGGACAATTTTATGGTTTCCACCTTTTACTGGTGCTTACACTGAAAGATGGTATTGTAGAAATATTTATGAGTCAGGATTTGATTCAAGATATTACACAGGGATGGGGCCTGTTGCAATTTTAGAGAATCTTTGGTATGTTTCAAATCCTATAAGGTTTGTTGATATGAAGACAGACCCATGGGGAACTATGGATAGAAAACCAGAAGACCATGTAAGACAACCCTGTTTGAATGATCTTGATTATTTATCAAAAGTAGAGGAAGATTTAAAAAAGAAGATTGAAAATGAATTACATTTTTCAACATATGAATTTTCATGTGGAGATGAATGTCATTTTGCAAGTTGGAGGCCACCATATGATAAATATGAACTCTGTTGGTGTGATAGATGTGTTTCAAAATTTCATGAGTATCTGGAAGATAAATATGGAAATATAAAGAGATTGAATCAGGAATGGAAAACAGATTATACATCATTTGATGAAATTAAGCCAGTTACATATCAAGAAGCAATTGAAAATCCAAAATTGAGACCATTATGGATAAATTATAGGATTTTTATGGAGGATACATGGACAGGTATTTTTGAATATGCAAAGGAAATAATTACAAGGATTATTCCTAATGCAAAGGTTGGATACGAAGGAAGTCAGAGAGGATATGTTTTTACAAACAGTTTTACAGCAGAGGACTATTACAAACTTTCACAAATTATGACATTGAATAATCCTTACAGTCATCCATTTATAAGATATGCATTTAAGGATTTTGCAAAGGAGGGGAGTTTACTTGGACTTGGATGGCAGGGTTCTTATGGAGCAGGTATAAAAAATAGAAAAATAGACCCATGGAGAGTTCTTTTCTTTGGTGCCAATAGTTTATGGATATGGCACGGTCCTCCAAGGGAACAATCAGTTGTCTCTCCTGATTTATCATTTTATGAATACTTCAGACCATATATAAGTCAAATACCTGAATTAAAAAAAGGTATAGGCAAGTTATTTATAAGTTCAAAAAGAGAGGATGATGGGATAGCTATACTTTATTCAAATACAAGTGTTCATGCTTCTGCCTTAACTCCGCAATTGCCTCCAATATGTGAAAATTTGAACTTTTTTGTGAGATATTTTGAATCAAGTGGCTATCAATTTAGAATAATTTCATATAAACAACTTGAGGATGGAATTTTAAATAAAGAGAAATTTAAAGTTTTAATTCTTCCTTATGCTCAATCAATTTCACAAAAACAGGCAAAAGAGATTATTTCTTTTGTTAATAATGGAGGAATTGTTATTGCTGATATAAGACCAGGAGTTTGTGATGAAAACGGAAATTTTTATCAAAATGGAGGTGTTCTTGATAATATTTTTGGAATAAAACAGAACACTGAAAAATTTGAAGTGAAAAAAATTGAAAATTTTGAATTGAAGTATGGAGAATTAGCTTGCAGTTTACCATCAATCCATCTTGATTCTTCTATTATTTTGACAAATGGTAAAGCGAAAGAAAATGTAGAAAATATACCTGTTTTTATAGTTAACAATTTTGGTAAAGGGAAAGGGATTTTATTAAATTTAAGTTTGATAAATTATCCTGATGAAAATATGCAAGGGATAAGGAATATTCTCAATAAAGTGATTGGGGAAATTGCGGGGATTCAGAGAAAAATAAATTATGAGCCGGATAATACAGAAATCGGTTTTACTCCTTATAGATATAAACTTGGTTCTCATACATACCTTGGAATTCTTTCACCGTGGAGAGAAGGAGAAGAAGTAAGAGAATGTAAATTAACACTGCCTCAGAAATTTCATATTTATAATATAAGAAAAGGAGAGTACATAGGATTCAGTGATTCACTAAATATAAAAGTTCTACCGGAGGATGTACTGATCTTTGGATTTTTACCTTATAAAATAAATGATTTGAAGATAAATTCAATCAAGAAAGTTAAAAAAGGGGAAATATTGAATTATGAAATAGAATTACAAACAGAACCGCAATCTCCAGAGACACATATTTTCAATGTAAGTATTATTTCTCCTGATGGAAATGAAATAAATTATTATACAGAAAATTTAAAAGGAGAAAAAGGGAAAGCAAAAGGAAGTGTAATTTTTGCTTTAAATGAAAAAGAAGGGGAATATATATTGAGAGTTAAAGAGGTTATTTCTGGAATTTATAAGGATTTTCAATTTGAAATTTCTGATTGAAAGGAAAAAAAAATGGAAAGAAGATTTTTTCAGATGAATTTTGCCGACTGGAACAATTTTGTTTTTATAGATGAAAAACTTGTTGAAGAATCATCAGGTGTAAAAAAAATTTTTTATTCCCTTGAGAAATATGAAAAAAATCCAGTAATTAAAACAGAAAAATTATGGGAAAGTTATCTCTCTAATTTTGATGCTGGTTATATTTACGACCCTTTTTATTCAAGTATGGTATATGATAATGAGAAAAAAATTTACTGGTGCTTTTATCAGGCCTTTGGAAGATTTGGTTCTTATCTCTGTCTTGCTCAGAGTGAAGATGGAATAAACTGGATAAAACCTGAATTAAATCAGGTATTGTTTGATGGAAGTTTTGAAAATAATATTTTAAAATTTCCAGAATATCCTGCTTTAAGTATTGATTTTGGATGTGTTGTCCCGAATTATTTAAAAAATATAGATGCAGAACTTATATGCAGTAATTTTTCAAGATTTGATGATAATCTTTATTTTCAGGGTATCACAGTTGCTTTCAGTAAAGATGGGATAAACTGGGATTTTCACTTTCCACCAGTTTTGCCCTATGATGGAGATGCACACTGTTTGATGTGGGACCCTGTAGAAGAAGTTTATATTATTACAACAAGGTCTTATCAACAATATAATGTTTATAGAAGATTTGGGATGAAAAGAAAAAGACATATAGCGATAAGTAAAAGTAAGGATTTAATACACTGGACTCCTATGATAACAGTTCTTGAGGCAGATGATAAAGACCCTGAAAATAGGGAGTTTTACAAAATGTTTATTCTTCCTTATGGACATGGATATATTGGATTTTTGCAGATTTTTGATGTTGACCCTTCTTTATCAAAAGGACCTTGTGAAGTTCAACTTGTGTTCAGCAGAGATTTACTTAATTGGGATAGAGTAGGAGACAGAAAACCTTTTATTCCAAGAGGTGAAAAAGACCAATGGGATTCAGGTATGACACTTATGACTATTTCTCCTGTAAAAGAAGGAGGAAATTTAAGATTCTGGTATGGAGGGAAAAAAGGAGAACACTGGATTGGAAGTACAGGAGGTATAGGGACAGGAGTGATAAGAAAAGATGGTTTTGTATCATGGACAGCAGAAGGAGAGGGATATATTGTTACCTGCCCTCTTCATATATCAGGGATACCTGAGATATTTTTAAACTTAAAGGCACCAAAAGGAGAAGTAAGAGTTGAAATACTTGAGGATAATAAAGTTCTTCCAGGATGTGAAAAAGAAAATTGTATACCTGTTTCAGGAGACCATATTCTTGCACCTGTTAGATTTAAAACACAATTATTAAGATTTGGAGGAGATGTGAGATTGAAATTTTATCTTAAAAATGCAGAATTATTCAGTTTTAAAGGAAATTTTACACTTCCTGAAAGATATAAATATCCAAAAAGATTTCCAAACTGGTGGTAATTGAAATTAAAGGTCAAGTTTTTTCAATGAGTTTTCATCAAGACCGAGATAATGTCCAATCTCATGTAAAAGGACTTTTTCAATCATTTTTTCAATTTCTTCTTCTGTTCTGCAGTACTTTTCAATA